>Ga0315320_10000261_pt1 | contig 42601 bp, 26 predicted proteins | sample M140m21515metaG_FD_203458 | JGI IMG/M metagenome (GOLD analysis project Ga0315320, IMG submission 203458) | Ammonia-oxidizing marine archaeal communities from Monterey Bay, California, United States - M1 40m 21515 | ecosystem: Environmental > Aquatic > Marine > Coastal | place: USA: California... | reverse complement strand
CAGCCGAGTGGATGGAATCCTCGCCTAATTGCCGGCCAACGAGTATCTTGTCGTTGGCGTTGCAGATTACTATCGAGCGAAGTTGAGTGTTTGTGTGCTGCCCAAGAACGAGACTGTGACTTGATCGGTGTAACACTTGAATGTGCTTTTTCTGCGGTGCTGGGGGATCACTATTAAAGCAACGGGTCTGTCGCTTGGGTGTAGGCAAGACGCGCAATCAAGGGGCTGTTTCTAGTGTTGGAACAATATTCATTTTCGATTTCGAAGCAAACGCATGTTTTTACAACCAGTTCGTTTTTATGTTTTGTTCATGCTGCTGACGTGGCTGGGATTGGCTTCCTGCGAGGGTGTGGTTGGCCAGAGTGAGAAGATGAACGTCGTCTTTGTTCTTTGCGACGATCATCGTTTTGATTGCCTTGGCGCGGCAGGGCATCCCTTTCTGGAAACGCCGAATATCGACGCTTTGGCCTCGCAAGGTGCGATGTTGACGCATACTTATGTCACCACATCGTTGTGTTCGCCCAGTCGAGCATCAATATTGACCGGGCAATACGCACACAATCACCGAGTGGTGGATAATTATCATGCTGTTGACCCCGGACTCATATTTTTCCCGCAGCAGATGCAGAAATCTGGCTATGAGACGGCTTTCATTGGAAAGTGGCATATGGGTGGTGACATCGATGAGCGTCAGCGCGGGTTCGACCATTGGGTTGCCTTCAAAGGCCAGGGGACGTACTGGCCTGATGGACATGGAACAACCAGGGAAGTGCCGCAGACCACTTACGACGGTTTCAATGTCAATGGGAAACGTGTGCCGCAAAAAGGTTACATCACAGACGAACTGACCGACTACGCCATTGATTGGCTGGATCGACGTGAGTCCGAAAAGCCATTCTTCTTGTATGTCAGCCATAAGGCCGTTCACGCAGATTTTGTTCCAGCTGATCGGCATCGAGGGCGATACGATAGTGCCGAATTACCAATTCGGACGCCTACCGTCGAGGAAATGGAACAGGGCAACCTTCCAATGTGGGTCCGTAACCAACGGAATAGCAGGCATGGTGCAGATTTTGGATACAACATCGAGGGTTTCTCTCCCGAGGTGTACTATCGTCGATACTGCGAGTCGTTGCTCGCGGTGGACGATAGCGTTGGGCGTTTAACAAAGTACCTCGTTGATCAAGAACTGTTGGACAATACCCTCTTTATCTATATGGGGGACAATGGTTTTCAGTTTGGGGATCACGGTCTGATTGACAAACGCACTGCTTATGAGGCGAGCGCGAAGGTGCCGTTGCTCATGATGGCCAAAGGGAAAATCCCCGCGGGTTTGCGGTTTGAGGGACTCGTTGGCAATATTGATTTGGCACCAACGATTCTTGATGCAACTGCTTCGCTGCCCATTAAAAATGTGGATGGGCAGAGTTTTTGGTCTGCGTTGTGTTCCGCTGACCCTTCACAGTTGAAGCGTCCTGATTTGCTCTATGAGTATTACTGGGAACGCAATTACCCCCACACACCAACCCTGCATGCAATTATCGGAGGGCGGTGGAAGTACATTCGTTGTCACGGGCTTTGGGATCGGGACGAATTGTATGACTTGCAGCAAGATCCCGAAGAAATGAACAATCTGATCGATCGACCCGAGCACGCAGATCGAATCGTGGCGTTGAATAAACGGCTTTGGGAACTCTTGTTTAACAGCAATGGACGAGAAGTGCCGCTGTTGGAAGATCGAGGGCCAAGGTTCCCTTGGCGACATCCAAGTGAAGCTGGGCAGGCAAAATTCCCTCAGGAGTATTTTCGTCGCAATGAGTATGGCACGCAGAAGTAGAACTTGAGGTTACTTGGTAAGGTGCCTGATGACAGCGTGTGCTGGTTATCACTGGCGAAAAATTAGCATCCACCAGAGTGTGGAGCCTAGGCTGATAACCACTGCATTCAAAATCCAAACGCCCCAAACTCGACGCTTCGTCTTTGGTGCGTGGTAGACAGCAGGGTCAAGTTGCAGCAGCAGGTAGATCGAATAAAAACTGAACAAGGACGGTAGAAGCAAGAGTCCCACGACAGCTGCACGGGCGCAACGGGACACCGATTCCCAACCCGTCTCCTGATTTCCCTCTGGTGCGACCTTTGATGGTGTTGCGTGAACCGGGGATCCTTCTATGTTCTCGCTTGTTGTATCAGACTGAAGAAGCGGTCGATGCAGTCGCTCTTTGATTCGAGTACGTGAAGATTCCTCTGTACTTTCTTGTCCCTCTTGCGTTTGTTCGCTAGATGTTGTTTCCCGACGAACTTTATTGCATGACCAGCAAACATCAAACGTTGGTTCATTCTGCTCATGGCACCTGCTGCATATCCAAAAGTCGGATTGTCGAGCGCGAAGGCTGTCCATCTTGAGCAACGCGTCCGCACGATCCAGATCAGAGCGGTCAACTTCGACACGCACAGGTCGAGCCGTTGCGGCACCACCAAGGCTTAACGCGACGTTGGGATCAGTTCCTGTGATCAGTACCGGTATTCTATCTGAGGCAAGTCGTATTCGAATGGTCTCCGCTTCGAACTGATCTGTACATTCTCGCAAGACTGCAAATTTGTCACTCATGTTGACGCCAATTGAATCTTGTCACAACTACTGCTGTTCGTTGGGCAAACCACTGCTGAAGATTGCAGCCATGTGATGTTCCTTTCTCTCTATTCTAATTGCCTTTCTGGAAAAAGCATGAATAACTAAAAACGGTAACGCGAGATTGTCTGCCGCAGGTTGAATTGATTATTTCTTTTCGCTGATGATTGCTTTAATTTCAGTCAGTCTGCCGGCAATACGGAACATCACAATGAAAGCTTCGCAAGCAACACGGAGGATCAGCACACTGCAGAATATTCCCATTGCGATCAACAAGTACCGGACGGCAGGAAGGGTTAGGAATGGTTTCCCTTCCAGTGGTTCAAATGTCCAGCCTCTGGTGTCCTGTCCTGTGCTAACTTCAGTCGTCGTGTTGGGGCGAATCAAGTCGTCATAGCCGAGTTTTAAAACGATCAAGAGTGCGAGGGTAAATCCGGTGAACCAAAGAATTTTGACAATCCACGGTGTGATGAAAAAACGGAATTTGAAGTCAAATAAAGCGAAAAAAGCGTCGGGTAGGGTTCGTGGAACCAGCAGTTGATCATCCTGCCAGTTTCTGATGGGCGGGCCCTGTGTGGCGGGCGGGCCCTGTGTGGCGGGCGGGCCCTGTGTGGCGGTAGTTGGTTCCGTGGGTTGATTGGTTGGGTCTGAATGTTGGTTTGGCTGCGATGCAACCATCTGCCGTTGCTCTCCTGCATTCTCACTTGCCCGCGGATGAGCGCGACGAAAGAAACTTTTGGATGCTGGAGCAGGATTCTCTGCTGTCGTCGCAGACATTGAGGAAGGTTGATTAGACGTTGTTTCGCCAGCAGAGTGGTTGGGAGCGGATGACGGCGTGCTAACGCGGGGCGGCGTGGGCTGAGATGGTACAGAAGTCGGAGGTGTCGGGGTAAGTACCTGAGCGATGGCTGTCACACGCGTTGCAACTATCCACTGGTTACGTGTGTGCTTGGGGTGCCGCAACATTGTATCTGTTGCGATGTTGCCCGTTTGTGCAGCGGATATGAGATCCGCCAATTCAAAAGGACCGTGTTCGACGTTGTCTCGGTGTTTGAGAGACCATTCGTTGTCTTGTTCACTCATGTTTAGTTTGCTTTCTACTCTACTGAACGGGTGTGGCAGGTTGCAGGAGAGTGTTGGACGGTGTCTCACGTGAACGTTTAACGGGTGAAGCAAAACTCGTTCAAAAAACCCAGTTCACCGAATGCTGTTTGTTTGGCTTTGTGTTCAAGCAGCCAGCGTTTGGAAACGCGCGCTTGTTGCCGCGGTTTCGCACTCGCTGATCCATTTTTTGAGTCGTCTGGTGCTGGGGATTCGCCGGCCGCGTAATTGCTGCCTGCCTTGCGTACTCTCAGCGAATCGCTCCAAGTCGCGATGCAGTCTTGCTGGCGACTCCATCGCCAAGCCACGGACGCTTCTGCGGTGAATACTGATCAGCAGCAAAGCGTCTCTTGGCATCATTCCGGGAACGGATGCCGAAAAGCGAATTGCTCTTCGGTACTGCTTCAGAACTTTTAATGCTTTGTTAGGAGCGCCAAATTGGGAGGCGAGTCGTGCCAAGTCGGCACTTGCTAAATCGCCGGTTGTGGAGATTCCCATGCTTTGCAAGCGGTTGCAACGGCGTGCGCTGCATAGTTTTGCGTGCGCAAGTTGCATGGACAGAAGGCGTTCGCGATGATGTGGTAACGGTCGGGGATTCGGAAGTGTTACCGGACTCGGAACCGATCGCGGTGCTTTTCGTGTGTTTTTTTCAACTTCCGCATAAAGAACCACATTGTCCGATCCTTGAGCGGTGACGGATGGTGCGTCGCGTTTGAATGAGAAAAGTTTGAATAGTTGGCGCAGCATGAGAATCACCTGTGGAGTGGAGGGTAGACAAGACACTCGACACCTTGATCTTTAAACAATTTTGCCACATGAAAGCGATAGCTGTTTTGTAGCGATGACTATCGACTTCCGTCCATGGATCTGATGCGGAAGAATTCTCTTCAGGTCGTTATTCAGTAACGATTATTTAGTAACTGACTGAGTTGATCGGATTGGAGGTCAGTGAAGCTCAAGACGGTTTGTCTGGTGGTGCAGGCCAGTTTCGTCACTGGAAACTGTTCCCTTGGGTGGGATTGTCTTTTCTGGAGTCGCCCCACCACGAGCTAGAGCGATTCCAGATTTCCTCAGGTACATCATCGGGTGATTGCAGCAAGTCGTTTTCACGCCATTGTCCCCCAGTGATTGATGCCAATGCGTCTTCGACCTCATCAAGGCGGTCAACTGAGGAGTTATCATTGGATTCATCCTCGAACCACGCCCATCCCAAGGTAGATGCCGGTGGCTGTTCCGTGTCGCTGACTTTGATCTGTTCGACTCGTGGTGCTTTGCGTTTTGGTTGCTGGACGTAGATCACGCTCCGATCAGGTTCCGATTCCACGGGTGGAACGTTTTCTTCTTCAACTGTTTGCTCGGCGGCAGGTGATGCTTCTTCAGCTACGGGTTCTTCGATGGTGTTATCTTCTGCGACCTCTGATGACACCTCATCTTCTTCCGCTTCTTCGTATTCGTACTCCTGCTCAGGTTCCAATTCAGGTTCGACAATAGTGGCTCTGCCTGGGGTACCTTGTGCAGGCATCATGCGGACTTGAGCATCGATGTCGTGAAAAATATCAACGATGTGCTGGTGGCATGTGAACATCATGACTTGATGCCCCAGTTCGGCGAAAGTTTGAAGAGTTTTTGCTGCACAGACTGCACGGTCGTGGTCAAAATTGACCAAAACATCATCCAGCACCAGTGGCAGCATGACCCCGCGTCTCGCGTAGGCGGCTGCGAGAGATAGTCTCAATGCGATGAAGACAGCCTCCCGTGTTCCGCGACTGAGTACTTCGAGCGGAATGGATTTGTTGTCGGAGTCACCAATTTTTAGTTGATTGGTTCCTAGGGGAGTCCAAACTCGGGTGTATTTCCCGTCAGTCAGTTGGTTTAGAAACGTGGATGCTTCCCGCAAGGTTTCAGGTTGGCGTTCGCGTTCAAACGTGCTGCAGACGTCTTCGAGCAGGCAGCTCGCCATCGAGAGGGTTTGCCAACGACGGGCAGACGCCTCGATTTGACGTTCAATGCAACCGAGTTCCAGTTGTGCAACAGTGAGGCGGGAATCCTCTCCAAGTTGTTTCATTTCCTGAGAAATCTGGCCCTGTTGTGTACGCAGTTGCCCCACTCTTGTTTCGATTTCATTGATGTTGGTCGTCAGTGATTCCCATCGTCGATCGAGGTCGGTTGCGGTCGCCTCTTCCATCACTGATTCGACGTCTTCGTACTCAACATGGTTACCAATCATGGACTTGATCTGGCTTTCCAGATCATTGTACTGCCTGTTCATCTCAACGAGTTGAGCCTTGCGATCAACCATTTGGTAGAACTGCTCAGGAGTTGCTACTCCGCACTTGGCCCATAGTGCTCGGCGTTGTTGCTCGCCTCGCTCAATAGTCCGGGTGTGCCCGCTTTGTTGCCGCTTAAGTTGCAAATCCTGCTCTTTGAGTGCGCGACGGCGTTTGATCCAGTGATGTTGTCGTGACAACTCACTTTGTAGATGGTTCAGCTTTTCCAACGGGGTGTTGTGCGACAGGTGAGGCTGGTTTCGGTTGATCGCATGATCTTCACTGTCTTCTGCCTGTTCGCCATTTTCGGGGACGTCGTCAGACGTTAATTCGCAGTAAAGTGATTCAATGCGTTTGGCGATAGCTTGGCGTTCACGACGTCGTTGGTCTTTTTCACTTAGCAATTCGTCCAGTCGTCGGCGACTGTTTTGCATTGCTTCGTAGCCATCGCTGAGACTGCGGACGCTTGAGGGAGACATTGAGTCGCTGAGGCCGAGTTGATCCAGTGTGGCTGACCATGCTCGCTTCGCATCTCTGAGTCCATCAACAGCTGCCGTGGCCCGTTCCTCTGCTGCTTTGAAGGACTGTAATGCTGATTCGTGGTGGTGGTAAGTCGGTAATGCCGCTTCGAGTTCAGTGATCAAGTTTTGTGTGTCACGAACTCTGAGTTCCAGAGATTCGTTTGTCGACGGCAGTGTCGAATCAATGTCGTTGCGTTCAGCTTCTACTTCACGGAGCTGACGCCGAAGCGTATCAATTTGCCGTTCGCAGTCCTCGCGGTCACGTGATGTTGAACGCTGACCATTCTCACGACCAAAGTAATAGGTCAGTAAACTCATGAACCCGAACAGGATGCAAAGCATCCCCCACGTGGGGTCAGGTCTGGCGACAAGCCAGGTGAACCCAAAGACATTTGCCATGCCGTAGATCAGGCCCATTCCTCCCACGATGAATGGCACACCCAGTAGTACCAGCCGGTCAACTGGCAGGGCTTCGGCTGTGGTCAGGTCAACGGTTTCTTTTTCGAGGTCTCGGTAGTGCCGTTTCAGCTTTTCGAGGTGTTCCCCTAACTGCATTCGATGTCGAAGGGTAGCGATTAATTCTGTGTTCTGGCGGATCGCTTGTTGCAGATTGCTTGCGTTTGCTCTCTCAAGCGTCTCTTGGAGGGACTCAGCAAGTTTGTCCGATTTTTCCTTGTAGGTTGCTGCATCGGTGCGAGCTTGCTTGAGTAGGAAAGTTTGCTCTTTGACCTGTTTTGCAGGGCCTGACAGAGCACTGAGTGTCTGTTTGGACAAGTCTGGTAACTGGGAAAGGTCTCCGGATAGCAGTGCCTCGCGATCATCTGCATCCATGCCCAATCGATCAGCGTTGCTTTCTAGCTGCTTTTGGGCCCGCTCGATTCTCTGGTCAATGCGTTCCAGTTGTTCTTCGAGTGCTTCGATCCATGTTGCCTGTTCTGCAGCCGCCTGGATGCGCCCTTGCATGTCAAGCAAGCGTCGACTGACAGGAAGTTGTTCGGCTTTTTCACGAACGCCGCGGCGTTTGCTTTTGACGTCTTCCAGTCGAGACTGACGCTCTTCCATCATGGCATCGATTTGCACCAGTTTTGATGGTGCCTCTTCCGGCAGCAAAGTGTCTTCTTCCATCTCTTCGATGGATTCGGCCAGAAGGTCACGCTCTTGCCATTTGTCAAAGATTCCCGAGGCAATCTCGACGCAACGAGCTTCACGTTCCCATCCTGAAATCCTTTCGACGAGTTGCTCGATTTCCTGATCCTGCGCTCGCCGCTGCGATGCCAACTCACTCCAACGACGACCGCCTCGAGTCAGTTGCTGGACTTCATCGCGAAGGTTTTCCCGTTTTTTAATCAGGTTGTGTAATTTCGCTGCGTCTGCATCGTCACGCGAAGCTTCATTTCCAATCAATTCCTCGCGACCATCTCGCAATGTGCGCAGTACATCCACCAGTGATACACGATCAAGTCCGCTGGAGAGTTTGTACAGCTCATCGGCAGCAGCCGTGTCATCAAGGGTGCTTAATTCCTGCAGTTCCCGCATTCCGATCGCAAAGACATTGGTGAAAATTGATTCATCAATTTGTCCCAGCAGGCTACTGAGCCGGTGTTGTCCCTGACTGAGTCCGTCTTGTCCTGTGACAGACAGCTGGCCCGTTGATCCGGTGTCGGTCAATTGACTACGACGCCTGATCTCATAGCCACCACCGGGACCAGTCACGCGGATCGCGCCTCCCGGTGTTCCGCCATGTACAGGTGGCAGATATTTTTCACGACGTTCTTCTGTGAATCCGTACAGCATCGCGCGTACGAACTGCATCAACGTCGTTTTGCCAGCCTCGTTCGGGCCGTAAAACAATGTCATCCCTTCAGAAAGGGAATCTACGGAAAGTCCGGTCCAAACACCGAATCCGTCTATTTGAACGTCTTTTACTTTCATGATTTCTGCACCAAATTAGGCTTTCCGCCACGGAGCATTTCGACACCCAGCAGGGTTGCTTGGTCGAGCACATCCATTCGCTCTGAGGCTGCGACTTCTGCTAGCAGCGTTGTGGTTGTGCTGTTGAGACCCGAGTGTTCTTCGGTCGTCGGCATGAGATTCAAATCACGCCCCTCAAGTTTGCGATGTTTGTCCGAGGCACGTAGGAAGTCACCAAGAATGGTGTCTTCGTCGTTCCAGGAGCTTGGGTATTGCTTTGGTGGGCGAATCTTCAGAGTTGTCGTCCATGCGGATGGGTTCCCATGTCCGTATTCGCGTCGCACCCATTGCAGTAATTCCTCGACGTCACCAACGGAAGCTAGCGTTTCGCCAGATGCGACTGAGATATCCCAGCCAATCAACAGGTGACGACCACCGTTCTCGTGCTGTAGACGCGAGATGCGTTCACCCAGTAAATTGCGAATTCCGCCAACGGCCGCAATTTCTGATGCATCCAGTTCTAAGTTGCAGTAACGAAAAATATCTGACTCAACTGTGTGGACGCGTGTTGTTCCATCACCATCGACGTCGATGGTCGAATATCCATGGGGTCCACACTCTGTAAGTGACCTGCCCTGAGGAGTACCGCAGTAGACAGCTGCTGCTTCAGCACCGCTTTCGATTTCTAAACGGTTGTGTTTGCCGCCAAGTGCCCAGTAATCAAAACGTCCTTCGGCAAGGGCGTCTGCATCTGCATCTCCGTAGCCAACCGCAACCGTATAGTCTTCGGTTGGATCGATGCGAAAACTGGGGACGTGTAAAACTTGTTGCCCGTCACTGCTTCGGCCGACCACCGTGCATATGGAACGCCCGCCACGTTGGACTGGCATCGTGGTTGTCCGATTCTTAGGAAATAGTGTGACGTTGGGTGGCAATGGCACTGACTCCGGCCACTTCTGTGGATCATCGCTCAAGCCTGCTGACCAAAACACAGGGGTTTGTTTTTGGTGCAGTTGCTCGAAATAATCCAACAGCATCGACATACCATGTGGACCCGCTGATTGCGGATTCAATAGGTCACCAGAGAGGACCAGGAAGTCAATGTTGTCAGCTAAGGCTGCTTCGAAAACGGCACGAGCCGCCTGACGCGGTGCATCGGCCATGACCTCACGTAAGTGAGGAGGCAGTGAATCCAGATCGCCCAATGGCGTTTCTAGATGAAAATCACTCGCATGTATGAATCGGAACGACTCGCCTGGCATTGGTTCCCTCCCTGCGGTCCTATTGCCGAACACCTGTCTCCGCTCAAGTCTTTCATGACTTGATCTATGCGATTGATACGTTGATCAATCGAAATCGAAGGTTATCACCTCGTGTGATTCAGCCTTCAAGCAAGCCGCTTCCCGGCTACACAGACTCAGGAGTTTAATGAAAATTTGGATTTCAGGCCAAGTCAGATTTTTTGGTAGGCGAAATTACCAAAATACGCTTGCCGATTTTGCTATCAATCAAAGCATGTTTGCATCGAAAAGCACGGCGATTAGCTGATCGATTCAATGGCCCAATGTTCGATCTTTAGAAAGAGAAGCTTCCCCGCCCCATGCAGTGACGTGTCACGTCACTGCTGGGAGAGATTCAATCTTGGCGGGCAAGGAAAGCATTGGCCATGAAAAATTCTAGGCACTCACTTCGTTTGCCGTCTCATCTGGTCGGTTGCCGTAATACAGTGACACGACAATCAGTGTAATGAAAGCAAGTGGAATCGTGATGATTCCCGGCTGACTGAAGGGGGCGATCGCGTTTTCTGGATTGAGGCCGTAAACCGATTTGTAGGTGTCTGCCGAGAGTAGGATCCAACCGAGCGAACTGATCATTCCCACAAGAACGCTAGCAATGATGCCCTCCTTGGTCGTCTTTTTCCAGAACAGCAGCATCACGAGGGCGGGCAGGTTCGCGCTGGCGGCCACGCTGAACGCCCAACCAACGAGGTAGCCCACATTGAGTTCCTTGAAGAGAACGCCGAGTACGATCGCGATGCCACCCACGACCACGGCTGCAAGTTTGGCGACTTTGACTTGAGCCTCTCCGGAGAGTTTCATGCCCATCACGCCGATCAGCAAGTCGTGTGCAACAGCACCGCTACTGGCAAGGATCAAACCACTGACAGTGCCCAACACGGTAGTGAACGCAATCGCTGAGATGACGGCAAAGAGCCATGGGCGAATGCTGTAGGCCAACAGGGGCGCCGACATGTTGGTGTCCGTCAGGTCGAGGGCACCACTGGTCATGGCTCCTAAGCCGAGGTAGAGCGTCAGGACGTAAAAGAAGCCGATCGCAGCGATTCCCACAATCGTACTTTTGCGGGCTGCCGAACCATCTTTGACCGTGTAGTAACGAATCAGAATGTGTGGAAGCGATGCGGTTCCACAGAACAACGCGAGCATCAACGACAGAAAATTCAGCCTGTCACCAAAGCTTTCGCCTCGGATGCCAGCAAATTTTGGATGTTCACCGGGACGCAAGACACGTTTGCCTGGGGTTGGTTTCTGGTAGTAAACTGTTGTCTTGGGACCTTTGGAGTTCGTGATTGTCGTGCTCCCCCAGAGGATGACTTCACTGTCTCCAATCGTTGTGAAAAAAGAAATTGGTCCCAGAGGACCCGTTGAGGTTCTCCCTCCCGGAAGCTTGGAAAGATGTCCAATCGGTTGCAATTCTCGCTCGCGGGGCCCACGACCATTGGGGGCACCGTCAATCAGTCTTGAGGCTCCTGATCCGGTGACCGCCTGTGCCTGTCGAAGCAACTTTTGATCAGAACCAGGAATGTCATCGATATGGTAAATGTCATATCCCGCTCTGACATCTTTTCCCTCGGGGGCTAGTCTTATGAACTCCTGATTCTTCCCGTCAGTACCCAGCCAGCCACCAGTGGCCGGAATCACTTCTCGACCTAAGATCGTATTCTGTTTCAGATCTTCTTCGCTCAGTGGCCCAATGGTCTCGAAACTGCTTGTGTCGGTTGTCAAGCCTTTTTGAAGCAACATGACCACCAAAACAGTGCTGAAGATGACAAGTAAAGACCCTTTGAGAAACTGGACCCATGTTGTTGAGACCATACCTGCCGTGACGACAATCATGATGACCACAACACCGACCATCACTACGCCGACCCAATGCGGGAGTCCTAAAAGTGGTTGAATCAGTGAACCCGCACCCACCATCTGTGGAATTAGATAGAAAACGCTGACAACTAGCGTGCTGATACCTGCAGCACCTTTGATGCCGCGTGAATTGAATTTTGCATCCAGAGCATCAGCAAACGTGAATTTACCGAGTCGCTTCATGGGTTCCGCAATCACAAACAAAGCAACAATCCAGCCAGCCAGGAATCCAATGGAGTACAGGAATCCATCGTAACCATAGGCGGCGATCATCCCGCAAATGCCGAGGAATGATGCAGCAGAAAGGTAGTCACCAGCAAACGCGACACCATTGACTGCCCATGGAATCTGACCGTGCGCTGCGAAATATCCTTCGGATGATTTTGCTTTGCGGCCGAGGTAGAAGCTAAGACCAACGGTACCGAACACGAAGCCCAGGAAAATAAAAATAGCGAGTGGTGCGGGGTCGTAAATCATTTGGAATCCCCCTGTGCTGTAGCTGCTTCGCCCGTTGTGGCATCTTCAATCGGTTCTGTACGGCATAGCATGCCGTAAATCAGCGCCAGCACGAGAGCAAATACAATCAACCCGAATCCATAAACGATTGCTAAATTCAGGCCGGCCAAGATGATGGTTTCCATTTGGTCAGCAGCGAATGCGTTGATCAGCACGAATCCGGTGTAAAGAACCAAATAGATGAGGAATAAAAACAAGCCCAGCCTGGTGTTGAACCGGCGTTGCGGGGAAGGTGAATCTGAAGAGTTCATGAACAAACAGCAACTTGTTTGGAAGGAGGAACAAGCAAAAATAGCGATTCGCTGGTGATTTGGGACGCCAGTTTATAAACGACTGAACATGCTGTCGCGAGTGTTCCAAGCGTTGCATCTTCCATTTTGGCGAATCCGTCCACTATGCAATTTGATTAATTCTGCTGTTTTGAAATCTGTGAATTCAGGCAGAAGGTGTTGGATTTATGCCTCGCCACACCCCTTAAACGAGCAACATCACCCAACTGTAATCAGGTTGCCGGTGGTATGAGCCTGCCAGATGGGCATAATGAGAACCCTGCCTGGAATGTGCACTTGATGCCCGGTTTGTGCAAATCCGTTCTCTTTTCTGATTGTGAGACTTCATTGCCCTCCCCTACCAGCAGTCGAACAGATCTGGTTGATGTTTCCAGTGATAACAGCGAGTTACCGAGCGAAGCCCCCGGCAGTGGTGTCACTGAAGGAAGCGACGCGGCTACCCATTCGCATCCAGTGAGCGTGAGAAAAGTGGAACAGTGCACACGTAACGTTTCGTTCATCATTCCAACGCTTAATGAATATGAGTCGATTGAGGAATTGCATACGCGAATTCTGAGTGTTTGCAAAGAGAATCGAATTCATGCCCAGGTCGTTTTTGTAGATGATGGCTCGACGGACAGCACATGGCAGGTCATGCAAAAGCTGGTCGAGAGTCATGCGAGCACCGAGGCGATCCGATTCCGTCGTAATTTCGGGAAGGCGGCAGCTCTCTCTGCGGGTGCTGAGGTCTGCACGGGTGAGCTCGTGATCACCATGGATGCCGACCTCCAAGATGATCCGCAGGAAATTCCGCGATTCATCGAAAAATTGGACGAGGGCTTTGATGTAGTCAGTGGTTGGAAGCAGGTGCGGCATGATCCTCTGCATAAAGTCTTACCGAGTCGGGTGTTCAACTGGCTGGTGAGCAGTCTGACCGGAGTAAAATTGCATGACCACAACTGTGGTTTCAAAGCGTACCGACGCGAAATCTTTGATGAGGTAGAACTGTATGGTGAGCGACACCGTTTCATCCCCGTGTTGGCTGCCGCTCGCGGGTGGAAGCCTAGTGAGATTGTTGTTGAACATCACGCTCGTCGTTTTGGCCATTCCAAATATGGTTTTTCACGGATGATCAAAGGCTTTCTCGACCTGATGACCATCTACCTGCTCACGGGGTTTTCGAGCCGTCCTCTGCACTTGATTGGAGTCGGGGGCATGCTGTTTTTTGCGGTGGGTGGTGTTGGAGTTGTGATGCTATCGAGCTGGTGGGTGATCTCTCGTCTGTTCGAAAGTTTGGATCCGGTACACCTTCATGAAAAAGCAATTTTCTATTACTGCATTCTTGCGGTATTGTTAGGCGCCCAGTTTTTGCTGGCTGGCTTGTTGGCCGAATTAGTTGTTGCACGCACGCATGGACCTCGCGATACATTCAGCATCTCGGAGCACCTGGCAGGTACAAATGGCGCAGCGGCCGATCAGTCCATTGATGATTCTCAGGGACAACTGTCATGACTGATGATGCACAGTCTCGACGTTCTGCTTACTTGATTTTGGCGTTGATTGCTTTGGCATTGACGGCTGGTCGTATTGCGGTTGTTACCGGCCGTGATGGAACAACAGCCTTCCTGAGTGCGAACGATCGCAGTCGGTGGTGTACCGTTGCGTCACTTGTTGAGCATGGCACTTATGCGATTGACTCCCAAATCGAAATCGTGGATCCGGTTCGTCGACATATTCATCCGTGGCAGACAATCGATAAAGTGCGTCATCTGGGGCTTGATGACAAGCAGCACTACTACAGCAGTAAACCACCTCTGTTTCCCACGGCGGTGGCAGGTGTGTACAAAGTTGTCAATCTTGTCACAGGGATGACTTTGACGGATCAGCCGATCTATTTGGCAAGAATTCTCCTTGGATTGGTCAATCTGCCGCTGCTGGCAATCTTCTTTCTTGCCACCCTCGGGTGTATCGAACGAATTGGCATGGACGATTGGTCCAAACGAATTGCCGCTTTAGGTTGCTGTTTTGGAACGATGCTGTTGCCGTTCGCTATCTCCTTAAACAATCACTTACCCGCTGCCGCAGCCACCGCGGTCGTGGCATGGATTTACCTGGTTACAGTCGGTGGGATCGGCACTCAATGCTCTGCTGATGCCATTTCGGGAAAGTCGAGTTCAAAAGAACCAAGTTCAAAAGAACCAAGTTCAAAAGAACCAAGTGTCAGGCATTCCGTGCGGACGCACATGACGTTGTATTTGTTAGCCGGAGCCTGCTCTGCTTTGGCAGCAGCGAATGAATTGCCCGCGCTTTCGATGTTGGTTTTTTGGTTGGGATTGTTTGCGTGGGCGAAGCGCGCGTCGGTTCTGCCTTTCATTGCAGGCGTGGCGATCATTGCAGTCGGTTTCTTTGGTACCAACTGGGTTGCGCACCAAAGTCTACGCCCACCCTACGCCCATCGCGGAAATGGCACAACGATTGCTGTACTTGAAGCATCGTCGACGGACGCTGGTGAACCTGGCGATTCGATTAGGCAGGAAGTTCAAGCACAGCTCGACGCCGCCAATTTGATCAAGGGTGAAAGCGGAATTGAAATCGCTCGATCCGATGAAGCAGCACGTTGGATTGTGAGGAGCGACGAACGTCAATTTGCATTGCTGCAAGCAGAGGCCGGCTGGTCGCTTGCAATGTGGGATGATTGGTATGAGTACCCAAATACTTACTGGAAAGACGGAACACGCCGAGGTGTCGACCAAGGCGAAGCTTCCAAAACAGTCTATTTTGCCCAGATGACCTTCGGGCACCATGGGCTATTTTCGCTGACTCCACTGTGGCTACTGGTGCCGGTGGGGCTGCTGGTGGGTGTGGTGCGTGGCGCACCTGAGACGCGACGTTTGACGCTCGCGATTTCAGTTGCTTCCATTGTTTGCTTTGCGTTTTATCTGAATCGTCCGTTGATTGACCGTAATTATGGCGGTGTCAGCGTGTGTTTTCGATGGTTGTTGTGGTTCGCACCGCTGTGGTTGCTGGTTGCCACACCGGTTATGGCTTGGTTTGAACGCACGCCGGCCCGACGTGGGAGTCTTTATGCAATGCTTGCATTGAGTGTTTTCTCGATGTCGGCGTCTCTGGAAAGTCCTTGGCAATCCCCGTGGATCTACCGTTTTTGGCAGTTTTTGGGCTGGCTGGACTCGTGAAAACGGGGCTATTATCCGGCTGCGACGTGAGGGAACGCTCGCAACACTTGAAAGCCCTAGGGTCCAAGTTTGAATGGCATCAAGGATGCGCCGAATTCCGCCAAGCCGAGACTACTCTCGAGGCTCTTGAGTGCTGCGCTTGTTTGCGTGGGCGTCGCCTTTGTGGTCTACACTTTGACTCCGCAAACGGTAGGCGAGACGGCTCGCCGGCATGTCTTAAAAATCTTTCAACAACGTTACCCTGATCATGTGGTTTCTCTTCGTCGGGGATACTTTGACCAGAACATAGGCTTTGTTTTTGAAGATTTGCGGATACTTGATCCGTCACTTTTGATGAGTGAGTCGGAAGATAGTGAGTTGCTTCGCATTGAGCGTTTGACGGTTGAGGCGGATCTCGATACTGGCAAGTTGGGTTCTCAGGGGCTGCCGCTTAAAACACATCGCGTTCTCTTGGATGGTGTGCACGTCAATACACGACTTTTGGAAGATGGTACTCCATCGATCAGCAAATTGTTGCCGATGCCAAAATTTGGTCCGGTGACACCACGGATGGAAATTCGTCGTTTGCGTTTACATCTGGTCGACGGAGATTTCAGAAACCGGCCGATGATCGCAACCTTTCCGGAGGTGCTGGTTGTTCGCAAGCCGAACGCCGAGGGGAAGACTGATGATTCAATCACACTTCGTGGGTCGACTGATTTTGCAAACTCGCTGGTTGTTCAGGTCAATGCTTCACGCAACGGGGTGGATATTCGAGGGGTCGTTAAAGGCGCTTATCTCAGTCGAGATTTGTTTGATCGTTTGCCACCACAGTGGAGAAAACACGTAAGAGAAGTGCGAGATTTGCAATGCATTTGCGATGCAAGTTTTGCCGTGCACCAGTCGCCTGCTGGGAAACTTGACTACAAGCTGAAGACCACGATCCATGAAGGGCGTTTTTCGCATCAGTCGATTCCACAACCGATCTCACAATTACGCGGTGTCGTGATTTGTGATCCGAACGGTGTCTCAATTCAAACTTCGCAATTCATGTTTGGCGATTCTTTGGTTCGCACCAGTGGACGAATTCATGGCCACACGTGGCCATGCACCGCTGACTTACAGATTCATGCGGGCAACATCATGCTCGATGATCGTCTGGCCGCGGCCTTGCCTGCCAAGATGCAAACCAACTGGCACAAGTTTTCACCCTATGGGCGAGTGGATATCGAGGGCAATTTACTGCACCATGACCTGCAGTGGAAACTTAACGGGCATGTGACGTGCAAGGGTGTGGATGTGCAATATGAGCGATTTCCCTACCCTGTCGAAAATCTATTTGGCAAAGTTGCAATTCGTGACGGGATTGCGGTAGCTGAAAGACTGGGTGGCACCATTGGGTCTAACCAGATGCAGTGCGCTTTTGAAATCCCGATCAAAACTGGAATCACGCTTGAGAAGTCGTTTGCCATCACGACCGATGGACCGATTCCGATTGATGCTACCCTGCTGAAAGCAATGTCACCGCGTGACGGTCCCATGTCCAAGTTGGAGTCGTTCACGCGGTCGCTGAAGCCTCGTGGCAGATTGCACCTTGTGACTGCTCTGCTGACGACCGATGCGAATGGTCGCTCTTCACGCAAGATGGACGTGCGTCTCAGTGACGGGTATCTGCGGTATGAAAAGTTTCGTTACCCATTGTACAAAGTGAATGGAAAGCTGCAGATTGAAGATGATGTTGTAAACCTCAGTGGTCTAAGGGGTGTGAGTGCGAATGGGCATGATGTCATCTGCCGCGGTTTCTATCGAATTGCCGGTGAACCGAAGCCCAATGCGGGAAGTTTCAGCGTTGCGGATTTGCAGCATGTTGCCGCAACGCCATCTCATCTGAAGTTGCGATTTGACGCCACCAATGTGTTGATGGATGATTCACTACGTAATTCGTTACCCGAAGATGCGAGAAGAATCTGGGAGTCAATTTCACCCACAGGAAGTTTGGATCAGTTGACAGCCAATCTTGAGCAGGTTGGATCGGATGGGGAACTTGAGCTTGAACTGACGGCCAATCAGTTTGAAACTGATTCAGTCACTAGTCGCACTTTAAGTTTGCGTCCCAGTTATTTGCCCTATCGAATTGATGTGACAGCCGGTTCGGTCTTTTACGATGGCTCGAAGGTAGAGCTGATTTCATTGAAAGGCCGCCATGACGCATCGATGTTATCGGCCAATGGGATTTGCCGCCAGAACGCAGAGGGCAGATGGGAATTGATGTTGAACCTGCATGCCGGCAGTCGACTGTTGCCTGATGCTGAACTGATCGCTGCCATGCCTGAGCAAATGCGGGAAGCAATGAAGGCATTGCAACTGCGCGGGCCAATTGGTGTGTCAGGAGCGACGCGCATTGTACTTCCGGATGCGTTGCATATGAGCCCGGAGTTGGACTGGGACATTGCATTGCAATTGGAGGGTAATCGGATCGCAGAGGTTGGTCCGGTACACTCCATGCGTGGCAGTGTCAGGGTGACTGGTAAGCAGGACGATCGCGGAATTTATGCGAAGGGCAATATTCAGATCGACTCGATGCATGTCTACGATCTTCAGTTGACCAACATTGAAGGCCCATTTTCAATCGCCAACACAATGTTGTATTTGGGGAATCCAGTGCGAGGAACAACCTCCCCCAACATCGTTGGACTGGAGGATCCCAGGGTTGTCGCGCGAGCAGAGAATAAAATTCATGGGAATCTGTTCGGCGGAACGCTGGTGATGGATGGCAATGTGCAGTTGTCTACTGGTGATTTTGATGTTGTTCTCAGTGTTGAGAACACAGGAGTGCCAAATATCCTCGCTGACTTTGGTCAAAATGGAGATGACATGTCTGGCAGTCTTCGGGGTCGCACACGTCTGCTGGGACAACTTGGCAATATGAGTATGTTGCGTGGGAAAGGTTGGTCGCTAGTGCGCGACGCAACACTCTACAAGTTGCCGCTGATGGACCAAGTGATGGAAGTGCTCCGAATCAAGAAGCCTGACGAGCAAGACTATTCGGCGTTAACGGATGCTGAGATACAATTCGAACTTTTTGGTGAAACCATCACTTTTGACAGGATCAATGTCTCAGGAGATCTGATTGCTCTAAAAGGATACGGAAAACTCGACAACCGGCAGGAACTTGACGTAAGCTTTCAAACACAGGTCAACCCCCGAAATACCCTGATGGGATTCCTGACGCTGGGCGAGCAATACACATTGTGGACCATTGATGTTCGCGGCCCGCTGCATGCTCTTACTTATCAGCGACGGGCTCTTGAAGGTGTCGAAGAGACCTTGGAAATGATCTTTCCTGCGATCTCTGACGACCCCGAAGAGATTGCAAAGGAACCGAAGACGGGATTGGGGAGCTGGCTGCCGTTTTAGACATTTGACTGAGGCTTCCAACAAGAAGGAATCGTCAATGAACATCAATCCAAGTGCTGCTGCGGCTTCGATTGCCGGAACCAGTCGTGCCGCTGCACGTGGAGGTGAAGCTGACTCACAAGCAACTGAGTCCACTCGGCAGCAAGCGACTGCAGAGAAACCTGGTGGCAAGTCTGCTGATTCAAATGCAATTGATGCCGGTGAGCAAACCGGCGATCGCGACGGAAATGGACGCCAGGTTCTGGATCAGTTCGAACACCATAATGAAGGTGCTGAACCAAAGGCAGATGAAGCGGTCGCTGAGCATGAGAATCTGGCTCAGTCAGACGGTCAGGGAATTCTTCCCACGACTGATGGTGTACCTCGACTGCAGCCCGGTACGAATCTCGACTTGGAGGGATGACCTGTTGGACACATCAAGCACTCAGGTTCCATCTGCCGAGCTGGCGTTTCGATGCAAATTACTGTGACGTAATCGAACATGAAATTTAGTTTATCGAGCGGCTGCAAAACGTTTCAGTTTGCGATCCAAAGTGCTGCGTTCGATACCTAGGATTGCGGAAGCTCGGCTTTTGTTCCCATTGGTATGCCTGAGGACTCGTTCGATGTGGACTTGTTCCAGAGCTGCGAGCGTCATTTCTAAGGGTTCATTGGTTTGATCACTTGGAGGCATGCCTTCGGCGGCAGGTGTCAGAGCAAGGTCTGTTACCTCGATGCGGTTTTTCGTGTTCAGAACAACTGCCCGTTCGACAACGTTCTTCAATTCACGAATGTTTCCTGGCCAGGAGTACTCCAGCAGCGCCTTTTGGGCAGCATCTGAAAATCCTTCGATTCTTCGACCCATTTCCTGATTGAATTGGGACAAAAAGTATTCGGCAAGGTGCAGGCAGTCTTTACCCCTTTTTCGAAGCGGCGGCACAATGATCTCTACGACGTGCAGTCGGTAGTATAAGTCCTGACGAAATTTGCCTTCACGGACCATGGTTTGCAGATCGCGGTTGGTTGCCGCGACAACCCGAACATCGACGGTGATCGCTTCGTGACCACCCACCCGTTCAAAAGGGTGTCCCTCAAGAACCCGCAGGAATTTGGCTTGCACCTCTGGGCTCATTTCACCGATTTCATCGAGCATCAGTGTACCGCCATCTGCGGCTTCGAACTTTCCTTGTTTGCGTTCGGTTGCTCCCGTGAAGGCGCCTTTTTCATGACCAAACAATTCGCTTTCGAGCAGAGTAGGCGACAGAGCAGCGCAGTTCAAACAGATCAACGGTCCCCCGCTTCGATCGCTGGCGTGATGTAACGCGGCAGCGACCAGTTCTTTGCCGACGCCCGATTCTCCACGTACCAAGACGGTCGCATTGGTGGGTGCTGCCATTCCGATCTGCTGTACAATTTCTCCGATTGATGCACTCTTGCCGACAATGTTGACCTTGTTTCCAAGACGGTCCTGCAATTCCTGAATCTGTTTTTGGCTCTGCCGAAGCGATCGATCCAAACGGTTGCGGTCTGCGAGATTTCCGAGAGATTCACCCAAGATTTCGCACGTCGCGACAATGAATTCGAGCTCGTCCGAGCCGAGTGGAGGGGTACCTGCGGTAGTGGTGACGTGTACCACCCCTCGAAGCTGGTTAAGCTGATCTCTGGCCGGTGCCATGATCACGCTTTCAGCATCAAGTTCTCCACGGCTATTCTCGGTGGCCAGTTGCTCGTCACCCATGACGTTGCGGGCCAGAACTGCGTCGCCATCTTTCTTGGCAACAGATGCCAGCAGCGATTCCGGGGGACGCCGGTAACTGCGTGAACCTGACTGACGGGTTCCTGCCAACGGAATATCTTGTGACTTACCCCGAGGTTTTTTTGTTTGCCAAACATAGACACCTGCGGTGTCCAGGGGCACATGAGCAGCGAGGCAATCCAGCACAATGTCGACTGCCTGTTCTATCTGCTCGCATCGCGCTAGGGAAAAGGCTAGCTGTAGCAGGCGTCGGCTGGATTGACCGTTGCTGGCTTCCGACGCAGGTTTGGCAGCACCGACGGGATCGAAGAGATAGGAACTATGCCGTCGCCGGTCGGTGATGGAGCCAGCGTCCATTTCAAGCGTGATCTGGTCGTCTGTGGATTGACCCTGTGCTGGGGGTGTGCGTGCTGATTCACCGATGCCACCCTCAATCCTGCGAGCAAAGGTGATGGCAAAGCCAGCCACCTCAATCAAATCAGTATCTTCTAATCGCACGGGCGACGAAATCGGCTGCCCGTTCAGCAGTGTGCCGTTGCGACTGCCCAAATCCTCCAATATCCAACCGTCATTTGCCCACGAAACACGAGCATGTTGTCGACTGGCCTGTTCCGTGCGAATCACAATCTCATTTGCCGAGGCACGCCCCATTACAGCCCCTTGAGGCGCGGAAAGACGGAAAACGTCGCTCCACCGCCCCGCGCTTCGGAGAATCAAGTAAGCACCCTGATCCTTCGATTCTCCCTTCAACCTCAGAGGGGGATTTTCCTGAGGATTATCATCCATTGCAGTCAAAATACATGCTCCGAGGGCGTGGAATCGGCTTTTGAAGCCTAAATTTGACCATTGCTGTTCCGCTTTCGGCTCCCTCCAAACTAGAATCTGCGGCATTTCCCGTCCACCGTTGATAGCTAGACGAGACCGCATAACCTTCAGTTGCCGATATATTTTGGGTGAACTATCCTGATGGTTAGATAGTTTTTGCTCGAAAAAGAGCGAAACCTTGGTCACAATGAGCTATAGCTAATAAAACCCTTAACTTCTGGTGGTGTCCGAAACCACTGGCACTCCCGGAGATCCACCGCGATGGATTTTGCCTTGAAAAGTATCGTTCGTTCCCTCTTCCCCGTCATTCTCGGCGTTTTAACGCTGACTACAACTGTTCAGGCCGGACAGTTTGGTGGTCAAGGTCGTGCTGTCGGTGGTGTCATGATTGATGCCTCAGGTGTCATGCGGACTGCAACGGTGCAGGAGTTACAGGAACTCACAACTGCGATGGAGCAGGGATGGGCTCCGGTCGCTGGTGATATCGCCAAGCAGGCCAACATGCGTATGGTTTCACTTCGTGGAATCCAGAACGCGATCGTGAAGGCCAACGAGGAAGGTCGCGAAATTCCAAGTGATGTTCAATATTTGGCTGGCTTGCAGCGAATCGAATACGTCTTTGTCGATAAAGAAAAGAACGATGTTATTATCGCGGGCCCAGCTGAGCCTTGGAAAGTGCGTCCTGACGGGTTCGTTGTCGGCACGGTCACCGGGGGAGCAACGATGCGTCTGTCGGATCTCGTCGTCGCCTTGCGAAGCGTGGAGATCGCACGCAAGGATCCCATCAGTTGCTCGATTGAGCCAACAGCCGAAGGACGTCTGCGACTTCAGAAATTGTTGCGTCGGATCACTTTGCGTCCTGGGCAAAACCCCGCTGTTTATGAAGCCTCCATGCGAGAAGCTTTCGGGCCACAAACGATTCAATTGACAGGTGTTCCGACAGACTCGCGGTTCGCACGAACCATGGTCGCTGCTGATTACGAAATGAAACGAGTCGCCATGGGTTTGGCGCCGTCTCAGGTCAATGGGTTCAACAGCTATCTTGAAATGTCGAAAAACAGCGCTCATGCTTCAAATCAGAATCCACGTTGGTGGATGGCTTGTGACTATGACTCTTTGGCCAAAAGCGAAGATGGATTAGCTTGGAAGCTCAGTGGTCAGGGTGTGAAGACCATGACAGAAATTGACTCAATCGACGGCGATGGAACTGCATCGCAAACCGGTAAGAAGGACAAGTTCGCACAGGCATGGGCTGATGACATGACTGAAAAGTATTCTGAACTGGCTCGCCGCATGCCCATCTTCTCGGACCTTCAGAACATCATGGACATGACTGTTGTTGCCACCCTGATTGTTGAGGAAGGGCTCTCGCAAAAAGCGAACCTTGATCTCGATCTCTTCACAGTGAAGAGTGATGATTTGCCACTTTCAACTTATGTCACTCCAAAAGCTGTTGACCCACAGTGCAGCTTCATTCGAGGGCGTGGCGGCAAGTGGGTTGTGACAGCATCAGGTGGAGTTGACATCAACGGTTTCGAAGTCGTCGAGAAACAACAAGTTGATACGAGCTTGTCGAAGGTTTGTAGCACGGCACTTGCTGCTACCAACAAAAACTGGTGGTGGGATAACTAGTCTCCTGACTCGGAAAGGAGTGCATCCTGCCGAGGCAGCGGTGTTACCCCGCTTTCAGATGCCTGATCATCGTTGTTAAGGTCACCAATCGCAAATAACGTGCCGCAGAGGACTGGTGTCAGAAGTTCCTGCGACCTTTCTTGGTGTCGCAACGGGACACCGGTTCCGCGTAACCTGCTTGAAAGGGTTGCGTGGGCATCATTCGCGTCTGCTGCTCCTGCGTGATATTTGTCCCCTGTTGATGCTGTTTTGTTGTTCAACTGTTGTTACCGAGCTGTGATGGATTGAACCCGATGAGTTCATGGGGCTACCGTACATTTGAGGATGGCATTGCTTGCGATTGGCTGGAAGATCTTCATGATTCTGATCCGATCGCATTTTTCGTGAAGTGTTTGGATCTGACTGGTCTCGAGTATTTTGATTTTCTCGCCTGCATCGGCGTTGTGTGTACTGCGGAGATGCTGCGTGGTCTGAAATTGGGCCCACGGCCAGAGCTCCCAGACGCAGCTGTCGGGTGGTGTCAGCAGTATCGTGATTTGAACTGCTATTGCTTGATCCCGAAGGCCATCGAGTCGATGAAGCTCGTTCTCACCAGTCGATCAGAGATGTGGGTTCGATGGGACGATGACGCGGAGCGATTTGATTGCTGGTTTGAGCATCAGCAGGAATTGATCGAAGATATGCAAACGGTTCTTAGGGATGAAAACTGATGTTGAGGACGTATGCTCTCGATAAAATCTCGCTTGTGCCCGCTTGCCAGTCGGGTAGCATTCGGGAAAGTGTTAGACTCTACGTGTGCTGACCTAATTGCAGTTCTTTTGGATAGGTGTTGTTTTGACGCAGGATTCTCCCGTCATCCCGGAATCAGATTACCGTGACAAGGAACCAGGGCTATGGACAAAGAACCATGGCAATCTGTTGCTGGGTTTTGTTGCGATCATTTTCACGGTCGGCGCTAGCTTTCTGTTCTATCAGCAGAATCTTTCCTTTGAGAAACCGCGTTTCCCAGATGCAGGTAATATTGATGCAGTCGTTGGCGATGCTGGCGCCACCTCGGGGACTGCGTTCATCCGAATCGTTGGCGCGGCGAATGATAAAGGGTCGATGCAGATTGCCATCTACGGCTCTGAGTCAACTTTTTTAAGTCCAGCCGAAGCTGACTTTTTAGGAGTTGAGCCCATCGCGACTGGGCAGGTTTATGTTCCTGTGCCGCTCACTGCCCTAGGCGAAAAACTCGCGATTTCTGTTTTCCACGATGAAAACGACGATAGCCTCCTCAACCGAAACGCGATCGGTTTTCCAAGTGAACGCTACGGATTTTCCCGCAATGCGAGAGGTCTAACCGGTCCCCCAACATGGTCTCAGACTGTCATTCCTAGACCACGTGATGATGAAACAATTGAGATTTTTGTGCGATAAACGTGTGCGGGCACACGGATCGCCGCAATGACTCCTGTTGTTTGCCTTTCACTTGGTGAATGCTGTCTGCTTTGCTCTAGAACTTTGCTCTAGAACTTTGCTCTAGAACTTGTAAAGCAGCAAGAGAGAGTAGTAGATGTCGTTAGGCTTGGCACCTTGTGGGGTACTATCGTAACGGTCCGTTGCAGCGAGTTTCAGGCTTAGGTTTTCGGTACCATCGAGCAGAATTTCCCACGATACGTCGCTGACCAAACGGTAGTCACCAAAGTTTTCCCAAGCAGGAAAGTAATCGATCTTGCCCTTCAGTTTTTGCCTCGAAGTGACTTGTCGCTCGGCTTCCACTCCAAAAACGGCCTCAGGAATCCAGTCATCAATCGGGGCGCCAATTTCTCGCGACGCACCAGCACCGAATCGAGTCGCAAAAGTTGATGCATCGCTTCTCTGCCAGTAGTAGCCAACACCTCCGTTCAGATTCAGGCGTAGATCAAACGGTTTGAATTTGTCCCATTCCATGCCGTGTTTAGCGAATGCGGACCAAGGAGTAGCACCCATCAACCGGTCAAAATTGATATTGAAACGACCGTTCTGCTCTGTGGTTATTTTGCGGCTGCTAGCTTGCCGATAGTTGATGTCCATACCGAACGTGTAGCGGTCGGTTTTTCGCTTAAGCTCAAGCCCCGCCTGCATTGCAAGCGTGTCCGCATTTCCACCACTGCCATCCAATCCGAATTCTGCGTGAGAGTCCCAACCTTTGATCCAAGCTCGAGGGTACTGATACCAACGGGCGACTTCTGTTTGTAGTGGAGCTGGTTCAGAAGAATCCCAAATGGTAGTTGGATCAGTTTGAGGGGATGGTTCGGCAGTGCCCGTCGTCACTTGACTGGAATCGGTACGGGCTGCACCCGATGCATTTTCAGGCTGCAATGTCGCAGGTGGGGATGTTTCAGGAGCTGAGTTCGTTTGCGGGGATGGCCCTGATTGGTTGTCTGAATCACTGTGCTCGGTGGTGTCAGCATTCAACGACTCGGTATTCGTTTTCAGTAAGTCGTCAAGTGCGTTACTAGGCAGCGACGAGAGGATGATCGGATTGGAGGATCCAAGTTCGTTCGATGCTGTGGGAATCGGCATGCTGCCGTCGGTGGGAAACCGTAGTTGCGATTGCCCGGTGGATCTTCTGTTGGGCAGAGCATTTGGATTTGGTTGGATGTTCACGGTCGGAATATCGGCCGTTCTGATGGGCAATGTCAGTGGCTTTTGCCTTGCCGGGGACGTGAGAATTTCTGGTCCGGTAGGGTTCTGGGCAAAGTGTTTTGCCGACATGCTCCGAGCCGCTCGAACTGCATTCGGGTCTGATGGAATGATGTAGGCATGCGGGCTGTTTTCTGTGGTGGGCAGAGGGAAGCGAACAGCCTTGTCAGAGGCGGCTTGTGATTCGTAGCCTTTGCCATTCCATGTCGAAATCCCTTGCTGCCATGCCGGTTTCTCCTCCGCTGTGGCCGATCGCGCAAGGAAGCCCGATGTCAGAGAGAGATGCAGAGAAAGCATACCTGCAAGTAAGCGGATTGCTTGCGGAAATAAACCGTTCATGAAAACGCCATCTTGCGTTTGGCCCGAGTGTGAGGGAAATATCCCGACACATAGGGGAATAGCAAACTTGCTAGACCAAGTCACCATTGATCATTCAAATGCGATCGAACTCATGAAGCTTCATGTGCTTTGAATGCAAAACGACGTATGTTTTATGCTGTCTGTTTCACGCTATCGTGAAACACGTTGGCAAGTGCTTGATTGGAGCGAGTGAGGGTGAAGTGTGGTCAGAGTGCGCGTCTGAGATCTGTGAGTGCGCGTGGAATGTTTTGGTAGGGCGACTCGTCTTCGTACTCGAGAATAACGTAGCCTTGGTAGTTGCCGTTTTTGAGAATCTGTCCAATTCGTCGCATGTCTGCTGGATATTTTTTTCCTTCAGGTGTTTTCATGCTGACTTTCACCTGAATGTTGACGGCAAAGTCGATGCATTGTTCGAGATCCTTGTAAGGAGTTTCTGAATGGAAGTTCCCTGTGTCGAGATTGATCCCAATCCATGGGCTGTCAATTCGTTTCATGATTTCAAGGAGCTGGGGCGGAGTGAGGTTACCGTGATTTTCTACCCCAATGAAAATGCCATGCTTGGCGGCATGCTCAACGCATTGGCCTAGAGCGTCAGCGGCCTCATCAAGGCGTTTCGGGTTCCCGTCGAGTTGTCGGCTGGTTCCAGCAAAAAATCTGATGTGTGGAGCACCGAGTAGACTGGCGTGATCAATCCAGCTTTTTGCCTCTGTGATTTCTGCATCGAGTTTTGGTCCTTCACCCACAGTGAAGTTATTACCAATCGCTGTACCAGAAATTGCTACGCCGCGAATGAACGCTGCCTGCTTCAAACGAAGGAAATAGTCGCGGTCTGCCTCGGGAGGGAAAAAATAGCTTGTTAGTTCGGCAGCATCGAAGTTGTGCGTAACGCAGTAATCCAGAAACCCGATCATGTCGATAGCTGGGCCATCTTTGGCCGGTTGTTGAGCTTGTCCTTTTTTGTACGAAAAGTAATTCCGAAGCGAATAGGCAGCGAGGCCAACTTCAAAACGCGGGGGGCCGGAACGTTGTATTGGTTCCCTGGCATCTACATGGGGCATGTCGAGGGTCAAGCCACAAGTCGCCAGAGTTGCCGCAGCCGAAGTTTCAATGAATTTACGTCGTTGCATGGAAAGTTACCGCTAATTTGTGTTAGGGCGGCCCGTAATTGATACGACTGCCAATTCGTTTCAGAGCCGTCAGTTTGTGTCAGGGGGGCTGAGAACCTCATGAAAAGATAGTCGCCCACTTGCGTTCGCGATACAATCCGACGCCGGGAAGCATTTGTTTTTGCTCTTTCAGTTGGTGGGTGTGTGATTAGAGCGTTTTTTGTCGAGCATTCTGTAAGGTTCTTGACATGCTGCTCATGTTAGCGAAAGTGGCTGGCGGCTGAACGCTGGTTGGCGGTGGTCCATGAGGTTGCTGTCTGAATGCGCGTGCAAGAGGAAAGCGGATGATCAATTTGTTTGAAAAGTGTTGATATGAACCAGGGTCTTCTCGAACGCACTAGATCCACGCTCGACCAACTTCGTGATGAATTGTTGGCGGAACGAAGTGATGGGCACCATTGGACGGGGACTCTTTCACCCTCCGCACTGAGCACTGCAACGGCCGTCAGCGCGATGGCTTCGGTCTTGATGAACACATCGGGCTCACCGCGCGGTGCCTCAATTACTTCCGAGCAGCTCGGGCATTGCATTGCGGCTGGGATTCAGTACCTGCAGCGTCAACAGAACGAAGATGGTGGGTTTGGTGACACAGATCGCAGCCATTCCAACATTGCCACCAGCTATCTGGTTTTGGCCGCTTCTGCTCTGGCGGAAAAGGCGATCGGTGGCGGGCTTGCCAGTGATACTGTCTCAGCGTTGGAGCAGTACATTGAGCAGTTGGGAAAGTTGGAAGCGCTGAAAGAACGTTATGGTAAGGACAAGACATTTGTCGTCCCAATTCTCACCAACATGGCGATAGCAGGTCTGGTCCCCTGGAAGACAGTTGCCGCGTTGCCCTTTGAAGCAGCCGTGTTTCCGCAGTCGATGTACCGCTTGTTGCAGATGCCGGTTGTTAGCTACGCCATCCCTGCTTTGGTTGCGATTGGTCAGGCAAGGCATTTCCATGGACCGAGAGCTTTTTTTCCAATCAGAATGATGCGGATGGCTGCGATTGGTCGTAGCATGAGCGTGCTGGAAAAGATGCAACCTGAGAGTGGCGGTTATCTGGAAGCAACACCGTTGACGTCTTTTGTCGTCATGAGTCTTGCTGCAACTGAGCGGGCAGAGCACAAGGTTTCTCAACGCGGCTTGGAGTTCCTCGTAAATTCAATGAACGCCGACGGTAGTTGGCCCATTGATACCAACTTGGCGACATGGGTTACCTCTCTTTCAATCAATGCTCTCGCGGCTGATCCAGCGGACGATCGTATGTGGTGCACGCCTGAATTGGTAGATTGGCATTTAGGGTGCCAGCATAAAACGCGTCATCCGTTCACTGGCGCTGAACCAGGCGGTTGGGGCTGGAGTGATCTAAGCGGTGCCGTGCCTGACAGCGATGATACTCCTGCGGCAATTCTGGCACTCGATCACATGAAGCCGTTTTTGGACAAGGATCGACAGCAGCGTTGTAACGAGGCGATTGCAGCAGGTCGAGGTTGGTTATTGAAACTGCAGAATCGGGATGGTGGTTGGCCGACCTTTTGTCGTGGTTGGGGAAAGTTGCCATTTGATCGCAGCAGTAATGACCTGACTGCGCATGCGTTGCGTGCCTTAGCTGTTGATAGAGGAACTGTCCCTGCCGCGGGTGCGGTCGCCCGCATTGCATCGGGCACCCGATTTCTTGAGAAGAACCAAGAGCCTGATGGGGCTTGGTTGCCTCTTTGGTTTGGTAATCAGGATCGTGTCGATGAGTCAAATCCGGTCTATGGCACATCGCGGGTTTTACTCGCCGTGAAATCTGGCTCGTTGTCCCCGGATGCTTTGAAGGCTGGATGTCAATATCTGGTGGGCAACCAAAATACTGATGGTGGCTGGGGAGGCGGGGGTTCTGTCGCTACTTGGTTAAAAAAAAATCAGTTGGAGGAATTTGAGGTTGTCAGCAGTGTCGAAGAAACGGCGTTAGCCGTCGAAGCATTGGCTACTGTTGCACTTTCTGGGAAAATCTTGGCATTTCAGCTTACGAATAAGGATACAAAACGAGACAAAATAGCGAGTGCTGACCCTTCCAATACGGAATCTGTGTCTGCGCATGGGGGGACCAAAGCGACGAGTCAGGCTATAATCGCTGGCGTCGAATTCCTGTTGAAGAGCGTTGATCAGAAGCGGCACCGGCTACCTTGGCCAATTGGCTTTTATTTTGCCAAGCTTTGGTACCACGAACGCCTGTATCCTCTGATCTTCACTACGGGAGCGTTGGGGAAATATCTTCAGCTTGCGGCAGACAAACCGACCCTAAACGGGTCAAGTCAACGAAACGAATCCACTACAGAATCACACATAGACGCTCCTTGAGGTATAGGTTTGTCCAGCGGACTTAGCACCAGCGATACTGCTCCGACATCGGAAAATACGTCCGAGGTCAGATCGCCACGTCGAAAGACGAGCCATCTCAAAGAAGTGCCCGACACGCTTGAATTGCGTGAGAGCTTGCGAGCTCGCTGCTCTGAAATCGCGGCGCGGATTGATCGGTCTGCACCAATGACCAAAGACGAGATGGAGCAAGTTGCCCGACGAGCTTTGGAAGAAGCTGATTTGCCAGAAGGGTATCTGGGTTGGATGATGGTCATGATCAGCAGTGAGTTCTGGAAAGAATCTCTGTCAGCTGTCCCGCCTGAACGTCGCCTGTTCCTCTTGCCGCATTGTTTGAAGCATGCGGAGGGGTGTCCTGCAGAGTACGACCAATTCGGAATGAACTGCAAAGAATGTGGTGCCTGCAGTATTGCTGATTTTCGTGGATTGGCGGAAGACATGGGATACCGTGTGTTGGTTGCCGAGGGATCACCGGTAGTCATGAAGATTATTGTCGGCGGTTACGTTGACGCAGTGGTTGGTGTCGCTTGCTTGAACGTGCTTGAAAAGGCGATTGATAAAGTGCTTTTGGCGGGCATTCCTTGCATGGCTGTGCCTTTGCTTAGCAGTGACTGCCGAAACACAAAGGTGGATGAACCGTGGGTCAACGAGATGATCCGTACGCCTTACAAGCCGGCTCAAAGCGTAACGCGAAGTTATGTGCATCTGATGCGTGCAGCGACTGATTTGTTCAAGCCAGAGGCCATGGACACACTCGCACCTCGAATTCGCACAAAAGCTGAGCTGGGAGAAAATGCGGTCGGCGTATCCGATATCGAAGGGATGGATGCGATTTCGGCAACGGAGCACATTGCGTATGACTTTTTAAGTCGTGGTGGTAAACATTCACGTCCGTTCATTACGCTTGCTGCCTATGATGCAATGTCCGGTGGGCACGCGACGGGCCCTGAGGCAGCGGCTGCAATTTCGGCATTCCCGATCTCGGTGCGCCGAGCTGCCATGAGTATTGAAACGTTTCATAAGGCAAGCCTTGTGCATGACGACATCGAAGATGACGATGCGTTCCGTTATGGACAGCCAGCAGTGCACCGAAGGTTCGGCATCCCGACCGCCATCAACGTGGGCGACTACTTGATCGGGCTTGGGTATCGACTGCTTAGTCGTAATGAGAATGATGTGCCCAGTGAAGCGAGGGTTGATGTGCTGGATGCTCTGGCCGCGGCCCATATGCGGCTTGCCGAAGGGCAAGGCTCAGAGTTGCTGTGGCGAGATGGAAAGGATCGCCGTCTGACACCGCTCGATGCACTGAAGGTCTACGCATTGAAAACATCGCCTGCCTTTGAAGCGGCGTTGTTGAGTGGAGTGCGGATGGCTGGAGATTCAACGCCTTACCGGGATTCAATTCGCACCTTCAGTCGTAACATGGGTGTCGCTTTTCAGATTCTCAATGATTTAGGGGATTGGGTCGGCGATGATTCCAACAAAATGTCTGCTGGAGGAGATGTCTTCGGTGGGCGTCCAACATTGTTATGGGCTCTTGCTTTGCAGGGACTGCCCGAAAAAGATGCTGCTCGGTTGTTGGATTTGGCAGAGGCTGACTGTGGTCTCTCGGATGCTGAACGATTGTCTCAGGTTCGCAAGCTTTACGAGCAGGCGGATGTTTTTGAAACTGCACTGAAGTTGGTTGACAAGCATCAAGCGAGGGCAGAAAAGGTCGCTGATGAGATCGATGTAGAAGAACTTCGACGCCTGCTGTATTTTCTCGTCGATACTGTGCTGGAACGACCTGAGATGCCGACACCAGCAGTCGTTTCGCTCGGCATTGCAGCACCCTTGGGATAGGCAGCAGGAACAGTGAGTGAACCTATGAGCGAAGTGGCTTTCTCCGATGATTCTCGTATCGACATCAGGGATTTGCTGAACGAGTTCTATGATGAACCGATCGGTCACTCGCAGTTGGGTGAGTTCAACCCGGTTGAGAGAGTTCCTGCTCCGTATGATTCGCTACTCGATCACCATGCCCACATGACGGTGACGGTTGAGTCTCACTACGATGAAAAAGTAAATGTCATCGTGCACCGCTGCCAACGCAGCGAAGCTTGGTATGCTAGAGAAATTAGTCTGGTCACAGAGCACACCGGGCGTATCGTGCAGTATGGGATCGTGCGACTTGATACGCGCGCGCTCGATGATGAAGTCTGGAAGCAGATTGAAAGTCAATCTGCACCTTTGGGACGCGTACTCATTGAGCACAATGTATTGCGAGAAGTGCAACTTTGTGGATTGTGGGAAGTTCACGCGGGCGAGAGTCTTGCTGAATTGATGCGTTTAGACGTGGGCGGTCGGGTTTACGGAAGGACTGCCCTGATTTACTGCGATCGAGCGCCGGCAATTGAACTGCTGGAGATTGTTTCTCCTACATCCGCATTTGAGGCCTGATGGTTAGAATGCATTTGCCACTCGAGTTTTTAAAAAGCGATATTGTTCGTACACGAAAGACAGTTGTGAAATCTACTTGCATCATCTTGGGTTTCCTGTTTGTGCTTGGCAGTTGTCCAAGTGCGGTCGCGCAGGACGAGTCAGTTAAGAAAGAGGCCGTTCAGGTGAACCCAAATGTTCTTCGTGTCAACGCGCTTCGAGCAATGCAAACTGGTGAATCTGCCAAGGCAGTTGAGGCCGTCGATAAGCTTCTTGCGCTGTTGCCCAATGATGCCGCAAGTCTGCGATTGGCAGGAGATGTTTATTTGAGAAGCGGCAAACCAAAGAAAGCTACGGAATTGTTTGACCGCTACTTGAGGTTGGAACCCGACGCTTTGGCGGGGCTCTGGCAGCGTGGTATCGCGCTTTACTTTGCCCGCGACTACAAGCGGGGGGTCGAGCAGTTCGAGGTGCACCGTCGAGTAAATCCCAACGACGTAGAAAATGCAGCTTGGCATTTTCTCTGTGTTGCCAAGGCCCAGTCCTTCGATAAGGCCAAGACCGTAGTGCTGCCTGCGCCCAATGATCCTCGTGCACCGATGGAAGAGGTGCTGCAAATGCTCAGTACGGGGGATACTGAGAAGGTCATCAATAAAATGGAGAGCTTTCCGGCGAAGACGCGGCTTCGCGAATCTGCTGACTTCTATGGAAACTTTTACCTTGGCCTTTACGCAGATGCCGCTGGCGATCGAGCCAAGGCTAAACGTTATTTGGATTTGGCGGCGAAAGATGCCTCTATCAATTACATGGGTGATGTGGCACGTGTTTATGCAATATACCTGTCAACTGAAAAGTAAAGTCGCTTCAGCATGGGCATTTCCTGCCAGCAATGAAGTTGGGTCGGGAAAATGTTGTGAATCACCAGGATTGCCGCCGGTCATTTTGTCGCAAGCAGGTTATCAATCGATGGCAAGGCTCAACTTGTTTTGCATTTCAGCACATCTTCGGGCCAGTGGGTGACGTTCGTTCTGCCGAACTTCAGTCAAATTCGGATTGGAGTGCAAAACGTGTTGTTTTCGATGGGAACTGAAGGCCAAAAAGTGGCCGCCTCATGCTAGACTGAGAGGTAGAGCTTTCGCCAATAAACGAGGCGTTTTCCGATTTCACCATGACCCACCGGCCAATCACGCGAATCAGATTATTTGTTCGTGGCCCCGATGGTGAAGTGCACTTGCTAGTGAGCCGAGTCTCAAACACTTTTATCGTCTGATTCGACGCAGATTGAGAACAGAACATGAAGAAGAAATTGCATCATCATTGTCGGCGTTATGCATCCCGTCCGACGAACCGTCGTGAAATGCTTCAGTGGTGCGCCAATGGATTCGGCGCATTGGCTTTGAGTGCACTCTCGGGATCTTCATCGTCCACCTTGGCTTCCGAGTCCTTGGGTTCAGGAGACTGGGCGCCGAAATCTTCTCACTTTCCTCCACGAGCCAAAAATGTAATCTTTCTTTATATGGATGGTGGGCCATCGCACGTCGACACATTTGACTACAAGCCTCAACTGGAAAAATATGACGGCCAGGATCCTCGGAAGGTCATTGGCAAACTGGCACCCACTCAGTTCGATGCGGTTGGGAAAGTACTCAAAGGTCAATGGAAGTTTTCTCAACACGGAGAGGCTGGTCACTGGATCAGTGAGTTGTTCCCGTTTCTCTCCGAGGTCTCGGATGACTTGGCGATGATAAAGTCGATGACTTCCAAATTTTCTGAACACACCTCTGCCAACTATTTTTTGCACACAGGGAATGGGCTTCAGGGTAAGCCAAGTATGGGTGCATGGCTTGGGTATGGTCTGGGAAGTGAAAACCAGCAGTTGCCGGGTTTTGTTGTGCTCAATGGTGGCTTGATTCCACCCGGTGGATTGGATTGTTTTGGGTCTGGGTTTCTGCCATCGGCCTATCAAGGTTCTGTGTTCCTTCCAAAATCACAACCGCTGGCGAACATCAAGCCCAGTGAGGGCAATCCCCTGCTCCAGAAAACAAAGTTGGACCTGATCCGTGAGTTTGATGAGCAGACGAGTGGGCGTCTCGGAGCTGACCCCGAAGTAGAAGCTGCGATCCAAAATTATGAAACAGCCTTCGCGATGCAAACGGCTGTGCCTGAACTGATGGACTTGAACGGTGAGACGGAGGAAACGAAAAAGCTCTACGGTTTGGAGTCTGACTTCAATAACACAAAAACATTTGGCATGCAGTGCTTGCTGGCAAGGCGTTTGGTCGAACGTGGAGTGCGGTTCATCGAGCTGACTTGCCCCGGTGGAAATGGTGATCGTTGGGATCAGCATGGAGGATTGATTGATGGACACAACAAAAACTGTAGGACAGTCGATCAACCTATCGCTGCTCTGATCAAAGACCTGAAACGCACAGGCCTGTTTGAATCAACACTGGTCGTTTGGGCTGGCGAATTCGGCAGAACACCATTTGCACAGGGGTCCAACGGGCGAGATCACAATCCTTTTGGGTTCACTGTTTGGATGGCCGGCGGTGGCGTTCAGGGAGGGGCTTCTGTCGGAGCGACAGATGAGTGGGGGTATCGTGCCGTAGAGAATCGATTTGAGATACACGATCTGCACGCAACCATGCTTCATCTGCTCGGTGTCGACCACACAAGAAGTACCTTCCGTTTTAGCGGTCGTGACATGCGACTGACTGATGTGCATGGAAATCTTATCAAGGAGGTGATCGCATGATCCGTTTCAATCTACTCGACGTGGCATGTGCAAAATCATTTGGTTCGTATTTCAAGTTGCCTTTCGTTCCGACGCTCTGTAATCCTTGGTATGTCGGTGCAATGGTCTGCGTGCTGTCTTCGTTGGGAACGCAGTATTCATTTGCTGACGAAAAGCCGAGTGCTGAACAGATTCAGTTTTTCGAATCAAAGGTGCGTCCCATCTTTGTCGATCATTGTTACGAATGTCATTCAGCGACAGCAGATGAGGTTGAAGCTGAATTGTTGCTGGACTCGAAATGGGGTTGGATGACGGGCGGAGAATCTGGTCCGGCAATCATTCCAGGCAATCTGGAAGACAGCCTCGTGATCGATGCTGTGCGTTATGAAGAGAACAAAGTTACGGCAATGCCCCCAAGATCGAAACTGTCTGATCAGGAGATTGAGATATTGGAGAAATGGGTCCAGATGGGAGCTCCCGATCCGCGAACTTCTAAGCAGCCGGCAAAGACTGCAGCAAAAGGATTTGATCTTCAGAAGCGTTACAACGAGCATTGGAGTTGGCGCCCGATTGTTAAGCCCGAGTTACCTTGGGTTGACGACCGAGAATGGCCTCGTTCAGATTTGGACCGTTTTATCCTGCACAAAATTGAGGCTGCTGGTTTAAAGCCGGCTTCCGAAACAGACCGCAGGACTTGGCTGCGTCGCGTTTATTTTGATCTGATCGGATTGCCACCAACGCCCGAACAGTTGGCGGCTTTTTTGAATGATAAGAGTGAGAAAGCTTACGAAAATGTTGTTGACGAGTTATTGCAGTCGCCGCACCTCGGGGAGAAATGGGCGCGGCACTGGATGGATCTCGTTCGATATGCTGAGACGTATGGGCATGAATTTGACTATCCGCTTCGACACGCTCATGAATATCGTGACTACTTGATCCGGGCCTTCAACGCGGATGTGCCGTTTGATCAGTTTGTGCGTGAGCACATTGCGGGTGACTTGCTGGGTGAGCCAAGGACAAATCCAGAGGGGGGATGGAATGAGTCGATTATCGGCACGGGCTTCTGGTATCTTCATGAGGCAACGCACGCCCCCACTGATGTGTTGGGTAACGAAGCAGACATCATGGACAATCAGATCGATGTGTTCGGAAAGTCTTTCCTTGGTCTCACGATCGCTTGTGCACGCTGTCACGATCATAAGTTTGATGCGATCACAACTGCCGATTACTACGCTTTGAGCGCCTATCTGCAGAGTAGCTGTCGTCAGGAGTATCCGTTGGATGCTTCTGGCGAACGAGAGCCAACCACTCGCGAAATCAATCGCTTACGGCGGGCCGCCGGCAACGCATTGAAGGCCAGTGACCTGTTCGCCTCCGATAAAAAGCATTTCGGTGACTATGGTCTGGTTGCCACGCGGTTGTTAGCAGATTCCAAGGAGGATGCCGACCGGAGTGCGTTGGTTGGAAAAGCCGCTGAAGCGGCAGGGCTTGATCCTGCGGTCCTTCAACGCTGGGTTGATAAACAGGAAGTAATCAAGGCCGATTTGACGGATCTTGGTTATGACTTGGAAAACCAAAATGTATTCGTTGACTTTCAGGGCGATGCACTGCCTGATGGATGGACGACTTCAGGAGAAGCATTCTTGCCCACAGGCTCAGGCATTGAAGTTGCGGCAGATGGTACGCTGCTGGTTCCAGACACGGTCGATAGCGCCAGCGCAGGAAGAAAGCAGGTTGGTATTCTTCGTTCACCAACCTTCGAAATCACAACGGATCGTATTCATATATTGATGAGGGCATCGCCAAACGCTGCCGCTCGTGTTGTGATCGACAACTTTCAGATGGCAGAGTTCAACGCTTTATTGTTTCGCGGAACATTCCTGAACAATAAGGGAACTGATACTCAAGGGAAGTGGCAATGGAAGAGCCTTGCTGGTGATTTGCGAAAGTATAAGGGGCACAAAGCCTACCTCGAATTCATCGATAACGGTGACGTATCCTTTGCAATTGACAAGGTTGTCTTTTCTGACGGTGGTCCGCCCGGTAAGCGGCGACCCAAGGAAGTTGCCTTCAGTGCGGATGCAATCAAACAGATGCACGAGCAGGCAGCCATTGATCTGAAAGCCGGCAGATCGAATCAGTTCTTGTCAGCATTGCTTCGACATCAGGTCGTGAGTGTTGCGGAAATCAGTCCGGAAGCTGCGGGAATTTTCGAGCAAACAAGTAAGTTGGCGGAAGGTTTGCCGCAAGTGCGGCGAGTCATTGCGATGGCGCAAGGAACACCCGAAGATGCTCATGTCTACATTCGGGGTAGTCACCAGAATCGTGGTGAAGTTGTGCCAGCACGGTTCCTTGAGGCTCTCGGCGGGGAAACCACCACGCGTTTGGAGCTTGCTGATCAGGTGGCCACGATCGATAACCCACTTACTGCGAGAGTCATTGCCAACCGGATTTGGCATCATCTCTTCGAGACAGGGATTGTCGCTACGGTTGATGACTTCGGTCCCCAAGGTTTTCCACCCACCCATCCGAAATTGTTGGATTGGCTCGCGGTCGAACTGGTGGAGAATGGTTGGTCTCTCAAATATTTAATGAAAGAAATTGTCCTTTCCAGTACCTATCGCCAAGCCACCGTTCCAAACGAGGAGATCAGCGAAAAACTGATTGCACGCGTTGATCCCAGTAATGACTTGCTGCACTGCATGAGGGTTCGGAGGCTGTCTGGCGAAGCGATTCGGGACGCCGTGCTCGTCGCCTCCGGTCGATTGCAACCAAAACCGTTTGGGCCCAGCATTGCAACGCATCGAACTCCATTCATGACAGGGCGCGGGGCGCGTCCCAGTGGGCCGCTCGATGGCAATGGTCGACGCAGTATTTACTTGTCAGTCTATCGTAATTTTTTAAACCCTTTCATGCTGACCTTTGATACGCCAAGCCCGTTTGGTCCGCAGGGGCGGCGAAGTAAGTCAAATGTGCCTGCACAGGCACTGGCGATGATGAATGATCCATTTGTGATTGGTCAGGCAAAGATCATTGCGGATAAAATTCTTGCGGTGCCTGACCAAACCACGGATCAGAAAATTGCACTCATGGTCGAACGTCTTCATGGCGTGGTCCCAACCGATCAGCAAACACAACAGTTGCATGAATTTATCGACTTACAGGCAAAGACGTACGGGAAAGAAGATAGCAGGGTTTGGGCTGATTTAGCACACGCTTTGCTGAATATGAAAGCCTTCTATTTCCTTCAGTAATGTCAGCTAATACGAAGGAAATACAGCCGCTTCAATGCAGTGGTACGGTATGCCGATCAACTCGAAAACGATTGTCCTCATCTTTTTAGGTCAGTGCTTTGCACTGACTGGTGCTGGGCGTCTGTCTGCACAGGATACCGCTGCTGAGTTCTTCGAGAAAAAAATTCGCCCGGCGTTGGTCGAGCACTGTGTCAGGTGCCATGGTGAAGACAAGGTTCAGGGCGGGTTGCGTCTCGATACTCGCGAGGGCTGGCAGGCAGGGGGCGACTCCGGGGCAGTCATTGTCGCCGGAGATCATAAAAGTTTGCTCCTGAAGGCCATTGAGTATGAGGACAGTAGCCTGGAGATGCCTCCGCGGGGCAAATTGCCCGAAAATACCATTGCCGCCTTTCGGAAGTGGATTCTTGCTGGCGCTTTTGATCCACGTAGCAAGGTTGGTCCTGCAACTGGAAAACAGCCCAACGCTCCCACGGTTGAAGAGGGAAAGAATTTCTGGGTATTTCAGCCAGTGACATCACCTGCCGTTCCTGAGTTGTCAGCGTCGTCTTGGCCGAAGAACGATGTGGATCGATTTGTTTTGGCAAAGCTGGAAGAAAATGGCATCACTCCCGTAGATGATGCCCCCAAAGAGAGCTTGTTACGACGTTTAACTTACGATCTCACAGGGCTGCCGCCAACATCCGCTCAAATCCAGCAATTTCTTTCAGACAACTCCACTGATGCGACCGACAAACTGATTGATCGGCTCTTGCAGTCAGGACATTTCGGCGAACGCTGGGGCAGGCATTGGCTGGATGTTGTCCGGTTCGCGGAATCAAGCGGCGGCGGACGGACTCTGCTGTTCCCGGATGCTTGGCGGTATCGTGATTACGTGATTGATGCGTTCAACCAGGACTTGCCGTTTGATCAGTTTTTGAAGGAACAGATCGCGGGCGATCTGTTGCCTTTCAACAACAGGCTTGATCGTGAGCGCAAACTGGTTGCGACAGGGTTTCTGATGCTGGGGCCAACTAACTATGAGATGCAAGACAAGGATATTCTTGAAATGGATGTCGTTGACGAACAGTTGGACACGATGGGGAAGTCCATGCTGGGCATGACGATTGGATGCGCGCGATGTCATGACCACAAGTTTGATCCGATTCCGACGCGTGATTATTATGCGCTGGCAGGAATCTTGAAAAGTACACATTCGATGAATCATTCGAATGTGTCTGCTTGGAATACTGTCGGTCTGCCGCTAAACCCTCGAGATGAGGCGGAGTTTCAGGCCAATACCAAGAGTCTCAAAGACGCTGAAAAGCAACTCGCGGAAGCGACCAGTGTGTGGAAACAAATGACTGGTAAGGTCGCGGGGAAATCGGTTGATCCCAAAGCACTCACCGGTGTGGTTGTTGACAGTGTCGATGCAGAAGTTCTCGGTGCTTGGAAAAAATCTACTGCGGTGCCGCGGTACGTTGGCGCTGACTACACTCATGATGAACAGCTGGGTAAGGGAGAAAAAACGGTCACTTATCGGCCGGAGTTATCTGCATCCGGACGCTACGAAGTCTTTGCTACATACTCATCTGGTAGTAACAGAGCAAAAAAAGTCCCCTACCGAATCGAGCACATCGATGGCGAAACCGTCGTTCACGTAAATCAAAAAAATGAACCGTCAATCGATGGTCTGATGGAGTCATTGGGCGTATTTAAGTTTGACAATCAGAGTGCTGCTGTTGTTCTTACCACCCAGGGCACGGATGAGGGTGTCGTCATTGCGGATGCGATCATTTGGCGGTTGGTTTCCGAAGCATCGGGGAAACAAATTGTTCGCAAGCAAGAGAGTGCATCCGAATTGGCACTGAAGCAAAAATCCATCGCAGCAAAGGCGGAAGTCGATCGATTGACAAAGAAGGTGAATTCACTCAAGCAGTCGATGCCAAAGCGACAAGTCGCGATGGCACCACGCGACATTGATTCACCGGTTGACATTCATATTGCAATTCGTGGAATGACTCATCAAAAAGGTGATTTAGTACCACGGGGTGTGTTGCAGGTGGCTACGTGGGACGGATTACCGCCTGTTAAAACGAAAGCGAGTGGTCGTGCTGAGTTGGCGGAATGGATCGCGCACGAGAAAAATCCACTGACTGCTCGAGTGATTGCGAATCGAGTTTGGTACTGGACAATGGGAAGGGGAATCGTGGCCAGCGTCGATAATCTTGGTAGCACAGGAGATCACCCAACGCACCCGGAATTGCTCGACCACCTTGCGTTTTCCCTTGTCCAAAATGGCTGGTCAATTAAGAAGCTTGTGCGTGAGATCGTCAGCTCCAGAGCCTATCAACTGAGTACCAAGGGTGCGGGGCATGATCAACAGTTAGATCCCGATAACCAGTTTTACGGGCGTCGTACACGGAAGCGTCTTTTGGCTGAGGATATCCGGGATTCAATTCTCTTGGCGGCCGGCAATCTTGATCTGACGATGGGTGGTTCAACCATCAGAAAAGGGACTTCCAGCGAATATGGCTACCAGTTCAAAGGCCGCAGACGAAGCGTCTATGTACCAGTGTTTCGGAACAGGCTTCCGGAGATATTTGAGGTCTTTGATTTTGCTGATCCAAATATCCAGGGTGGACTTCGCACGGCTAGCAATGTGGCTTCTCAGGCGTTGCTGATGATGAACCAACCGTTTGTAATGGAACAGGCGGATGACGCTGCCAAACGGCTTGTAAAGGAGCATTCGGGGGAACAAGATGAGATGTTGAGTAGAGCCTATCGTGAGGTTTTGGGACGCGAACCGCTTGAGCAGGAACGGCAAGTGATGATGGATCTTTTGGCGGTAAATGATCAATCTGGAACGCTCTCTCAGTGGGCGATGATTTATCGGTTGCTATTTCAGTGCATCGACTTTCGTTATCTGAATTGAAGAGGAAATTGGGTGACCGAATGGGTTTGAATCGACGAAATCTTCTGAAATCGACTGCCTGTGGTTTTGGGTATTTGGCCGCAGCATCGATGGCACAACGCGATGCCAAGGCAGGTAACTGGAACCCACTTGCTGCAAAGCCGGTGCATTTGCCAGCTCGCGCGAAGCGTGTGATTTTCGTGTTCATGCAAGGTGGCCCTAGCCACGTTGATACGTTTGATTACAAACCACTGCTGGAAAAGCATGATGGGGAGGATCGTACGTTTGATGATGCACGGGTTCTTGCAAAAACGAAACAGATTACTAAGCATCGTGTTTTTAAGAGTCCGTGGAAATTCAAACAACACGGAGAATGCGGGCAACACGTCTCGGAGCTTTTTCCGAATATCGCCAAGCATGTAGATGATCTTTGTTTTTTGAAAGGGATGCACACAGATGGTGTTGCGCATGGTCCCGCAACATTGTTTCTGCATACTGGTTCGATCAATTTTGTTCGGCCTTCAGTGGGATCGTGGGTGCAGTACGGTCTTGGTAGCGAGAGTGAAAACCTGCCGGGGTTTGTTACCTTGCAGCCACCAATGGGAAATGGCGGACCACGCAACTTTGGTAACGCGTTTCTGCCCGCTGTTTATCAGGGAACCCCCGTGGGTCGTGCAGGTGTGTCGGCAACTGAGGCGCGAATCAGAAACTTGACCAATCCGAGGTTGAAGTCAGATGAGCAACGGAAACAGTTTGAGGCACTACAGCAACTCAATGCCATTCAAAGTGATTCTCATGATGGTGATACTGAAATGGATGCCATGATCAATTCGTACGAGTTGGCGTGGCGGATGCAGCGTTCAGTTCCCGATATTCTGGACCTTGGTTCCGAATCTGAACATGTTCAGAAAATGTATGGGATCGGTGAAAAAGAAACTGATGACTTTGGCCGGCAGTGCTTGATGGCGCGGCGTTTGTCCGAAGCCGGCGTGAGGTACATACAAGTCAATTACGGTGACAACACTAATAATCCACGCTGGGACCAGCACTCAAACCTCGAGAAGCACGCCGATCATGCGATGAAAGTCGATAAACCCATCGCTGGCTTGCTTGCTGATCTCAAGCAGCGGGGGCTATTGGAGGACACGCTGGTTTGGTGGGGAGGTGAGTTTGGACGCACGCCTTATGCTCAGGCCAATGGCACAGGACGCGACCATAACCCCTACGGCTTCACTTCCTTCGTTGCGGGGGGAGGGGTTAAGTCCGGCTTCTCCTACGGGGAAACCGACGAATTCGGGCATCACGCTATCCAGGGTAAGATTCATATGCATGACTGGCATGCAACTCTTCTGCATTTGCTTGGGCTTGATCATGAAAAGCTGACATTCAAGTACAGCGGTCGTGAGTTTCGGCTCACCGATGTGCATGGTGAGGTGATTACCGATATTTTCGCTTGAGTCCGCACGGTTGCTTGCGTATCGAAATTGTCTCTTTGTCGCATCGCAACTCTATCGTGTGAGCGCGGAAAGACAGGATGTCGTTCAGTTTGTCTTGGGGACGCATGAAAATATTGATAACAGTCAGTACCTGTGCTTTCTGCGGCGCTCTG
>Ga0315320_10000258_pt1 | contig 42634 bp, 34 predicted proteins | sample M140m21515metaG_FD_203458 | JGI IMG/M metagenome (GOLD analysis project Ga0315320, IMG submission 203458) | Ammonia-oxidizing marine archaeal communities from Monterey Bay, California, United States - M1 40m 21515 | ecosystem: Environmental > Aquatic > Marine > Coastal | place: USA: California... | reverse complement strand
CAGGTGCTCAATGCCCAGATCGACCGAATGATGAACGACAAAAAGGTCAGCCGGTTCCTCGATAATTTCCCCGCCCAATGGCTACAGCTCGACCGGTTGGTGACCTCCATTCCAGACCCGAAACAGTTCCCGTATTTTTACTACCACGGCTACCGCACCAGCATGCACATGATGAGCGAGCCGCTGCTGCTGTTTGAAACCGTACTGGTGGAGAACCGCTCGGTCATGGACCTGATCGCGCCCGATTTCACCTGGGAGAGCACCATGCTGAAAGCCAACTACGCCGGCCACAATCGCGGCGGGCGCGATGTGCAGGTGCAGTTGTTCAAGCGCGTGCCGGTCACCGATCCGCGCCGCGGTGGGTTGATCACCAGCGCGGCAGTGCTAACGATGACCTCCACGCCCTCACGCACGCAGCCGATCACGCGCGGCACATGGATCAACGCCGTGATTTTCAATGACCCGCCCAAACCGCCACCGGCCGATGTGCCGCCGCTTGATGAATCGAACGAGGAAGATCTCGCCAAGCTCACCATCCGCGAACGCCTCGCGGCCCATCGTAAGCGCGCGGATTGCGCCGGGTGCCATAACCAGATCGATCCGCTCGGGTTCGCGCTGGAAAACTTCGGTCCCACCGGCGTGTGGCGCGACAAGTATGAGAACGGTCGCGAGGTGGATGTCAGCAACGTGCTCTTCAATCAGCACAAGTTCACCGACTTCAACGAATTTAAAAAACTGCTCGTACAGCAAAAACCGCGGTTTGTGCGCGGCTTCATCGCGCATCTGCTGAGCTATGCTCTCGGCCGCGAGCTGGGCCCGGCCGATACGCCGGCGCTGGAGGCCATGGCCGCTCAAGCCGTGACCGGCGAGGATCAACTCCGCGCCATCCTCAAGGCCGTAGCCCTGAGCGGACCCTTTCATCACAAGAACACGTTAAACGCAAAACCATGATTTCTCCCACTTCCCGACGCCAATTTCTCACCTGCACCGGCGGCGCCATGCTCGGTCTGCCGTGGCTGGAGAGCCTCGCACATGCCAATGGCGAAAAGAACGCCCGCCCCGCCAAGCGCATGGCGTTCTATTACCTGCCCAACGGCATCACGCGCCGCGGCTTTTTCCCCGGCGAAGGCGACCGCGCATTGCCGAAGTTTGCCGGGCAAAACAACGTGTGGCGGTTCGAGGGCAAGACCGTGCCGATTGGCACCCATCCGCTCACCTTCACCCCGACGCTCGCGCCGCTCAACACGATGCGCAAAAAGATTTCGCTGATCACCGGGCTCGACCGCACCTTTCAGCACGGTACCGATTCGCACGCGCAATGTGCCTCCTGCTTCCTCACCAGCGTGGCGCCGTTTGAGGTCAAAGGCTCGGCCTATCCGCTGGCCCGCACGCTGGACCACATCGTCGCCGATCACATCGGCCAAGCCACGCCCTACTCCACGCTGGAGTTGAGCTGCAACGATCACAAGAACAACATCGAATCGATCTATTTCGACAACATGTCGTGGTACGCCACCGGCCACGTGGCGCCGTCCATGCGTAATCCGCGTAAGATTTATGACCGACTCTTCGGCACGCAGGCCCATACGCAATCGCGCAACATCACCGATCTTGCACTGGAAAATGCCCGTGCCCTGCAGCGCCGCCTCAGCACCGGCGATCGCGGCAAGTTCGAGGAATATTTCGAAGCCGTGCGCACCATTGAGACGCGCATGGATAAAATCGAAAACATGAAGACCCAGCTCGCCGCCGCGAGGGTCAAGCGGCCCGCTGAGCATCTACCGCGCAATGAGTACATTCACCTCATGGGCGACCTGCTCGTCACCGCGCTGCAAGCCGGCCTCACCCGAGTGGGCACCCTCATGGTTGGTCCCGAGCGCTGGACCACCGCCACGAACTGGGAAGGCATCCTCGACAAACCGTACAGCCACCACGCCATGACTCACTCCATCGCTCGTCATGTGGAGCAGCTGCTGAAGCTCGATCAGTTTCATGTGCTGGCCTTCACGCGGTTGCTCGAGCGGATGGACAAAATTGAGGAAGCCAACGGCACCTCGTTGCTGGACAACACCATCTTCACTCTGGGTGCCGGCATGGGCGACGGCACCACGCACCAGTACAATGATCTGCCCATCGTCGTCGCCGGCGGCACCGCCACGGGCCTTCGGCAAAGCCAACACATCAACTGCCAACGCGGCACTCCTTTGGCCAATCTCTGGCTCACCCACCTCCACGCCCTCGGCATCAACCAGAAAAGATACGCCGATAGCACTGGCAAGATCGCAGACCTTCAGGCCTAACCGCCCCGCACCGTTGACAGCGTCCGTGTGTGCGGGCAGTTTTTTGCCATGAGCAATGTGACGCGGTTTGGGTCGATTGGGGATGGCGTGGCGGATGATACGGAGTCGATTCAACATGCCGTGTCGCAGGGAGACGGAATGTTGTATTTTCCGCCGGGCACCTATCGCATCACCCAGCCCATCGAGATCAAGCTCGCCGAACGCGGGCCGTTGGGCATCGACGGCACGGGCGGCACGGCGAGGGTGGTGATGGACGGCAAGGGACCGGCATTTCGGCTAGTGGGCACGCATGGCGGCACGGGCGATCCCGGTAGCCGCAAGGGCAACGTCACCACGCATCAGCGTCTGCCCACGATCCGCAACATCGAAGTGGAGGGCGCGCACGCGGAGGCGGACGGATTTGAGCTGATCGAGACGATGCAATCCGTATTCGAAGGCGTACTAGTCACGCGCTGTCGGCATGGCATTCATCTCATCCAACGCAATCGCAACGTACTCATCAGTCATTGCCACCTTTATTTCAACACCGGCGCGGGCGTGTATCTCGATGGCGTGAATCTGCACCAGATCAACATTGCTAGCAGCCACATCAGCTACAACCGGCTGGGCGGCATCCGACTCGACCGCTCGGAAGTGCGCAACCTGCAGATCACCGGCAACGACATCGAGTACAACAACCACAAATCCCATCGGACCGAACCTGAGCCGACGGCCGAGATTTACATCGATACCACCGCCGAAGGCGCCAGCGTGAACGAGGTGACCATCGCATCGAACACCATTCAAGCCACCGGCTCGCCCGAGGGCGCGAACATCCGCATCAAGGAAACGCCCAATCAATCCCGGCCGCCCGGCCTCTTTGCCATCAGCGGCAACATCATCGGCAGCCAGGAAAACAACGTGCACCTCACCGGCTGCTACGGCATCGCCCTGAGCGGCAACACAATTTACTCCTGTGAAAATCGGAATCTTCTCATTGAGGATTCGCGCCTCATCAACGTGAGCGGTAACACCTTCCGCCGCCATACCCCACGGTATGGCACAGGCGTACGCTTCACTGGCTCCAGCGACATCACCTTTACCGGCTGCGGCATTCATGACGAAACCGCCAAAGGCCAACCTGATCTCACCGCACTGCTGGAACTCGAAAGATGTCAGCGCATCAACATCAGCGGCAGTCAGTTCCTCAACGGCGCAATCGGCGTGGCCGGCAATAACTGCAGCCATGTGACTCTCACCGGCAACACCCTGCACGACACCCGCGAGCAACCCACCGCTCAACACGCCATTCGGTTTACCGGCCCGGGCGAAGGAAACTCTGCAGCGCACAATTCAGTCGGCAAAACTTCCGGCAAGCCCATCGAGGGCAATGTGAAGACTATCGATTCGTGACGTGCGCCGTGGCGGCTCACTTGAGCGGCTCGAAGGAGGAGGACGTGCTTTCAAAGCGCACGGTAAAAGGATCAAACAACACGCGCCCAGCCGCCTCGGCCCGCACTTCGCCGTCCGTCCAGATCCGGGATGTCAGCCGTTTCTGTACGGCCACCACCTTAAACTGCTCCAGCTTGGCGGCCAGGCCGCCGATTGCGTACAGCGGATTGGCCAGTTCGGCCTCCAGCTTGGACACATGAAATTCCTCCCGGTCGATCCATACCTTGATGATCAGGTGATGCAGCACGAGGTTCACAATCGGATCCTTGAACACCTCGCCCGGTTTCACGAAAAACTGTAGCACATACGCAGGTCGCCCCTGCACCGATTCCGTGCCCAGCAGGTGTGGCTCAAACTGTTCCCCGTACTTTTCGATCTGGCGCACGATCAACCGCGCATCGCCTTTATCCTTCTTCTCGCCCGCCGTTCCGGCCTTGGCTTGGGCGCCCAAAAACTTTTGTTGCTTTTTGCGGATGTTGCGATGTTCCTTAGCCACCTGTTCCGGAGTCGGCTTCTTGCCGTCGCGCAACACCAGCACGGGCACGCGGTTATCAGTGAACGACTTAAACCGCCGTGTCTGCAGGCGTTCCACTTCGCCTTCCGAATCGAAATCGGTAATCCGAATATCCCTCTGGTAAGTGAACACCACCCCCGACTCCGTAGCACTGGCCCGCGACCGCTCGGTCGCACGATATCGCGCGACGATTTCCTCCGCAGTCAAAGGCACCACCCGTTCATTCGCTTCGGTATCCAGACCGCACACAACCGCTCCTCCGGCCGTCAGACAGCCCGTCGCCCCTGATAACCCCAGCAGACAGATCAATATAAACCAACACCAGCGCATGGAATGGACGACCCTAGAAAACCGTTCGAGCCTTGACCAGTGAATAACTCTGATCGAACCCGTTGACAACGGATGAAGTGATGGCACTCTTTGGCCGTATGCAAAAACTATTTCTCATGTTGATGACTGCCGTGATGGTATGGGGCCAAAGCATTGCCACGGCCGCTGAAGTGGAAGGTCCATTGAAGCCGCATTTGGAAAACCCACACATGGACCTGCAACAGGTCTTTAAGGGCGAACGGTTTGGTAACATTGTGGTTTCCATGAAAGGCACGGTCATCGCCACCTGGGGCACCAGCCATGTGCGCGCCAAGCGCAGCGAAGATGGAGGCAAGACGTGGGGACCGGAAATTGTCATCGCCAAGCCCGGCTTTCAACCGGGCGGCGTCACCGTGAACGAAGCCAATGGCGACATCATCGCGTTTGTGGAAGATCGCCATCCGCCCGCGCCGATCCACGTGTACGTGAGCAGCGATGACGGCAAGTCGTGGAAGAAGATTCCCACCAAGATCAAGCCCGATTCCAAAGGCAATGCGCCGTCCTTGCACATGAACGAACACGGCATCACCTTGCGCCACGGCAAACACAAGGGCCGTCTGATCCGCCCTTCCCGCTGGTACGCTGGCCAAAACCATCGCAGCAAATGGCCCGAGCATTACACCAACGCCATTTACAGTGATGACGGCGGCAAGACGTGGCAGGCCAGCGAGCCCTTCCCCGCTAAGGGCACAGGCGAGGCGACTCTCGCCGAGCTGAGCGACGGCACACTCTATTACAACTCCCGCCGGCACTGGGCCGAGGAAGGCGCCAACCCGCGCCGGCGCTGGACCGCCACCAGCACGGACGGAGGTCATACCTGGAAAAACCTTACCTTCTGCGAGGTGCTGCCCGACGGTCCGCAGAACACCAACTACGGCTGCATGGCCGGCCTCACGCGCTTGGCCGTGAAAGGGCATGACATCCTGATCTACAGCAACTGCGACAGCCCTTCCGGTCGTGACCGCGGCACCGTATGGGCCAGCTTCGATGGCGGCAAGACTTGGCCGATCAAGAAGCTGGTGTACCAAGGCCGCCACGCCTATTCCTCAATGACCTCCGGCCGACCGGGCACCATCACCGAAGGTATGATTTTTCATCATTTCGAAGGCGGCCCCAAAGGCGGCTCAGCCGTGGCACGATTCAACCTCGCGTGGGTTCTAGATGGCGGCAAACTGACCGGCAACGGATCCGTTCCCAAGAATTTAAACTAACCCTCAACAAAATCATTCCATGAAAAAAGCATTGATCATTGGACTCCTCCTTGGCGTTGGCCTGCCGGCGGGATTGGCCGCGGATAAATCGGTGGTTTCAGCAATTGAAAAAAGTGGCGGCCTCGTCCTGCCCTGGCCCGGGGAACAGGACGCGTGGGAGGTGGAATTTCACCTGCGCGGCCGGGATCTCGAAGATGACGGCCTATCCGCCGTGGCGGCTCTGAAAACCGTAGTAGCCCTAAACCTGCGCGACACGAAAATCACCAGTGATGGCCTCAAGCACCTCAAGGGCCTGTCCAAACTCAAGCGCCTGCACCTGGAACGCACGGCCGTGGACGATGCGGGGGTCAGTCACCTGACCGGTCTGGAAAACCTCGAGTATCTCAATCTGTACGGCACCAGGATTACTGACAAGGCGCTGGACCAATTGAGCGGCCTCAAAAACCTCAAACAACTGTACGTCTGGCAAACCGAGGTGACCGACGACGGCGTGACCAAGCTCAACAAGGCCCTGCCTAACCTGAAAATTGTGAAGGGCGTCGATCTCAGCAAGATTGTGATCGTGAAAAAAGAAGAGCCCAAGCCGGAGGAAAATCTCAAATGGCTGGCCGTCGGCGGCCCGGAGAAACCGCCGGCAAAAAGCAAGCCCGGCTCCTTTCTCATCATCACGTTCCAGAACAAGAGTAATCAGGATGTGAAAATCTACTGGGTGGATTATGGTGGTGGCAAAAAGCTTTACGGCGAAATTTCCAAGGGCGCCGAGCGCAAGCAAAACACCTATTCCGACGCCGTTTGGTTGGTAACTGATAGTAAAGACAAACCCCTCGGTTATTTTGTAGCCGGAACCAAGATGGCCCTGGCAGTGATTCCGAAATGATCCAGTTCTCTAATCTTGAAAATTCCACTTTGAATCAGTAGATTGGAGAGACGTTCGGAACGTCCAAGACTCGATGCTGAGCCTGAACCATAGTCGAAGAGATTTTCTACGCACAAGCGTGGGATTGGCTGGGCTGACGTTGCCCACATATTTCAAAGCCACCGCCAGCACGACCGCGCCGCAGCGCAAAGCCAAGTCGTGCATCATCGTCTACACGTGGGGTGGCATGAGCCATTACGAATCATTCGATCCGAAGCCTGAAGCGCCCTCGGAAATCCGCGGTGAATTCAAGCACATCAAGACTGCCACGCCCGGCATTCATTTCTGCGAACACCTCCCGATGCTCGCCAAGCACTCGGACAAGCTCGCCATTGTGCGGTCTGTGCATCACAAGCACGGCGGCCACGGCTCGGCCATGTACGTAAATATGACCGGCCACAACCCTGTGGGGGCCAAACCCAAGAGCAACAAGAACTGGCCGTCGCTGGCATCGATGATGTCCTATTTCCATAACCCGGCCGCCGGCACCCCTAGGGCCATCCGCATGCCGTACTCGATGTTCGACAACGGCGGCCAGCAATCTGGCGAACACGGCGGCTGGCTCGGTTCCCAGTACGATCCCATCCTGGTGCGCACGCCGGCCGGTGAACCGTGGCGCGGCGTTAACCGCTACACCGACCGCGAGCTCAACCTGAAGTTGAACCTAGACAAGAACCGCATCGCCGACCGCCGCACCCTGCTCACCCAGCTGGACAATGCGCGCGGTGAGGAAACCGCCTACAAGCAACTCGACCACTACTCCCGCATGGCCGCCGACATGCTGCTCGGATCACCCGTGCGCGATGCCTACGATCTGGAAAAAGAAGACCCCAAGATCCGCGACCTGTACGGTAATCACATGGGCGGCCAATCCCTCCTGCTCGCTCGACGTCTGGTCGAGGCCGGCGTGCCTGTCGTTCAAACTCTCCTCTCTGCCAGCGATCTCGCCGGCGGCAGTGGCGATAACTGGGACACGCACCGTAATCATTTTCCAAAAATGAAAGACCGGCTCCTGCCTGTCTTTGACCGCTCCGTCTCCGCCCTGCTCACCGATCTGGAGATGCGCGGCATGTTGGAGGAAACCCTAGTGGTATTCCTCACCGACTTCGGCCGCACGCCCAAGGTGAATGGCAACGGCGGCCGCGATCATTATCCTAATGTCTACTCGCTGGCCTACGCCGGCGGCGGCATCCAAGGTGGTCAGGTATATGGTGCCAGCAACAAGAAGGGTACTGAGCCCGCGGCCGGCGCCTGTTCTCCGGCGGACATCCATGCCACCGCCTTTCGCGCCATGGGCATTGATCCGCGCACCGAACTGCACGATCAACTCGACCGCCCCTTCCAGCTCTGCGACGGCAATCCCCTGCCGTTGTTCTAGGGAAGCTCAAAAGACGTCCCGTTCGCTGAATTAAAATGAAGCTTGGCCTACCTCTTGTGCCGGGCACACTGGGGGTGTGCGGGTTCTTTTATTTATTCTGATATTGAGCGGGGCACTTTCGGCTGCCGATTGGCCGCAGTGGTTGGGGCCCGGGCGGAATGCTGTGTGGCGGGAGGATGGGATTCTCGATGCTTTCCCCAAGGAGGGTCCGAAGCTGCGATGGCGCGCGCCGTTGGGCGGCGGATATTCCGGTCCGGCGGTGGCGCAAGGGCGCGTGTTTGTCATGGACCGCATTGCCGAGCTGATTGATCCTGCCAAAGCCAAGGTGTTGCATGAGGGACCGACTCCGCGGAATGAAAATTTTCTGCGCAAATTGTTGCCCGGCCAGGAACGCCTGCAGTGCCTCGATGAGGCGACCGGCCGCGTTCTCTGGACGCAGCAATGGGATTGCCCTTACACCACCGTGGCCACCTATGCCATCGGCCCGCGGGCCACACCCACCGTGGTTGGCGACCGCGTGTACGCGCTGGGGGCGGAGGGGCATCTGTTTTGTTTCGAGACCAAGGACGGCGCGATCGTGTGGCAAAAGGATTTCAAGAAAGCTTACAATCTGAAAATCTCCGAGTGGGGCACGGCGGCGCATCCGTTGGTCGATGGCGACCGGTTGATCTGTGTGGTGGGCGGCGTGGGCACCACGTGTGTGGCGTTCGACAAACGCACTGGCAAGGAACTGTGGCGCGCGCTCACGGGGCGGCAACCGGGGTATTGCCCGCCGGTCATCCACACATTCGGCGGCCTTCGGCAGTTGATCATCTGGCATAGCGACGCTGTGGAGGCGCTGAACCCGAAAACCGGCAAGTTGTATTGGAGCGTGCCAATGCGGCCCACCTTCGGCATGTCCATCGGCCAGCCGGTGGCGGCGGGCAACCGGTTGTTCGTCATGAGCTTCAACCGCGTCTCCGCCTGTATCGAGGTGGCGGCGGACGGCCAATCCGCCCAAATCGCCTGGCGCGGCAACACGCGCCGCGGCGTGGGCGGTGTACATAACACCGCCTTTCTGGCCGACGGCCATTTGTACGCCTGCGGCAACGGCGGCAACTTCATCTGCGCGCGTCTTGCCGATGGAGAACGCGTCTGGAGCACCTTCGCACCTGCTGCCGGCGAACGGCCGGCCAGTTGGGCAAATGTGTTCACTGTCCGACATGGCAACCGGTATTTTCTCGCGAACGATTTTGGTGAGCTGATCATCGCGCGGCTCAGCCCCAAGGGCTACAAGGAGATCAGCCGCGCAAAGCTCATTGAGCCTACCCATCGCGTGGGCCAACGCACCCTCGTCTGGTCGCACCCCGCCTTCGCCAACCGTAGCGTCTACCTCCGCAACGACCGCGAAATCCGCTGCTACAGCTTGGCGAAATAGTTGCGCACTCGGCTTCGCCACCCTACCGACCGGCGCCGCCGTGGAGGTGGAGGTAATCTTCGAAATTATCAGCTAGAATCCCAAATCCTGTTTTTTCACATTTGGGATCTACCTGCGAAAAAGTTTTCGTGGGTGAAGTTGTAAAAAAAAGCTAACTGATTGCCAGTTCGGTTGGCACATACAGCGCTATGTGTAAGAATTGTTTATGATTATGGTTAATCTGGAGAAATCACAGCTATACAAAATTGGTGCGATTGCACGTTTAACGGGAATCACTCCTGTTACAATCCGGATGTGGCAGACCCGCTATGACGCCGTAAAACCGGTTCGTACAGAGGGAAAACAGCGCCTTTATACCGAGAACGATCTTACCAAACTGAGCTTATTGAAAGAGCTCACCGAGCAAGGGGATAGCATTGGAATGATTGCCAGCTTGAGTGTGGACGAATTGGAAAAACGTCTTAATGAACTGGAAGCAAAGCGTGGGCCAAAAGGAAATCAATCCAACCAAGCACCTATTAAAGTAGCCTTATTGGGATATGGAATCCCCCAACTAAGCAGCGCAGAAGTGGGTTCTCATGCCGCCCCTCTGGAATTAGTAGGTCAGTTCAATCCTGAAAATGCCTTATCTAAGGATGTCAAAGCATGCGAACCTGATTTGCTTATCTTTCAAATTGCCAGTCTTCAGCCAGACAGCTCAGATTTTATTCACCAGGCGATTAAGCAATCTGAAGCAATGGGAGCATGCGTGGTCTATGCTTTTGGCCCTAAAAAAGTGATTAGGAATTTGTCAACTGATACCACTATGCCACTGCGAGCTCCTGTCAATGTTCAGGAACTCACTCTAGCAGCCAATCATTTAGTAAGATCCGCGGACCGCCCACAAATCGATGAAGAAGGTGAAGGGAATGTGCAGCAAAGGCGATACAGCGATTCACAATTATGGGAAGTTGTAAACCAACCTAACGCGATTCAATGTGAGTGTCCCCAACATCTTTCACACATTTTATTTAGCCTAAACAATTTTGAGTCCTACATGAAGGACTGCGAAAACCGGAACACCAAGGACGCCGAAGTTCATCAATACCTCCACAATGTTGCCGCCGAATCGCGAGCTTGCCTCGAAAAAGCAATGGATAAACTTGTTGAACACGAGAATCTGACATTCAAATCGCAATAAAACCAGTAATTCCGGGGAAATATACTGTTTATAGTTTGTAGAGTTTTTTTCTTCACAAAAGGTTGACACATCTCTTTTTAGGAGTAGATTTATGTGCGCTGCAGCTATTGTAGCGATAAAACATAAACAAAAACTAATCCAGAGATCGTAAATGAAAAACCTTAGAACCCTTCTCGCCGCGGCTTTCACCCTAATGATCGCCACTCAACTTCAAGCGGGTGACATTGTGGATGTTGCTGCTTCGAATAAATCCTTCAAAACCCTAGTGGCCGCTGTGAAAGCAGCTGGATTGGTTGATACCCTCAAGAGCGACGGTCCCTTCACGGTCTTTGCTCCCACTGATGAAGCTTTTGCAAAGTTGCCCAAGGGGACGCTCGAGAGCCTACTCAAGCCAGAGAACAAAAAGCAGTTAGTCTCCATTCTCACCTATCATGTAGTCCCGGGCAAGGTGATGGCAAAGGATGTAAAATCCGGCATGGTTAAGACTGCCTCAGGCTCTTCTTTTAAAATGAAGGTGTCCAAAAAGGGAGTCTATGTGAACAAAGCCAAAGTGGTAGCCACGGATGTGATGGCAGACAACGGTGTGATTCACGTGATCGACACCGTAATCATTCCCAAGTCTAAATAAACGAACTCCCTAAGAAAAAAACGAACTCCAAAACAGGGAGGGGGGCGAATCCCCCTCCCTCAAAAAAAAAGGAAATAAGAAATGAAAAATCTACTAACCATTATCGCAATCACCGGCATTACAGCCGCAACAGCCCAAGCCAAAGATATTATGTCTGCCCTCGAAGAGTGCGGACAATTCAAGACACTTGTTACGGCCGTCAAGGCTGCTGGTCTCTCTAAGACGCTGGAAAGTAAGGGGAATTACACAGTTTTCGCTCCTAACGATCACGCATTCTCGAGGTTGCCTAAGGGTACTGTGGAAAACCTGCTCAAACCCGAGAATAAACAGCAACTTAAGTCTATTCTTACTTTCCACGTTTTGGGAGAAGCTCGCACTTCCTGCAGTCTCCAAAGCGGTGAATTAGAAACTGTGAATGGCGCCCACCTCGCAGTCAAGAAGTGGGGACATTACGTATTACTGAATAACAACCACACACGGGTGCGGGAAGCTGACGTGAAATTTGACAACGGAGTAGTGCACGTGATCGATCGTGTCATGCTACCCCCGAAACCAAAGACAGAATTCACCTCCACATCCACCAAGAATAAACCTGCCGACATTGTTGATACTGCTGTCGCGGCTGGGAACTTCAAAACCCTCGCAGCTGCATTAAAGGCTGCAGGCCTAGTGGATACCCTAAAGGGGAAAGGCCCATTTACGGTATTTGCACCAACGGACGAGGCCTTCTCGGAGTTGCCGAAAGGAACAGTTGAAAGTCTTTTGAAGCCTGAAAACAAAGACAAACTGATAAAAATCCTGACATATCATGTAGTTGCCGGAAAAGTTGAAAGCAAGGACATAGAGCCTGGCAAGGTTGAAACAGTTGCCAATGAAAAGGTGAAACTCAAGCTGAAGGACGGGCAAGTGTTCATCAACAAATCGAACGTAATTAAAGCTGATATCAACACCGCCAATGGCGTAATTCACGTTATAGACAAAGTCCTTCTCCCTAAAAACAGGACGCAGAAGACGAGTGCTAAGTAGATTCAACAAACCCATAACGAGGGGGATGGAATTAATCCATCCCCCTCATATAGAAGAGCCCTTATTCATGAAAAACACAGAAAAATTTGAAGTAAGCACAACTTACGAACCAAGATCCAATGAGTTAACGAATTTAACACGATACCTACGTGAAATGTCCGAATGCAACCGTGTTTCACCTGATCAGGAGATTGAATTGGGAAAACGCGTGCAAGCTGGTGATAAAGAAGCCGTCAACGAACTTGTTGAGGCTAACCTTCGGCTCGTTCTTAAGATTGCCAAGGAGTACCAAAATTTGGGCCTCGAATACATGGACTTGGTATCCGAGGGGAATCTGGGGCTGATCAGGGCAGCCGAAAAATTTGATCCTGGATATGGCTGCCGATTTTCAACGCTTTGCGCGATTTGGGTGAGACAATTCATCCGCCGTGCTCTAGCTAATCAAGGTAGAGTAGTGCGCCTTCCGGTATACCTAATTGATCACATGCGGAAAATGCGGAAGGCTGAAATTGAGCTAAACCGCAGTTTAAAGCGACCACCAAGTGAGGAAGAACTCGCTGAGGCTACTGGCATGACAATCGAGAAAATTCAATTGATGAAAAGGTCCCAGAAGGCTTCGTTTTCATTGGATGAAGATGAGAACGAGGAAGTGCGTTCTCTTCATGAAAGGTTAGCCGATGAAAACACACCTGCGCCTAATATTGCCGCGACCTGCGATCATGATTTTGCCTACATTGAGAAAACAATGGATGTGCTCGACGAAAGAGAAAGCGATATTGTGCGACAACGCTTTGGAATCGGCACGGGGAACAATCGCTCTCTTGGTGAAATCGCCAAAGATTACGGGTTAACTCGTGAGAGAATACGCCAGATTCAAAATACCGCCCTCAACAAATTGCGCAGTGCCTTAACATTGAAAGATGCGGCGCTTCCAATGGCTGCTTAAATCTCTTACCTATGAAGAAAACAGACATCATCTACCTTGTTTGTGCTATGAGCAGTATGTGTGTAAGCATATTACTCTGGTTCACTGTAAACCGTGAATACGGTGCTTATGTTGGAATATGGGTGCCAAGTATTCTTGGGCTGTGGGCCGTGCATAAGCTGACTCAAATTGAAAAAAACCAAATGAAAGAGGAGGAGTAAATATGGAAGATCCAATTTTGCTCGGGATTTTGATGTTTGGGTTCTTGGTGACTTCTGCCCTATGTCACAATTTTGTTGAATTGTTACAAGATATAAACGAAGGGGACGAAGCGGATGGGGCGAGCAAAAACGATCTAAAAAGCTAACTTTTTATATGTATACGAGAAAATACATTCACCAAACTCACTTGAACGCTTCGCCTGAAAGAGTCTATAGATGGCACGATGAGCCTTCCGCGTTACAACGACTCACACCCGTAGAGGATGCAATTGACGTGGTTAAAGCCGCAAAGCTTGGAGATGGTAATCAAGCCCACCTTAGAATTCCATTACTTGGTTGCTGCCTATACGTGGATTGGACCGCAGAATTAGAGAATGTGCAGCAGGGGCGCGAATTTAGTGATCGGCAAATTAAAGGCCCCTTTAAGATTTGGAAACATAGACACTTATTCCTAAATAATGAATCTCATGGGTGCTTAATGCGCGATGAAATTGAATTTATGCTGCCCGGAGGTAGATTGATCCACTCCGCATTATCCCCTTTTGTCGTAAGTAAGCTTCGTAAGGTTTTTGGATACCGCCACCAAATCTTAATTAAAGAGTTTGGAGAAGTGCATCCGGAACTTTTCAATGAACCATCCCAGAGTCATTAGGAAACTGGTCGTCGTACTAGGCGATCAATTGAATCATCAGGCACTTGCCTTGGATGAATTTGATGATTCCGTCGACGTAATATGGATGGCTGAAGTTCACGCTGAAAATCTCCACGTTCCATCTCATAAGGCAAGAAGCGTCTTATTTTTGAGTGCGATGCGGCACTTTTGTGCCGAGCAACAAGGCACTGGCCGCCGAGTGTTATACCATTCTTTGAGTGAAAGACAGCGGTCACTATCATCCGCACTCCAAAAAACTATAACGGAGAACCAAATTAAAAAAGTGGTTCTGACCAAACCGGGTGATTTTAGGGTAGAGAAGAGCTTATCTGATATCCTGAATAAACATAACCAAAATTATGAAATTATGAGGGACAGTCACTTTATATGTGATCCCCATGATTTCAAAAGTTTCGGTGCCAATGATAAAAAGCTTAGGATGGAGTTTTTTTACCGGAGACTTCGAAAAGAGACTGGTTACCTCATGGAGGGCAATTTGCCAGTTGGAGGGAAGTGGAACTACGACGAACAGAACCGAGGTTCCTTCAAAAAACATGGCCCTCAAGATCTTGTTGACCCTATTTTTTTTAAGAGCGATGCGATCACCAAGGAAGTGATGAAGGAGGTAGAGAATACATTTCCCGAGAATCCCGGATCTACCGAAAATTTCAATTGGCCCGTCACCAGAAGCCAGGCCCTAGAAGCATTAGACGATTTTGCCCAAAATCGGCTACCTAACTTTGGTAAATTCCAAGATGCCATGTGGTCTGGTCAATCCTGGTTGTACCATTCCCGTCTATCTGTTTGCTTAAACCTGAAGTTAATTTCACCCCAGGAAGTGTTAACCGTTGCTGAGAACGCCTATCATTCAGGTCACGCCTCGCTATCGTCTGTTGAGGGGTTTATTCGCCAAATTCTCGGTTGGCGCGAGTTCGTTCGATTAATTCACCATCACCGGATGCCTGAATATGTGAACTCTAATTCACTCAATGCCCAAGAGGATTTACCGAATTTCTTTTGGACAGGTGATACAGAGATGTCCTGTCTAAATGATTGTATCCAACAAACGCTGAGCACAGGCTATAACCACCACATTCAACGCTTAATGGTTACCGGCCTCTATACATTGATGCTCGGTGTTAATCCGAAGCAAGTTCATGAGTGGTTTCTATCTATGTATGTAGATGCTGTTGAATGGGTGGAAATGCCGAATGTGATTGGAATGTCCCAGTTCGCGGACGGGGGTGTAATGAGTTCAAAGCCTTATGTAGCTACGGGAAAATATATAAACAGGATGAGCAACTATTGTAAGAGTTGCAGGTATGATCCGTCAAAATCTACAGGCAAGGAAGCTTGCCCCTTCACAACTTTATATTGGGACTTTTTGGATAAACACCATGAACAATTAAGAACTAATCCCCGAATGAGTTTACAGTTTAGAAATCTTGAACGTATTGAGCCGTTTCAACTACAATTAATTAAGGAACAAGCCGCCCTAATACGGCAGCATGGAACCGTTTCTCTGGCTGCATGAACACCAACGAACAAACAATTATTGTCTGGTTCCGATCTGACCTACGGATCGAAGACAATCCTGCTTTGTTTGAAGCAGCCAAAGAAGGTAGAATCATTCCCTTATTTATCTGGTCTCCAGAAGAAGAGGATGTGAGTCCTGGGGCTGCAACACGCTGGTGGCTACATCAATCAATAAAAAGCCTAACAGAAAGTTTAGAAAAACTAGGCACCACGCTCGTTTTAAGAACGGGCGAATCCATCAAAAATCTAGAAAAACTGGCGAAGGATACCGGAGCAAAAGGAGTCTATTGGAATCGGCGCTATGAGCCGATGATCCGAAGGAGGGATGACGAGATTGCGTGTCAACTTCGACAAGCAGGGCTTACAGTAAAAACTTTTAAAGCGAGTCTCCTAGCGGAACCAGAGGAGATTGAAAATAAGAGTGGTTTACCATTTAAGGTATTTACGCCGTTCTGGAAACATTGCCTCAAAAAATTAAATGCTAGTACTCCTCTTCCAGCCCCCCAAAAAGTTGAAACTCCCGAGGTATCTTTAAAAACTACCGAACTCTCTGAACTGAAATTAGAGCCTGAGCAAGATTGGGGACACAGCATGAATGAGGTTTGGACCCCGGGAGAACGAGGGGCTGCTTCAGCCTTGGAACTATTCATTAATGATTCATTTAATGATTACGCTAAGATTCGTAACTTTCCGAACACCAAGGGGACTTCCAGATTATCTCCACATCTAAGATTTGGTGAAATAAGCCCAAGGCAAATTAAGCATTCCCTCGAGCAATCCGGCCATGCCCACTGGAAGGAGTCTCATTATTTATCCGAAATTGGGTGGCGCGAATTTGGCTACCATCTCCTGTATCATTTCCCCCACACTGTTCGTGAGCCCTTAAGGCCGCAATTTAATCGATTTCCGTGGAAAGAAAATTCACCTCAATTGCGCTCATGGCAAAAGGGGCAAACCGGCTACCCGCTTGTGGACGCAGGTATGAGAGAGTTATGGGCCACAGGCTGGATGCATAACAGAGTTAGAATGGTGGTAGCATCTTTTCTCGTAAAACACCTCCTGATTCATTGGCGTCACGGGGCGGATTGGTTTTGGGACACCTTAGTGGATGCCGATCTTGCCTCCAACACCCAGGGATGGCAATGGACAGCTGGTTCAGGAGCGGATGCAGCTCCTTACTTCAGAATTTTCAACCCAACGACCCAAGCAATTAAATTTGATCCTGATGGGGATTACATACGCAAGTGGATCCCTGAATTACGCCACATGTCTGCTCCCGATATTTTTGAGCCTTCTAAAGTTGATAGAGGCCAGAATTACCCTAACCCAATTGTTGACCATTCAGATGCCAGAGATAGAGCGCTGAAAGCATATGAGAAAACTAAAGCATGAACACCGTTAGTACCACCTCACCAATCTACGATATTCCCCTAACTACCATTGATGGGGCTGACTCCACTCTAGGTGATTATAGTGGAAAAATACTCCTCATTGTAAACTTAGCCTCACGCTGTGGTTTCACCCCTCAGTATGAAGGTTTGGAAAATTTGCAGCAAAAGTATGGACCTATGGGACTTACAATCTGCGGATTTCCATCCAATGATTTTCTGTTTCAAGAACCCGGATGCGATGAGGAAATATATCAATTCGCCAAAACTCGATTCAACATTTCGTTTCCTATGTATTCTAAGATTAGTGTATGGGGACGAAACATTCACCCGCTATATCGCTGGTTAACCAGTCATTCAGAACATGGTGGACTCGTGAAATGGAATTTCACGAAATTCTTAATCAATCGTGACGGCGATATCGTGGACAGATTTCACACTTTTGTAGATCCTGAATCAGACCAATTAACCTCGGCTATTGAAAAACTCCTGTAGATTTAAAATGATACAAAAATTAATAATCCTCACCTGTATCAGCATGGCTTCAGCCTGTGCCGCGACTAAGTTTACGAGAGCGGGTTACGAAGAAGCTTCCCATAAAGTTTTAAAGAAAGAGGGTAGTGCTGAATTGCGCCATTATTCGGAACTTCAACTGGTCGAAACCACTATGGCCAGCGACCAAGACAACGGTTTCATGCGTCTTTTCCGTTACATAGACGGAGGAAACGACAAACAGCAAAAAATAGCCATGACGACTCCCGTTTTCACTACCAGAAAAAATGGGGAATCTACTATGGCTTTTGTCCTTCCAGACAAATTCAATAAAGAAGATGTGCCATTACCGAATCTCGAGACTGTAAAAAATACAACTCAACCCGAGATGCTGCTCGCAGCCTATCGTTATTCCGGCCGACACCGAATAACGCCTGTGAAAATTGATTCTAAACTTAGGGAGTGGATTAAAGAAAATAACCTCGTTGCTACTGGGGATCCTATCGAAGCTTTCTATGATCCTCCATGGACACCTGGATTTCTTAGGAGAAATGAATTGCTGATACCCGTAACTGAAAGAAAAAAATGAATGTCATTGCGAATTGCAAAAGTGAGAGTTGCCCTGAAAAATGGGATGCATTGGAAGGGTGCGGTGAATCACATCTAGCATTTTGCGCCGGGTGCTTTCGGAAAGTTCAACTAGTTGACACGGTAGAAGCCATTCAAGGCTTGGATCAACTAGAACAAATAGCGGCTGCAAGCAAAACACTGGCCGATACTTTCATCCAGAGCAAATCATGAAATCTGTGACTCCCCCCACGAGAGCGCAACGGCTAGAACTTGGGATTCTTAACGTTGGTTTCTGGGTCATAATTGCCGCAACAATTCTCAGTTTCCGAGCCACACTAGAGTCATCGGCTACGCAAATTCAACCTGTTTGGATTTGGATCATTGCATTAGGCGGATATCTCGCAGTCCAAGGTGTCTTTGACTGGATTGGCGCCGGCTACTTAGGCAGTCGGGTGGAAACGAATCCGGAATTCAAAAAGCAGTGGGTTAAGGGTGTTGCTCTACAGACAACCTTTTGGACACTCCTGTCTGCTTTAATTATTTTAGCCAACTATTTAGGGACAGGTTATTGTATAGCGTGCTTGCTAGGAATCCTCTTGCTGAGTTTCACTCAATTAATTTGCTTAAATTGGGTGAATGGTCGTTCTCAAAAGATCGATGACCCGACTGATTTTCAGGGTAAAACGTTTATGGTTGATTGTCCTGAACCCACATTCACGGGAGGAGTTATAGCAGGTTTAGGTAAAAATAAACATGTGATCCCTGAAAACTGGAAGACGAGTAAATCTTTAGGTTTAGAAATCATACGACGTAATTATATGGCTTCCAAGGGCCTCCCGTTTAGGGCGTTTTTAATCGTGGTCGCCTGGAATCTGGTAGGCGTAGCCATAGGTGACTGGCTAAACATTTTTGATTCAAATAGTGTCGCACTCACTATCCTCTATTTTAGTTCTTGGATGACTTTATGGAGTTTTACATCACTGCTTGTTCTTCCCTCACTGAGTCATTCCACAGTTTTTGCTGCAGATCAAGCGGCACATCAGGAAGACCCTGAATCTCTAGCCGCTTATATAGAAAACTTCCCGGAGGTCATAGATGAAGATGGGCATAAAAATTCTTTTGTTCAAAAAATCTTTTATCCCATACCTAGCTCACAACTGAGATTAGAAACGTTAGACCAAAGAACTTCTTTCCAGTGGGGGCCTCTCTCCCGGACTAATCTTTTTCTGAGTTGGGCAACATTGAATCTCACTGCACGATCAGTTCATTGTAATGTTGGTCGACCGCCTCTTTGGATCATGCCCCCGACAGCTTAGAGAAATGATCCATTTCTCAGATGGTATTGCAAAAATGGCCTAGCCCGGACTGCGACCATCATCGGTCTCATTTCCTGTGATAAAAATCAAATCATGTTTTGATAGCGTCATATTGTGAAATGAAATCCATTCCATTCTTGATTATAGCGAATAAAAATCCAGATTAATGCGCATCCATGAAAGTGTTTCGCGTTCTTCTGTTACTGGCGTTCCTGTGCCCTGCTGTGGTTCAGGCTGATCAAAAAACCGAGCCTCTCAACTTTGTCTTTTTTCTCGTCGATGATCTCGGGTGGAGCGACTTGAAATCCTTCGGTAGCTCTTTTTACGACACACCCAATTGCGATCGGCTTGCGGCTTCGGGCATGAAATTCACCAGCGCCTACGCCGCCTGCCCGGTCTGCAGCCCCACGCGTGCTAGCATCATGACCGGCCGTTACCCCACGCGCACGGGCGTGACGGATTACATTGGCGCGGCCGCCGGCAAGGCGTGGCGGCGCAACACCCGCCTCCTGCCCGCAACCTACACGCGCCAGCTGGAGCTCAAGGAGTTCACCCTCGCCGAGGCGCTCAAGGAAAATGGCTACGCCACCTTCTTTGCCGGCAAATGGCACTTGGGCAACGAAGGGTTCTGGCCTGAGGATCAGGGTTTCGATATCAACCAGGGCGGCCATCATCGTGGTGGACCTTATGGCGGCAAAAAATACTTTTCTCCATACGGCAATCCGCGCTTGGAGGACGGCCCTGACGGCGAACATTTACCCGACCGGCTTGCCAGCGAAACGGTGAAATTCATGGCTGCCAATAAGAGTAAGCCGTTCCTCGCTTATCTTTCGTTTTATTCCGTGCACACTCCACTGATCTCGCGCACCGATCTGCGCGACAAATATCTTGCCCGCAAGAAAGAGCGCGGTCTCGAGGCCAAGTGGGGCAAGGAACACAACCGGCAGGTGCGCCTCGTGCAGGAACACGCCGTGTACGGCGGCATGGTGGAGGCGATGGATCTCGCCGTCGGCAAGGTGCTCGACGGCCTCAAGGAACACGGGTTAGAGGACAACACCGTTGTGTTTTTCATGAGCGACAACGGCGGCCTCTCCACCAGCGAAGGGCATCCCACCAGCAACCTCCCCCTGCGCGGCGGCAAAGGCTGGATGTACGAAGGCGGCATCCGAGAGCCAATGATGGTCCGCTGGCCCGGCGTCACTAAGCCCGGCAGCGTGAACGACACCCCCGTCACCAGCACGGACTTTTTCCCGACCATCATGGAAATGGCCGATCTCAAGCCGCAGCTGCCCCTGCCCATTGACGGCGTGAGTTTCACCACCGCCCTGCGCGGCAAACCCCAAGACCGCGGCGCGCTCTACTGGCATTACCCGCACTACGGCAATCAGGGCAATGCCCCCACGGCCGCCGTGCGCGAGGGCGACTGGAAGCTCATCGAATGGTACGAGGACGGGCGGCTGGAGCTGTTCAATTTGGCCGACGATATCGGCGAGAAAACCAACCTCGCCAAGAAACATCCCGACAAGGTAAAAGCGCTCGCAACCAAGCTCGCCGCCTGGCGCAAGGACACCGGCGCCCGCATGCCCACCAAGAACGCCAACTTCGATCCCGGCAAACGCGAAGGCCGATAAATGAAACTCCAACTGCTCGCCACCCTGTTGCTGCTTGCCACCACTGGGTGGGCGGAGTTTCGTGCCGGCTCGGCAAAAGTGGATATCACGCCCAAGGTCTGGCCCGTGCAGTTGGTTGGCTCCTTCAGCGAACGGCTCGCGGACAAGGCGCATGATCCTCTTTTCGCTCGCGCGATTGTGTGTGATGACGGCCAAACGCGGCTGGCCATTGTGATCGTAGACAACTGCCTGATCGGCCGCAATTACCTCGATCGCGCCAAGGCACTGGCTGCCGAACACACCCGTCTGCGCGCCGACCGCATTCTCGTGGCCGCTACCCACACGCATACCGCACCGCCGGGCAAGGATCGCCGCACCAACCGCGATGACGCCGCCCATCGCGCCTACTTCAAAAAACTGGTCGAAGGTATTGCCGAAGCCATTGCGCAGGCTGAGAAGAATCTTGCCCCCGCCGAGATGGCGCACGGCGTGGCGCTCGTGCCCGAGGAAATTTTCAACCGGCGCTGGCACATGAAACCCGGCGGCATCGCGGTTAATCCGTTCGGCAGCCCGAATGACATCGTGCGCATGAACCCGCCGCGCAACCTCATCGATCGCCCGGCCGGGCCGACTGATCCAGAGGTGCATTTCATTTCCCTACGCGGCACGGAGGATGGCCGACCGATTGCCTTGCTGGCCAATTACTCGCTGCACTACGTCGGTGGCCTGCCAGCTGGCGGTGTATCCGCCGATTACTTTGGCGTGTTCGCCGGGCTGATCGAGAAAGCCCTCGGCGCAGACAAAGGCTATGTGGCCATGATGTCCAACGGCACCAGCGGCGACATCAACAATATTAGCTTCCGCGTCCCGCGCCCGCGCCAGAAACCCATGCAACGCATGAACGAGGTCGCCCAACTCGTCGCCGATCGCGTACTCGCCATGCACAAGAAGGTGGCCTTCCGCAAGGAAATCACCCTCGCAATGGAGCAAACCCTGCTCACGCTCAAGAACCGCCAACCCACCGCCAAACAAATCGCCTACGCCAAGGCCGTCCTCGCCGGCAATGCGCCCAAGCCCGTCTCCGGCCTTGCCAACGCCTATGCCCACCGCACCCTCGCCCTGGCCAATGGCCCGCGCGAAGAGGAAATCGTCCTGCAGGCCCTGCGGCTCGGCGAAGTGGGCATCACCAGTATTCCCTGCGAAGTACTCTGCGAAATCGGCCTCACACTCAAGGCGAGGAGCCCGTTACCGCAGGCCACCTTCACCATCGAGCTGGCCAACGGTCATAACGGCTACCTCCCCACCCCGCGCCAACACGCCCTTGGCGGCTACGAAACCTGGATGGGCACGTGCACTCTGGAACTCCTTGCTTCGGTGAAGATTCAAAAAGCATTGTTAGAAATGCTGGAAAAAGTGGCGGGCAAAGATTGATTCCAGCCGCCGCTGCGGGTAGCTTGGACGCGTAACACACGAATCCATGCGAGCGATTATCCTGACCCTCACCCTGGCCGGCCTATTAACTGGAGAACTTTATGCTGCGGACAAAAAGAAACCTCTGCCCAAGCCCATCCGGGCACTGTTAATCACTGGTGGTTGTTGCCATGATTACGCAACTCAAAAAGATATTCTCAAGCAGGGATTAGAGCGCCGGATCAATATTAAGATCGATCATGCTCATTCCCCGGACAAAAGCACCAAACCACCCATCGCCATATATGGTAACCCTGATTACGGAAAGGGTTACGACCTTATAATTCATGACGAATGCTCAGCAGGCATCAGCGACCCCAAAGTAATTGCCGGAGTGCTCGCCCCACATAAAAAAGGCATACCGGGAGTAAATCTGCACTGCGCCATGCACTCATACCGGTTTGGAAACTTTCGCGCGCCGGTGAAAACAACCGACGACAACGCAAAGTGGTTCGAGTACATTGGCCTACAATCAAGTGGTCACGGACCCAAAAAGCCCATTGATATCACTTTTGAAAATGGTGTGCCGTTCATCACTGAGGGGCTAAAAAACTGGACCACCCAAAATGAGGAGCTCTATAACAATATTCAGGTGTTCCCGAATACCAAGGTGATTGCCCGTGGCACGCAAGGTAACGCTAAGGCCGTGGTGGCGTGGGCTAATGAATATCATGGCGCACGTGTTTTCAGTACCTCACTTGGCCATGTTAATGTAACCGTAGCAGACAAACGTTATTTAAATTTCATTGCCCGCGGTATTCTTTGGGCAACCAAGAATGAATCTTGGCCGATCGCAGAACCAAAAGAGGAATCCTTTACGCTAAATACCAAACCGGCCACGGCGAGCGTAAAAAAAAAAATAACGCGGTAGCTTCAGTTCCCAAGAATGCCGCCACGGGAGCTAGTGCCAAGGCAAGTTCTGAGGAGACGAATAAAAATAATTTCGCGAAAAACGCCGTCGATGGAAACCCACGCACACGTTGGTGCGCCGCAGGGGGGGGCGCCGGTCAATGGCTAAAGATTGAGTTCAAGGAAGCGGCGGACATTCAAAATATCCGCATCCTCTGGGAGAAAAACAACGCCGCCTATCGTTACACCGTCGAGGCTTCTTCCGATGGCAAGAACTGGAAGCAGGTTGTCGATCAGTCGAAGAACAAGGACGTCAAACAGATCACACCCCACAAGGTTGATGCGAAGGGCGCAAAGTTTTTCAAAATCACCTTCCACGGATCGAGCACTGACGTGTGGGGCAGCTTGTGGGAATTTGAGGCCCATACCGGCCCCCTGCCCGAATTGCCGCGCAAGGTGATGAAGGCTGCCGAGAATGGCAGTAACGACTCCATAAATGGTGTGAACGGGGTGAAGGCACCTGAAGGGTTTGAGGTGAATCTCTTTGCTGCACCTCCGGAAGTTAATTACCCCGTCTGCCTTACAGCCGCCCCTACCGGCGAAGTGTTTATTGGCATCGATGAGCAAGGGAGTCTTGGTAAAGAAAAAGGCCGTGGTCGCGTAGTACGCTGCATTGATACCGACGGTGATGGCAAAGCGGACAAGGTGAACACCTTCGCCAAGATGGATCATCCGCGCGGATTGATTTACGACAACGGCAAACTCTGGGTACTGCATCCGCCCTTCCTCACCTTGTACGAGGACACCAACGGCGACGGCGTGGCTGACAAGGAGAAGCGCCTGATCGAGGGCATCAGCACCGATTACGTTTCCAAGCGAGGAGCAGACCATACGACCAACGGCATCCGTATGGGTATCGACGGCTGGATCTACATCGCCGTGGGGGATTTCGGTTTCACTAAGGCTGTGGGGGCAGATGGCCGTGTATTAAGCCGGCGCGGCGGTGGCATCGTACGCGTGCGACCGGACGGCACGGACATGGAAATCTACTGTTGGGGGCTGCGCAATATTTTGGACGCCTGCGTCGACCCATACCTAAACATTTTCACACGTGATAATACCAACGACGGCGGTGGCTGGAACGTGCGCTTCAGCCACATCATGCAAAGCGCCGAGTACGGATACCCTTCATGGTACAAGAATTTTCCTGACGAAATCTTCCCGACCCTCAAGGACTACGGCGGCGGCTCTGGCTGTGGCGGCATGTTTTATCATGACACCCGCTGGCCCAAACCCTTCAGCCACGGTGCCTACACCTGCGACTGGGGCCGCAGTGCGGTGTTCCTGCATAACCCGCCCGCCAACGGTCCCACCTTTGACGCACATCAGGAAACCTTCCTCACCATCCCGCGCCCGACCGATATCGACGTGGACGCCAGCGGCCGCATGTACGTAGCCAGTTGGCACGGCGGTAAGTTCACCTACAGCGGACCGAATGTTGGCTTCGTGGTGCAGTTGGTGCCCGAGGATTTCAAACCCGAACCGTTCCCGGACGTCACCAAGATCGACGATGCCGCCCTGTTCGACCTGCTCATCGGCCCCAGCCAACAGCAAAACCTGCACGCGCAATTCGAGCTCTTGCGCCGCGGCCCCAACCCCGCCCGCACGGCCAAACTCAACTCGCTCGCAGCGGACAAGGCCGTGCCCCTCGCCGGCCGCGTGGCAGCCATCTTCACCCTCAAGCAACTCAACGGCGCCAAAGCGCACGGCGATCTTCTAAAACTCGCCGGCCATGCGGACATCGCCGAGTTTGCCCTGCGCGCCCTCACCGATCGCGCCGGCGAATTGAAAGACCTAAAGAAGGATGTATTCGTCAATTCGCTGGACAGCAAAAACGCCCGTATCCGCGCGCAGGCCCTGATCAGCCTTGGCCGTCTCGGAGACACCAGCGCCGGCGCCGCCATCCTTCCGCACGCCGCCGCGCCCAAGCGCGACAAAACCGATCAAGCCCCCGCCCACAACGAGTCCAACCCCGACGCCGTTATCCCGCACCTCGCCACGCGGACGCTGGTGGCGTTGAAGCCGGTCGAAACCCTGCTCGGCGCGCTCGACGGCACCCAAGGCGCCGCCGCGCTCAGTGTATTGAAATACATTCATGACGACAAAGTCGTCGCCACCCTTAACGCCCGCGCCTCCAAGAATCCCGATCCCGCCATCCTCGCCACCCTCGTGCGCCTGTACCATCGCGAAGGCGGCTACTCCGAAGGCTGGTGGGGCACCCGCCCAGACACCACCGGCCCCTACTACGCCCGCGAAAAATGGAGCGGTAGCGACGCCATTGAGGCCGGCCTCAAGACCGCCCTCGCCAAGGCGCCCAAGGCCACCGTCGAGAATGTGAAAGCGCAATTGGCCAGCCACAAAATATCGCTGAAAGATCTCCCCGCCGGCACCGCCGTAGCTGACAACAACAACGCCAATGCACCTTTCAAGGTCGCCGCGCCCACCGGGGATCCCAAAACCTGGGTCGCCACCCTCGGCGTGGAGAAATCCATCGACCGCGCGCTCAAAGCCAAAGGTAATGCTGAGCGCGGCAAAAAGTTTTTTACCACCCAAGCCTGTATCGCCTGCCACACCACTGCCGACGGCCAAACACCCAAGGGCCCGCACCTCGTCGACATCGGAAAACGCTACAAACCTACCGAGCTATTGCAGTCCATCCTCACACCGAACGCCGTCGTCGCGCAGGGCTTTGACACCTACGCCTTCACCACCAAGGACAAGAAAACACACGTCGGCTTTGTGACTCTTGAGAGCAACGACACCATCAGCATCCGTACCGCCGTCGGTGTGGCCGTTGACATCCCCACCGCCCAAATCGCCAAGCGCGAAAAGATCGAATACTCCTCCATGCCCCCCGGCCTCGCCGCCGGCCTCACTCCCGAACAACTCGCCGACCTGCTGGCCTATCTCCAGACGCTGAAATCGAACTGATTAGACGAGCACTGGAAGTTTCTTAACTCCCCGCCCATGGCAACTTTAGTATCCCAGCCGAGCTAGTCTTCGAGGAACGTGGTGTAAGATACTGCGGAAATCGGTGCGGTGTTGAGGTCGCCCTGATTCAGGTCGGTAAGGCTCGGGTGCGTGGCGTGTAGGCCCGCTTTGATCGTGCCGCCCACCAGAAACATCGGCCCGGCGGCCTCACTCCTTCGGCAACGGCACTTGGCTGGTGCCGCGGAGGTAGGCCACGAGGTCGCGCAGTTCGCCTTCCTTGAAGGCCAGTACTAAGCCTTCGGGCATCATGGAAAAATTCTGCGGCTCAATGGCCGCCACATCCGACTTGGCCACTGTCACCGAACCGGCCACCGTCGCCAGCGTCACGGACTGCCCTTCGCTCTGGCGGATCACGCCCACCAACACACGCTTGTCTTTCAGGCGTACGATAGTTGTCCGATAATCGTTCGGGATATCCGCATTCGGATCAATAATGTTCTGCAGCAGATAATCGAGGTTGTTGCGATTGGAGCCGGTGATGTCCGGGCCAATCTCGCCGCCTTCGCCGTAGAGTTTGTGACATTGGGCGCAGGTACGTTGATACAACGCGCGGCCGTTCGAAAGATTATCCGGCACACTGATACGCGTGGAGAGCAGCTTCTTATATTTCTCGATCTCCTTGAGCTTTGCCTCCGGCGTCGACCGGCTCACGCCCCAAACCTTGTCGAGCTGCGCGTTGATCTCCTTTTGACCGAGCGCGCGCAATTGCCGCACGGTATCGGCCGGCAGTTCATTGGCCTTCACCGTGCCGACCGCTACGGCCGTCATCAACTCCTTGGCGTAACTCACGCGCGAGGCCAGCGTGGTCAAGGCATCGCGCCGACCGGCGGTGTCCAACGTGGTATAAATCTTTAGAATCGCGCCGGGCGTGGCGGAGTCCTCCACCGCGCCCAAGCCGCGCAACGCATCGCGCCGCATGGCCGGTTCGGAGAGCAACGTCCGCAGCACCACGGGCAACTGTGTATCCCGTGCATCGATCAAGGACGCCAACGCCTTGCGGCGATCCGCCGACTTGACCTTCGTGTCCTGCAACACCTTTCGCAAGGACGCGAGCGCGTCTTTGCTGCCAAAGGTCAGCGACAACTGCTGCGCCAATTGCCGCACCTCGGCCTTTGGGCTCTTGGCCAGCTTCGGCGCCACCTCCGCCCAACCTTTGGGCGGCTTCATATTGCGCTGCCCCTTGAGTGCCTCGGCAATGCCTTTCAGAATATCCAATTGAAACGCCGGATCATCCACATCCTTCAATACCCCCACCAACGCCCCCAACGCCTCCGCATCCTGGGAGTGGGACGTGACGGGCAGCCAGAGCAGTCCGGCCAATAGTAAAATGAACAGTTGTTTCATCGGCGAGGGGATAATTCCGTATCGGACGCCTCACGTCCAGTCGCCATCCGCCGAGTGATGAATTGGCGGACTTTGGGGAGCTTGCAGGCGGCGAGGAGTTGCACGCCGGTCTTGGGATCCGCCGCCACAACCGGTTCGGTGGCGTACCAGTACATGAGCGGTAGATTCGGGTCATCCACATCCTCGCCATGCGCGAGCAGCGCCTTAAGCAGTGGCGCGCGCAAATTCACCGGCACGCGCTGGGCAGCACTGGCGAGGTAGAGGCGGACCAGCGGCGATTTGTCGTTCTCCGCTATTTCAGTGAGCGACGCCACAGCGCCCTTGGCCATGCGAAAATCATTCATGAGCAACTGAATCGCCCAAGCGCGCACGTGCTCGTTGCGGTCCTTGAACAGCTTCATTAGATCATCCGCCTTCACGCCGTCGGTCACGGACAAGGCCCACAACGCCCGCAGGCGCTTGGGCACACTTTTGTGTTCAGCGAGTTGTTCGTTCAAGAATTGATCCGTCGCGTCGAAGCGACCCGATCGAAAGGACCGCCAAGCAGCGTGGTTTTTCTCCGGGTCCGACGAGGTGGGGCTCCAGATTTTGTGCGTGTAATCCAGCCGCTCATGCAACACGCGCCGAGCATGGCGAACAAACCAGTCATTATTGTGCAATTGCAGCGTGGCGAGCTCCTCGGTCTTGAGCTTGCCGATGTCCCCGCGCCACGGCTTGGGTTTGCCATAAGTAATCTTGTAAATGCGCCCCGTGTGCTTGCGCGTATTGCGCGTGTGATGGCATTCGCCGGTGTCCGAAAAATCGCTGACATACACGCCGCCATCCGGACCGTACGCCAGACTCACGCCCACGAACCACGGATCGGCCGCGCGCATGACATCCGGCGCGTGCGAGGCGGTGTACCCGCTGCCCTTGCGCGTGAGCACATCCATGTTCACGCGCCGACCATGAATGTTGTTCATGAACACCTGCCCGCGATATTTCGCCGGCCAATTATCGCCGAGATACACCATCGTGCCGCAGTGCGCGTGCCCACCGCCGGCCTTGTCCTCCTCCGGCGTACCGATGCCCGCGCGGATGGTCTTGGTGTTCGTGAAATGCAAATGATCAGCAATGGTCTCAATGCGCTCATAGGCAAACCGGCCAGTGGGCCGATTACGACTTGGCTCATAGTATGCACCCTGGATCACGTGAAAGAGATGCGGGTTCACGCAGTTGCAGACAAACGCCTGGCCGTAATCATTCCAGTCAATACCCCACGGATTGGTCGTGCCATCAGCAAAAATCTCCCAGCGATGCTGCACCGGATGATACCGCCATACGCCACCATCAATACGCCGGCGCTCAGCCTCCGGCGTGCCTGGCTTGCCCACCAGTGACCAATTCGAGCGCCCGTGCGTGGCGTACAGCCAACCGTCCGGCCCCCACGCAAAACCATTGGCGATATTGTGCGCGTTGGCGTGTGTGCCGAAGCCATCGAGCAACACCTTGGGTTTCCCGTCTGGCACGCCATCGTAATCTTCATCCGGGATAAAGTAAAAATTCGGCAACGACATCACCCACACACCGCCGAAGCCCACCTCGATGCCGCTCACGTACTCAAGCTTGTCGTAAAACACAATCCGCTTGTCATGCCGACCGTCGCCGTCGGTGTCCTCGAGAATGATAATGCGATCGTTCAGGCCCGCCTTCTTGTCCGGATAATTCTTCGCCTCCGCCACCCACAACCGCCCGCGATCATCAATGCAAAATCCAATCGGCTGCGTGATAGCTGGCTCGCCCGCAAAGAGCGTCACGTTGAATCCCTTCGGCACCTGCATCGTCCGCGCCGCCTCCACCGGCGGAAACGGTTTCTCAACCACCGGTTGGCTCGGCTTTACCGCCGCCAACAGAACCGTCACTCCACTCCACAATACCGCGGCCACCGCCAAACGAATTTGCATATCCGAAGCATGACCGATGCTCCAAGGACGGGCAAGTTCCACCTTGCCCGTGGTCCAGTTTCCGGCAAGGCTACCGACATGAATTGGTGTTCAATGCTCATCATCGCCCTTGGCACAAGCGTCGTCAGTTTCGCTGAACCCGTTAAGTTTCAATCCACCGACTGGCCGGCTTGGCGGGGATTGCAGGGCGATGGCCATGCGCAGGCGGTCGAAGGCTTGCCCTTAAAATGGAGCATCACGGAAACTGTCGCATGGAAAACAGCGCTGCCGGGGCGCGGGCACAGCACGCCGACGATTGTGGGTGACCATATTTATCTCGCCACAGCGGAGGCGGATTCGCAGGTGCAGTCGGTGCTCTGCCTCGCAAAAGCAACGGGGAAATTGATTTGGCGGACGCCGGTGCACACGGGCAAGTTTTTGAAGGGCGGCAACAAACACGCGTCACATGCCTCCTCATCGGTGGTATGCGACGGGGAGCAGTTGTACGTGACGTTCCCAAATGACAAGCAGGTCTTTCTCACGACGCTGAGCATGGACGGCAAGGTGCGCTGGCAACAACCGGTGAGCGATTATGTGATCCACCAAGGCTACGGCACGTCGCCGATGATTTATCAAAACGTGGTGGTGGCCAAGGCGGACAGCAAACAGATCGGCGGCGCGGTGGTCGGGTTCAACAAGCAGACCGGCAAGGAGCTATGGCGCATTCAACGACCGAAGTATCCGAACTACACCACGCCGGTGATGGTGACCGCGCATGACCAATTGCAGATGGTGTTTGCCGGTGCTGAACTCATCACCAGCCTCGACCCTCTCACGGGTAAGAAGCATTGGGAGATCAAGGGCAGCACGCAGGAGTGCGTAACTACCACAGTGACCGACGGCAAACGCGTGTTCATCAGCGGCGGCTGGCCGAAGAATCACACCATGGCCGTGGAGGCTGATGGCTCCGGCGAGGTGGCCTGGCAAAATACCGCGCGCGTGTACGTGCCTTCCATGCTGGTGAAGGGCGATCAACTCTACGCCACAATGGATGCAGGTTTTGCGGTGTGCTGGGATTCAGCTACCGGCAAGGAACGCTGGAAGGAACGGCTCGGCGGCGCCTTTTTCGCCTCCCCTGTTCTCGCCGGTAACCGCATTTACGCCACCAATCTCGCGGGCAAAAGCTACGTGTTCAGCACGAACCCTAAAGAGTTCAAGTTGCTGGCCACCAATCAACTTGGCGAGGAAACGTACGCCTCCCCGGTTATCAGCGGCAGCCGCCTCTACCTCCGAGTCACCGCCAAGCTAGGCGGACGGCAGGAGTGGCTGTATTGCATTGGAAAAAATTAAAAATGAAAACAATCATCACTCTATTTTGTACCGCTAGCATTGCTTGGGCGGCAGAAATGGCTTCGGGGACTGTGTTCAACGATGCCAACGGAAATGGCCAGCGCGATCCGGACGAGAAGGGGCTCGCGGGTGTGGGCGTGTCCAATGGCGAGGCGATTGTGGAGACGGATGCGGACGGACGCTGGAAATTACCGGTAACCGACGACACGATTCTGTTTGTGCTCAAGCCCAACGGCTGGATGACGCCGCTCAACGCGCACAAGCTGCCGCAGTTTCATTACATCCATAAACCGAAAGGCTCGCCGCCATCGCGTTTCCCCGGAAGCAAGCCGACGGGGCCGTTACCGAAGTCGATTGATTTTCCGCTACGCAAACAGGCGGAGCCGGACCAATTTCGCGCGGTGTTCTTTGGCGACCCGCAGCCGACGTCGCAGACGCAGATTGATTACATCGCCAATGACGTGGTCGCGGAACTGGTGGGCACGGACGCGAAGTTCGGCGTGACCTTGGGCGATATCATGTTTGATGACCTGTCGCTCTTCGGCAGCCTGAACCGCACCGTGGCGCTGATCGGCATCCCTTGGTACAACGTAATCGGCAACCACGACGTGAACCGTGAGGCGAAGCTCGATCATCTTTCGGATGAAACCTTCGAGCGCGTCTACGGGCCGCCGTATTATTCGTATGACTACGGCAAGGTGCACTTCATCGTGCTGGACAACGTGGACTGGTACCACGACGAGGCTCGCAAGCGATCGGCCTACCGCGGCGCGTTTGGCAAGCGGCAGCTCGCCTTCGTGAAAACCTCTCTCGCGCGGGTTCCAAAAGATCGACTGGTGATGCTCATGATGCACATTCCGCTCACCGGCACGGGCGATCGGCAGGCACTGTATCGCTTGATCGAAAAGCGCCCGTACACATTGAGCATTTCCGGCCACACGCACTGGCAGGCGCACCAGTTTATTGACCGTGGCGACGGCTGGATGGGAGCGAAACCGCATCATCACATCGTCAACGTTACTGTGAGCGGCACGTGGTGGAAAGGGGCCAAGGACGAGCGCGGCATTCCGCACACGACCATGCGCGACGGTGCGCCCAACGGCTATTCAATCATCACCTTCGACGGCGCCAAGGCCACTTTCGACTTCAAGGCCTCGCGGTTCCCAGCCAACCACCAGCTACGCATCCACGCGCCCGTGGCTCTCGCCGCCGCTGATGTGCCCAAGACGTCCGTGTATGTGAATGTGTTTGCCGGTTCGGAGAAATCCACTGTGAAACTGCGCGTGAACGGTGGCAAATGGACGCCGCTGAAAAAGACAGTCGAGCAGGATCCTTATTACGTGCAACTGCACGCCGCGGAGAAACTCGCCAAGGTATCGCCCGAACTAAGCCCCGCGCGTGATTCGTATCATCTCTGGAAAGGCCCCCTGCCCGCCAAGCTTCCCAAGGGCGCCCACCTCCTCGAAGCCGTCACGCGCGATATGTACGGCCGTGAATACACCGCCAAACGCATTCTACGGGTGGAATAATGCGCTGGCTGGGGTTCATCGCGCTGCTGTGGTTTTCCCTCCCCGGCACAACCGCTGAGCGTAAACTAGTGCTCGCGCATTACATGCCGTGGTATGAGTCCAAGGCAGTAAGCGGCCAGTGGGGCTGGCACTGGACGATGAACAAGTTTCAGCCGGACAAAGTCGTTCAGGGCCGGCGTGAACTGGCCTCGCATTATCGGCCGCTGATTTGCGCATACGATTCGAACGATCCGCATGCCCTTGAGTGTCATGCGCTATTGATGAAATTCGCCGGCATAGACGGCGCGATTCTCGACTGGTACGGCATACGTAAGCACAACGATTACGCGGTCATCCATCGCAACTCGCAGCATTTCATCAAGTACCTCAAGCGCGCCGGCCTGAAATTCGCCGTGTGCTACGAGGACCAGACCGTGAAACACATGGTCACCGCCAAGATCCTCCCGACCGCGCAGGACGTGCCGCATGGGCAGGAAGTGATGCGCTGGCTGCAGACGAATTGGTTTCGGGACCCGGCTTACGTGCAAAACGGCGATCGGCCGTTGTTACTGGTCTTTGGCCCGCAACATTTTACAGCCGCCCAATGGCCTCAGCTGACGAGCGGACTGAAGCCGGCACCTGCCACCTACGCCCTGCCGCATCTCACCTCCCGACTTCCCGGCTCCGGTGCCTTCGGCTGGCCACCGGTGCATGGCGGCAAACGGTTGACCCCTGCTAATTGGAATCAATATCTGAACGATCTTGACCAAAGGGCCGCCGATGGGGAATCCATCATCGCGGCTGTGTTTCCGAAGTTTCATGACATTTACCGGGAAGCCGACCTACATGACAGCTACGGGTATCTAGACGATCAAAACGGCCAGACCTTTGAGCAGACGCTGGACCGGGCATGGCGCGGCAAGGCGCGCATAATCCAGATCGCCACGTGGAATGATTTCGGCGAGGGCACCATCATCGAGCCAACGCAAGAGTTTGGCTATCGCTACCTCGAATCGCTCCAAGGCCGGCGAGCGAAAATTGATCCAGCCTTCCATTTCATCCCGGCCGATCTTCGTCTGCCGGTGATGTTGTACCAGCTCCGCAAGCACGATCCGAAGATCAAGGAACTCGATCCCCACTACGATGCCATCGCCCAGCAGCTGTTTTCCAACCGCACAGTAGAAGCCCGGAAAACGTTGCTGGCACTGTGGAACCGTGTGAAGCCGTAGTGCGCGCTGCCATTCCGATTGCAAACGCCCGCCATTCTGGCAAACTGGGCCCACACCATGAAACGTCTATTTTTTCTGTGCCTGTTTATTCTCGTGCCCTCGTTGCTGGCGGATAAGCCCAACATCATTTTCATCATGGCCGATGACCTCGGCTGGACGGAGCTGGGCTCCTACGGACAAAAGAAAATCAAGACGCCACACCTCGACCAGCTTGCGCGCGAAGGCATGCGGTTTACGGCGAACTATTCCGGCAACGCCGTGTGCGCACCGTCGCGGTGTGTGTTGATGACCGGCAAACATCCCGGCCACGCCTTTGTGCGCAACAACAAGGAATTCAAACCCGAGGGACAACACCCCATACCACCCGAAGAGGTAACGATGGGCGAGCTGCTACAAGCGCAGGGTTACGTGACCGGCGCGTTTGGTAAATGGGGCCTCGGCGGGCCGCATTCGCACGGCGATCCCATCGAGCAGGGTTTCGATCGTTTTTACGGCTACAACTGCCAACGCCATGCCCATAGTTATTATCCGAACTATCTCTGGAGCGATCAAAAGCGTGTGCCGCTGAAGAATGTACCGCCCGTACCTGGACACGCCTCGCTGCCCAAGGACGCCGATCCCAAGGATCCGCACAGCTACGATGTGTTCAAGGGACAGGACTACGCGCCCGATCGCATCAACGAACAGGCGCTCGCGTTCATCCGCCAGAACAAGGACAAACCGTTTTTCCTCTACTACCCCACCGTCATTCCGCACGTGGCGTTGCATGTGCCTGATGAGGAACTAAAGCCCTACCTCGCACAGAAATGGAACGACCCGCCCTTCACCCGCGATCAAGGCTACGGCTACACGCCGCACTTCACGCCGCGCGCCGCGTACGCTGCGATGATCACCCGCATGGACCACTACATCGGCAATGTCCTGAATCTCGTGAAGAATCTCGGCCTCGAGAAAAACACAATCGTGGTGTTCACCTCGGATAACGGCACCACGCACCTGAAACTGGAGGTGGACTACGATTTCTTTGAAAGCGTCAAACCTTTACGTGGCCTGAAAGGCTCGCTCTACGAAGGCGGCATCCGCGTACCATTGATCGTCAAATGGCCCGGCCAGGTAAAGCCCGGCAGCGTCACCGGCTTCAGCACCGGCTTTGAAGATTGGATCCCCACCCTGCTCGACCTGATCGAGGCCGAGGAAACCATTCCCGCCGACATTGACGGCATCAGCATCGCGCCCACTCTCCTCGGTAAGCACCAGCACGCGCGACCCTTTCTCTATCGAGAATTCACCGGCTACGGTGGCCAGCAGGCCGTGTGGATGGGCGACTGGAAAGGCGTGCGCCAGCGCATGCTGCGCAAGGGCACAAAGAATCCCCTCAAGATCGAGCTCTACAATCTCAAGACCGATATCGGCGAGCAAAACGACGTTGCCGCCGAACATCCCGAGGTCGTCGAAAAGCTCCGCAAACTGATGGCCCAACAACACGTACCTTCCAAGGATTTCCCGTTTAAACCCATCGACTAAAATGATCCGCACCCTACTCCTGCTGCTATCTCTTGCCGCGCCGCTGCACGCGGATAAGTTTTACCCGCTCTTTACGGAAAATACCTTGAGCGGCTGGGACACCTTCGGTACCGCCAAGTGGACGATGAAAGACGGCGTGCTCACCGGCGGCCAGGACGGCGATCCCAAACGCTGGGGCGTCATCCAGACCAAGAAGCACTTCAAGGATTTCGAACTGACCCTTGATTTCAAAATCGACGAACACGGCAAATATAACAGCGGCGTGTTTTTGCGTCGCCCCACGAAGAAAGGCATCGGCCCCGCGTACCAGATCAACATCGGACGCGGCGCCGCCGGGGAGCCGGTGGGATTATATCTCGACCAATGGCTACACAAGGGCGACGAAAAAGACGCCGTCCGCAAACCGCGCGAATGGAACCGGCTCCGCATCCGCGCAATCGGCCCGTACATTCAGGTCTGGCTCAACGAAAAATCCATCGTCGATTTCACCCACAAGAACCCACCCGCCTATCTCCTCAAGCCCGGCCCAATTGCCCTGCAAACCTACGGCGCCGAAGGCCACAACGGCTGGGTTCAATTCCGCCGCATGCAAATCATCGAGAGGAAAGAGCAGTAAATAATCCGCTCACCCGCAGGTGCTCGTAGCGCCTAATTTTTCTTCCCTCCGCGCTCACCCTGCAAACCCGCCTTGCGTAGGCGATTGTTCAGATGGGTATTCAGCAGCGCGGCGGTTTTGGTGTGTTGTGGGTGCTTGGCGAGGTTGGTGAATTGATGCGGGTCAGCCTTCATGTCGTACAATTCGGCGGAGCCGTCCTTGTAGCGGAGGTAGGCCCAGTCGGTCGTGCGCAGGCCGTAGTTGCCTCGGTTGAGGGATAACGCCCCGCGGCGCACACTGGCGGCCGGGTTCTTGAGCACCGGCACCAGACTTTGGCCCTGCACCTCCGCGGGCACCTTGAGTCCCGCCAGTTCAGATACAGTCGGGTAAATATCCATCAATTCGGTCAACGCACGGGAACGGCCGGAGGAGTAGCCAGGAGCGTCGATGATCAGTGGCACGCGAGTAACTTCCTCGTGCAGGTTGGATTTCTGCCAAAAGCCGTGCTCGCCAAGGTGATAGCCATGGTCGCTGGTGAACACCACTGCCGTACTCTCGCGCAAACCGAGGCGATCCAGTTCATCGAGAATGCGTCCCACTTGCGCATCCATGAACGCCACCGACGCGTAGTAACCGGTCCACATTCGCTTTTGGTTGTCGGGATATTTACCAATCGAGTTCGTCTCCGACCGCGTGCCGGCCAACCCGGCTTTCGGGATATCCTGCGCGTCGTCCTTCACCGTCTTGGGCAGCTTGATCTTCTGCCACGGGTACGGATCAAAATATTGCTGCGGCGCCACCATCGGGTAATGCGGCCGAACCAAGCCCACCGCTAGGAAGAAAGGCTGATCCTTGTGCTTCTGCAACAGCTCAACGGCCTTTGTGGCCGACTTGTGATCCGGCTGATCAGAGCCGTCGCCCTCGTATCGCACGGTCACAAACATCCGGTGCGGCATACGCGTGGATTGCCGATTCTCTTCCGCGGTCGTGAATACATTCAGGTTCAGGCACGCATAAAGCCCCTGCGTGTGCGCCTCTTTACCGGGCGAATTGAAACGCTCTGTCCACGAGGATGCGATGTCCAGTCCGTCCGTGCCGGCAATGATATCGCCAGGGACGCGCATGTGATAAATCTTCCCCACCCGCGCGCTGTACCAGCCGTTCTCACGAAAGTGCTGACCGAGATTCACCTTGCCGGGGCCCAGGTATCGGCTGTGCATGAACGACGTTCGCGACGGCGCGCACATCAGCCCCTGACAATACGTACGCTCAAACACCATCCCTTCCCGCGCCAGCTTGTCGATGTTCGGCGTCTTACACACTCGATCGCCGTAGCAACCGAGCACGCTTGCCTTGAGATCGTCACTGACGATAAAGACCACATTCTTGATGGCCGCCTCGGCCGGAATACTCAGTGCCGCCAACAAAAGAATCGCAAGAAATTTTCGTTTCATAGGAACGCGAACGTACGTGGAACGGGCGGAGTTGGACACAAAAAACCGGCCTTTGGAATAGTCTCCAAAGGCCGGTGAGAAGGTCGAAGAGGCTGCGAGTCCAAGCGCGATTTACTTCGCAAAGCCAGGCGCCTCGAATTGCTGGCGCAGGCGGTGAAATTCCTTCGTCAACGCCGCACGGGTTTTGACGTAGGCCAGATCGGTATAAACACTGCGCATTTCGTGCGGATCAGTTTTTAAATCAAACAGATTCCACTCATCGCTGCGCGGAAAATACATCAGTTTGTGCCGTGCCGTGCGCACGCCGAAGTGTTGCGGCACGCGGTGCTCGCCAAATTCGTAGTAGGAATAATAGAGCGAGTCGCGCCAGCTCTCGGCCTTGCTTTTGAAGAGCGGCACCAGCGAACGGCCCTGAACTTCGGCAGGAATCTTGAGACCAGCGATCTCCAGAAAGGTCGGCGCGTAATCGATATTTTGAATCAACTGCTCCGGTTTGGAACCGGGCGTAATCACCGCAGGCCAACGCGCGAGGAAAGGCATGCGAAAGGATTCCTCAAACATCCAACGCTTGTCGTACCAACCGTGCTCGCCCAGAAAGAAGCCCTGATCGGACGAGTAAATGACGATCGTGTTTTCCGCCAAATCATTATCGTCCAGATACTTGAGCATGCGCCCCACGCTCTCGTCCACGGCCTTCACCGTACCGAGGTAGTTGCGCATGTAACGGCGATATTTCCAGCGCACCAAATCTTTGTGGCTCATTTTACCGCCGGCAAATTTCTTGAGGAACACCTGATTACGCGGGCTGAAGTGCGCATCCCACTTGGCCTTTTGCGCGGGCGTCATGCGGTTATACTCCGGCGTGCCGTAGCGGTCGGGCTTGGGCAGCTTCACCTCACCGCGCTCATCCTTGCGCACCTTGGCGTCATACGCCCAGTCAAAGTGCCGGTCGATCTCCATCTCGTTACCAGCCAGCGTAGCACTTCGGTTCTTGTATTGATCAAACAACGTTTCCGGTTCCGGAATCAGGGCCTCATCAAACGCCCCCAAGTGACGCAGTGCCGGCGCAAAGGTACGATGCGGTGCCTTATGCTGGCACATCAGGAAAAACGGTTTCTCTTTGTCGGAGCCCTGGCGGCCATCCAGCCAGGCTATGGCCTTATCGGTGGTAAGGTCGGTAGCGTAACCTTCGAAACGTTTACCCTTTCCGTCCTCCTGCTGGATGAAGACGGGGTTGTAGTAACTACCTTGACCGGGAAGGATTTCCCAGTGGGCGAAACCCTGCGGCGTGGTGTTCAGGTGCCACTTACCGATCACCGCCGTGTGATAGCCGCCCGTCTGCAGCGCCTTCGCCACCGTCCACTGATCTGCGTTAAACTTATTTCCATTCCGCATGAACCCATTCTTATGACTGTGTTTGCCCGTCAGAATTGTCGCCCGTGACGGCCCACAGATCGAATTGGCGCAGAACGAATTCAGGAACACCGCCCCTTCCTTCGCCAACCGATCGATATGTGGCGTCGGCGCCACCTTTGCCAACGGCCCGCCATAAGCCGAGATCGCCTTCACCGCATGATCGTCTGAAAACATAAATAGAATGTTTGGTCGATCCTGGGTGAATCCGTCCACCGCCCAACAGGCTGTCCACAAAATAAGCAGCTGCCGCATTATCGGACTTCCTTTGCCTTAAATTTCACCTGCAAATGTTGCTTGCCGTCGTACTGTTTCGGGCGCGGGACGAGAATGAAATCATCCACGATCACTGGGCTAAGGTCGCTACCCTCGAGCAGCTGCACCGCCTGTACGCGGTTTGGTAGGAAGGCCACGATTGGGCGGCCGCCGCGTTGGGAGCCGTTGTTGTTCACGGTTTCAAAACTTTCGTCGCCCTGCTTGGGGGTGATGGTGAGCGTGTATGTATTGCCTTTGCGCGTGAGTTTCTGGCCGTAGGCGAGTTTGCCGGGAGCGAGCTTGGCGGACCATTTGGGATCGCCGTAGTAGGCGACCACGTCCCGGTCGAAGGCCAACCCGCGCAGGTCGCCGCGCGGTGTGACCGAATCATGCAAGCGATGGATCAGCGCATGGTGGTTGGCGAAAAATGCCTCGGTCAACGTGTAGCGCCCCGGCTGTTCCACATAATAATCCAACACGCCCCAGCCTTGGTAGCCGAACCACGTGGGCTTAGTGTAGCCGATCATCTGCATCACGCTCACGTCATTCATCCACGCCAGCGCCATCGCGTCCGGCCCGTTGATGCTGCCCATCAGGCAGTTACCAATCGGCAGATACACCTTGGGATTGGTGGAATTGATCTCAAACCGATTGCGCCGTGTGTCCTCCCCAAACATCTGGCCCGCTTTTGATTTTAGGAACCCGTTCCGGTACCGAAACCCAATCTGCCAACCGCCCTCAGTCGCGTGCCCGGACGTGATAAATAAGTCCGGCTTATAATCCGCCAACACTTTGGTGAACGCCTCGGTGGTGTCATCGGGCCCGCGCAATTCCTCCGCTGGTCCACCGGGTCTTTTGCGCACAAATTTATTCTTCACCAGCTCGTCGTACCACAAGCCTTCGGTTACACATTCCAGTGCGATCTCTGTGCCCGACGCCACCTTGCGCACGATAAGCGGCTGGGCGTGCTGGGCAATGGCCAGCGCGTTGCCAGCATTGTAGCCGGTAAGGATCCCCCACATTGTGTCTGTGTACGGATCGTCATCGAGCTTGCGCGTGAGCTGATGCACCTGTACCACAAACGTGCCGGTCGCCTCCTTGGGCGTGGCCACAAAACAGGTGTAGCTCGGGAATTGCCCGCGCAGTTTGCCGAGTGCGTCGGCGACATCCTTATCGTACTCGATGACCTTTGCCTCGTGTTTTTCGATTAGCGCCTGCACCACCGGTCGCCATTCCTTGTTCGCCCGCGTGGCTTGGGACACCACCACCGCGTAGTCACCCGCCAGTGACGAAGTTGCCAACGTCAACGCGAGAACACCTGTTTGAATATACGTTCTCATTTTTTGAAAATTGAGATGACCGGATAATGGTCGCTTATGGTTTCCAACACCGCCGGTTCACGGAATACCTTGGCCGAGACACAGCGCTTCGCCAAGCCGGGAGTGGTGAGAATAAAATCAATGCGCTCCAAAAACCCGCGCTGCAATTCCGACGTTTTCACATGTCCTAGCACGCGCGAGGGGAATGAGCCCAGGGTCAGCCCTTGTTCGTAAGTCGGCTTCGGATGTTTTTTGTCGAACTTATCTCGCACCAAATCGCGCAATGGTGCCTCAAGAATACGGTTCATAATCGGAAACGTATATTTGCCATCCACAATAAACCGATTCTCAGCCCGCTTCTTCGCATCGCCCGTCGCGCGCCGATCCAGCAACGGCTGCTGTTTTCCCAGCCACGCCTTGTCGCTTGCAGCGTGCGCGTTGAAGTCGCCCATCAAAATTACCTCACGTCCTTCCTTGTGCAGTTTGGTGACGAGCGCGTACAACTGATTGGCCTCTCCCATTTGCTGCCGCACGCCGCCCGGCCACAGGTGACACACGATCACCTCCAACCCCGCCGTGCGGCAATGCAGGTATCCGTGCCAAAACCCCTTCTGATGCCGGGCCACCACCTCAATCGACGTGCGGCTCGTCAGCCCGATGTTGTATCCGCCCCCCTTCAACGTCGCCGCATGAGGATGCTTCCAGTCCACCGCACACTTCTTCAGCTTCGCCTCATTCCAACCCACCAATTCCTGCCAACCGGCAATGTCCGGCTGAATCGAATTCACCCACTTCACACAATCCGCATAACTCCGCCCGCCCCGATGGCTGTTAAACACATTGTAGTTCAACACCGTCAACCGTTCCGCGCCTTCAAGGCCGATGACCACCATGAGAAGTAGAATCACGGATTTCATGACATCAATCGGAGGAATCCGCCAACCACTGCCACGCGAGCAACTGCATGCGCGGGAGGTGGAAGGGACCTTTCCAGAGGTTGCCTTTTAGGGTCACGGACACGCGGCCGTCGCGGTGGAGGTAGCCGTACCATTCGCCGTGTTCGGCATCGGGAAAATGCGAGTAGGACCAGTCGTGCACCTGGCGGTGCATGGATTCGTAGCGATCCTCGCCGGTGAGCAAATGCGCAAGCAGCGTGGCGAGGATGGTCTCGTTGTGCGGCCACCAGAACTTCATGTCGTGCCAATATTCCTGCACCGGTTTGCAGTGCACATCGCGAAAGTAAAAAATGCCACCATGCTCCTCATCCCAACCGCGCGCCCACATCCAGTCGAGCATGTTACAACCCAGCTCGATGAGTGCCGGGTCGTTTCCGCGATGCCGCGCTTCATTCAGGATAAACCACGCGCCTTCGATCGCGTGGCCGGGATTGAGCAGGCGCCCGTCAAAATGATCGAGCACTTCCCCGTTCGGTCCCACGGTCTCCATCACGCATTCGAGATCAGGCTTCACGAAATCGCGTTGGATTTCCTCGATGCAGGCGTCGATGTCCGCATTGAAGGAATCGTCGCCGAGACACGCGCGCATTTCCTGCGCGGTCGCCAGCGAGATCATCGGCACCCCCATGCCTTTCGTTGGTCGGGTGGCGGTGAATTTAGGGTTTTCCCCGGCCGAAAAACCCGCCTTGGCCAGCGCGTAAATCTGCCGTGCACGATCCGCCAGTGCCGCTTCGCCCGTGGCTTTCGCGCAAGCCGCGTAGGCAATCGCCGCGAAAGTTTCGGTGAAAAAATACCGCCGCTTGCGAATTGGCTTCCCCTCGCGGGTGACGTGAAACCACATCTGCCCGTCCGCATCAAAGCCGTGCCGCTCGATGAACTCCAGCCCGTGCCGCGCCGCCGCCAGCCATTCTGCACGCGGCTCCACAGTGTTGTACAACGTGGCCAGCAGCCAGGTGAACCGCCCCTGCTGCCACATGCCCTTGTCCGTATCCAGCAGGCTCCCGTCGCGATCGCGCGCGATCATGAACCCGCCCTGCTCCTCATCCACACAGCGCGGCAGCCAAAACGGCAGCGTGTTCTCCAACAACCCGTCGCGATATACTGCGATCAATTTTTCGCGCCGCACTTCATTCATCAGGAAAAATGTCCTTCAATTTCACGCGCTGGAAGGTCATGTGGGCACGACTGCCTTCGTAGAGGATACCAACGGTTTCGTCGTCGATCATCGACAGGCACGAGTAACCGGCGCTGCGCCATTCATCGAGCAGTAGTTGTGATTCAGTCGGCCAAGTGTGACCGCGATCAGGTGAGGCCT
>Ga0315320_10000255_pt1 | contig 42811 bp, 32 predicted proteins | sample M140m21515metaG_FD_203458 | JGI IMG/M metagenome (GOLD analysis project Ga0315320, IMG submission 203458) | Ammonia-oxidizing marine archaeal communities from Monterey Bay, California, United States - M1 40m 21515 | ecosystem: Environmental > Aquatic > Marine > Coastal | place: USA: California... | reverse complement strand
AAGCACACCGATAGCCCGGCACGCGTTTTCCAACGCAATGTGTGACAGCAAATACCTCACGGACCTTCTTTCTGCCTTCTCAGGCCTGCCACTACCCCGCAAAACAAGCGGGATAATCGCCACAATTTCGTCCCACCTGCCAAAAACCTGGCGGAAAGCTTAGGCTGAATCGGACCACCGCATCGCAAGAAATTGCAAAGCACATGTAACCATGGGTTTAAATCGTCTTGTCAAGTTCCGTGTTTAGCACTGAAACTCCTGCTCGCACCACTGGCCAAAGGCTGAGTTGGAAGCTGTCTCTGTGGCGTGCCATTTTGAGCACTGCCCTGGGCGAACGTCTCGTTTATCGAGGTGATTTCGCATTGGGCACATTGATGCGTTTTCTACCCATCGTGACTCAGATCTTCCTCTGGTATGCAATTTTCGACTCCATTGAGGCGACCCAAGGAGGCAGTCTTGAAAGCACAGAGATTCGCGGATTCCATTTCACGGACATCGTTGCGTACTACCTGCTTACAATGGTCGCGCGAGCATTCTCTAGCATGCCAGGCTTGGCTTCCGGAATTGCCCGCGAGATTCGGGACGGAGAAATCAAGCGATACTTGATTCAGCCAATTGACCTGATTAGCTTTCTGCTGTTCACTCGGATCGCGCACAAATTGGCCTACTACGCGATTGCAATTTTACCGTTTGCGCTCGTGTTTTTCCTGTGCCGCGACTACTTCGCCTCAGGTTGGCCTTCGTGGCCTGTACTGGTTGCCTTCGCAGGTTCGCTTGTCATGGGATTTCTCATTGGCTTTTTTCTTGAAGCGGCGATTGGCATGATCGGATTTTGGTTTCTCGAAGTTTCGTCGCTTCTTTTTGTCTACATGCTGTTTAGTTTTTTCCTATCAGGGCATATGTTTCCCTTGACCATGTTGCCAGACAATCTGGCAACGCTCGTGAATTTCCTGCCCTTCAAATATTTAGCGTACTTTCCTGCGGCTATTTTTCTTGGAAAAATTCCAGAGGAGGATCTGCCGATCGAACTTGCCATTGAAGCTTGCTGGCTGACTTTTTTCATCATCGTCTGCCGAATAGCCTACGCTCGTGGCGTGCGACGTTACAGCGGTTTCGGGGGTTGAAGATGGAACGAGATCCTCGATCCGACCGAACAAAGTACTGGAAGGTTTTTTTAACCTTTGCTCGCAATAGTCTCGTTCGAGACATGACATTCCGCACAAACTTTGTGCTGCAATGCATCAGTAGCATTGGCTGGACCCTGATGAACGTCGGTTTTTATCTCATCATTTTCCAGTACACCACATCGATTGGCGCTGACAGTGGATGGGATCGCGACAAGTTTTTTCTTTTCATAGCAACAACCTGGTTCATCAACAGTCTGGTACAGGCCTTCTTCATGCCCAATGCTGAAGAATTCAGTGAGTTGATCCGCACGGGAGGCCTCGACTTTGCTCTCCTGAAACCAATTGATACTCAGTTCCTGATCTCTTTCCGACGCGTTGACTGGAGTGCGTTATCCAACTTTGCCGCAGGCTTCATCATTGCCCTGATCGCTTTGTACTCTCTCGCAACGCGACAACTGGATCCAATGATACCAAGCATTGTGTCCATTTTGCTTTACGTTTTTTTCGTAGCGTGCGGTGTTGCCATCATGTACTCCTTGATGATTTGCTTAAGTGCCACCAGTATCTGGCTGGGGCGAAATCAAACACTCTATAACTTCTGGTTCTACATCACGAATTTCAGTCGTTATCCGATGGAGATCTATAATCGTGGCTGGGGAAGACCACTGTACGGATTCTTCACTTTTATCATCCCCGTACTGTTGGTGGTAAATATTCCAGCGCGTATTCTTGCCAAACCAATCAGCCCCCAAACATGGGAAGACCAGTTGCTCATTGTCTGGGGTCTGGCAGCAACGCTATTGAGTCTTTGGATCAGCCGCTGGGTATTCAAACGCGCACTGCTCAGCTACCGCAGCGCAAGTTCATGATGGACTATCCCGAGCAATTCCTTTCGGCGCGCAGCGTTACCTCAAAGCTAGCTCCTCCCGAGTTGTGCTTAAAACACTGCTCCACCTGACGCAAGTGGATCATGGCCCCAAATTCGATTCGCTCATTCAGTTGCTGCTCAAGGGCTGCCATTCAAGCATCGCCGGCGTCGACTCCAGTCCTACGGAGTTGATTGTAAAAACGCGGTACTCACATGACTCTGGACCAAGAGGTTTTCGGTCTGAAAATTGCATTCTGGCAAGAGGCTGAGTCGGGGTACCTGAGTAGTTCATGACCTGAAAGAGAGGGCGTCCGTAGCGAGACATCGACTTTTCTGGCAAGCGAGCAATCGTTTCACCATTGCGTTCAATTCGAAATCCACCCAGTCCACTTTCGAAATCAGCATCCACTTCCCAGGTGAGCAAGGTGCTGTTGCCATCCAATCGCGCGGCCAATGAATGAGGAGCAGCTGGCGTTGAAAAATCTGGCAAATTACCAAGCCGCAAGAAAGTGGACCAACGGGATGCGAACAACTCATCAGGTAACCATGAGGCGTTTCGTTTTTCACTGGGGTAAGCATCTGAAGAAAAAACTTTACCCGACTCCGAACCAAACCACGAACGCGACATATCAATGGGGCGCAGTTCCATTGGAGCTTCGCTAGCGTCAGACAGACGCAGTTTCAGGCAACTATCAAAAAATGGGATCGCCAAGTAACGCGAATCTCCACACTCATGACCTGTGTTCGGATCTGGAGCGATTCCAAACGGTGCATCGGAAAGCCGATACGCAGTCTTCATGGCTTGCAAACCATCCCAGGCACGATGAAACCTTTCGTGGGTACGTTCTTTTTCCCCCGGACACGCCATCACGGGCACGCCAAAAACATTTGATTTCAAATCTGGTGCTTTCACATCACCTTGAGTCCAGTAACCAAATGCCGTGCCTGATTGCAACCAAATCGCAACGATACGTTCAGGATACATGGTCTGCATCAAACTTGCCCAGAAACCGCCTCCAGAATGCCCCCACAGACACCACGGCACCTGACTCAGTTCGTCATGCCCTGTCTGCTCGGCAAATCGGTTCAATGCTTGCAGGAATCGCACACCCGATCCATTTCTTGGATCACACCACAAACGACAACTGCTACCAGCTCGCCCTTCATAGGAGGAACCAAGCAGAGCGCAATCCCATTTTTTTGCCAGCGCACGCCAGTGCAAGTCACAAACGGCAGTCAGGCCGGCGTTGGACGCGCCAGGACCACAGCCATGTTGATGCAGGATCACCCCTCGAATCTGTTCAACTCCGGGCGGCAACCAGAGATCAAAGTCCACAAACAACTCCAACTCACCGGGTGCGTCAGAGGCGGGAAAATAACAACGATAGACATCGTCATACTCTGCATTGGAAGCATCCTGATGACGCAACACGCGTGCAGCAACCTGTTTCTCAATATCGGCTGCGATCTTCTGAGCTTCCACCATCGATAACCCCGGCTTCATACCGGGGCGATCATGACCTACATGACTCAACCACGCTGCGTGCATGATTTTTTGCCGGCGATCAATGAGGGCTTTGAGAGATTCATCTGGCTCAATCTGCTCAGCTACCCCCCAAGCTTTCAATACAGTATCGGCGAGAACAGTGTGTCCTTCATGATTCACATGCACGCCATCAGGTGACATGGAGAATTGAGGATTTGTTTTTCGCTTCGACATGACGTAGCTCGAAACCGCCGTATGAAGATCGATGACAAGTTCCACGTCATCGTTCTGCTGCAGAATCCACTTGGCATAACTCGCCATCACAGCGTCGTAATCTTCGTAAATCTCTTTCCATGAGTACTGCTCTGCACCTTTCGGCAGTAGCTTGCCTTTCTGCTTCAGTGGCAAGGAATCAAAGGCCGGTGGGGTCATCAAGACCAGCTTTGCACCAGAAGCTTTTACTTTGAAAATGATTTGCTGAATGCCCTTCTGATATGCCGCAAACCGATCTTCTGAAAAGGGATAGTAAAGTCCATCGTTCATTCCGTAGCACGCTACCACGAGGTCCGGCTGCGTTTTTTTCAAAGCAGCATCAATCCTCGAGTGGACATTTGGCCTGGGAAACGGATGCTCCGGCTCTGACAAACCACTGCATGTCTCACTGGGCAAACCCAGGTTGATAAATTCGCCATCATACCCCTGAAGACGTAATTGCGTTTCAACCAGAGATATATAATCGCCCGCATGAGTGATTGAATCACCGAGGAAAAGAATGCGTTTTGCCGCACCGGGAAAAACCTCTTCGGCAGAAGAACTTGGTGCTGTTGAACCAAGCACTGCCACAAGTCCAAGCATTCCTAGAACGCTACGAGTCAATCGAATTACAACAAGCATTTCTATTCCCTGAGAAGAACCACTCACTTCAATCGTCTTGCAATTCACTACACACTAAGCGCCGATACCAGCCAACCACAACAACAAGCCAATAACTAATGCACAAACAACGCATGAAATCAAGAAACCAGTGACATCCATTTTTGTCGGATAAACAAATTCCCAGTCTGACTCCGGAAACAGCTTGCGGCTTATCGTTGAAGAAGGATCCTGATAAGCGGCTGCCAATGCTTCGTTATCTGCGGTTGGATCAGATTGCACTGGGGTTTTCATCTTTGCAAAGTATCGGTCCAGAACAGTCTTACTACCACGTGGTGTGATGAGACTGAGAAAGAAGAGAACGGCAAATGGCAGCAACAACCGGATTGGCAACCGCAGTGTCTCCAGTGTTGCCTTGTTTGCATTCGAAAGATCAATCCCCATCAGACCATAAAGCAGGAAGTCGATTTTCAGGGATCCCTCACCTCTCTGGTTCCCAACCCATCGTTCGGTCTTGACCAACATACCCGCCTCTTCTGTCTCACTTATCAGCTCTTTGGAAAGCGAATTGATCGGCACGAGATTCGTCCAGTAAATCGGTTGCCCCCCACTCTTGATGACAATTTCAATTGGCTCACCCACCTTTGCAAAAGGTGGCTCGGTTCCCAGACCATCAACTTCCTTCTCGAGTTGCTCTATGATTTCACTACTCTCACTGGTAGCTAACTGTAGGTCCAATTCGTTTTTGGCAGCGAGCCATGCCTCGTGCTTGGCGAGATCGGAATCTGTCGCTGGACGCACAAGTGTTTTTGTCACCAAATTTGTTGTCGTCGCAAGTTTCTGGTTGGTACTCAGGTCTACCAGTCTCGGCACGACCACTGGCAGAACAAAGAACAGCATCAATGATGAAGCAATCGTCCCCCAAACCGCGAATCGATTTACTCGCCGCCAGTACATCCCCAACCAGAACGGTGCTGCGAACAGGATGGGCAATTCGATCGCCATTTTGAATTGACCAAAAACATCGGCATAGGTCAGTGAGATGAATGCAGCGCCGACAATGATCACCAATCCCGTCATCCTGCCGACTTGGACATATTTTTTTTCATCTGCATTTGAGTTGATGTACGGCGCATAGACATTTCGAACCACCAAGGCAGAGGTCACGATCATGTAGGTATCTGCCGAGCTCATCATGGCTGCCAACAGGCATGCCAACATCAACCCTACCAGTCCTAGGTTCATGGGACCCAATATTTCGCGTGCCGCGACTCCCCACACCCGATCCGGGTCAGCAGCGATTTCCGCACTTCCCGCCAACAATGCCAGCGCGATCAATGCAGTCAATGCCCAACCCACCGTACAGAGCCGCTTGAGAAAGTTACCGACGACCAATCCGATACGTGCCTCTTTCTCCGTCTTAGCCGAACCACCCCCTGTCGCAATGAAGTGTGGTTGCACAACAACGCCAACGATACTGATCAAGGACAAAGAAATGATAAATGGCAGCGGAAACTCACCGCTGCTTGGCCCAGAGAACAAACTGAAACAATCTGCAGAGACTCGTTCATGCATGATTCGGAAACCATCCATCAGCCCCTGCTCGCCGGGTCCACCAAACGTCTCTGCAATCGACCACAAACCGTAGGGGATCAAGAGCACTGAAAGAATGATGATGAACAGACCCTGAATGAGATCTGTCCAATAAGCTGCAGCCAATCCGCCCAGCACACCATACAAAATGACAACGGCAGCAATCACAGGAATCAGTGTGTACTTCAACTCATAGCCGAACAGGCCCACGTCAAAGCCCAGCAGTGGTGCTGAGAATTTCGCAACCGCTGAGAACATCGTCGAAAGGTAAAACATGTAAAAGACGATGGCAAACAGCGTATATGCGACTCCCATCGAGCGTGATTCATAGCGTTCAACAAACCAATCACCCAAAGTCAGATGCCGCATCCGGCGGTACCAAACTGCAGTGATCCAGTAAATTGGAGTCACAAACAACCACATCAACGCTGACCAAACACCACTCAGACCGCTTGTCCACGCGGTCTTCCCCACCATCACCGGTTCATGAGCGCCGGTACCAGCTCCAAACGCCGCAAAGGTCTGCAGCAGCTTTCCAAAGCCACGCCCCCCCATGAAATAGTCTTCCTGATCCTTCACACGTTTCATCGCCCAGAATCCGATGGCGATCATTCCCACAAAATAGAGGACCAAAACGATGTAATCGATCAGTTGCATAGCGAATCTGCTGGCTGGACCCCATCAAAAGGGGCAAGATGTGGAAGCACGAGGCTGGTAAATCGGCGTGTATTTTAGTGACAAATGGTCCACGGATGCGGCGTTACAGCAGATTTAACAGCGAAACAGCCTGTATCCCAAGACCTGGAAACATCAAAAAACCTGAGGTTCACACAGGTTTAAAGCGTGAGTGGTTGTAGGAACAGTTGCTGCCCACTAACAATGAAGTATGCCAACCCAACCCAGCCGTCACCGTTTTTCTGAATATCGCCAAACTGTTCGTGATCGAAAAACGAGCGGTCAGCGGCCACAAAGTCATGGCCACAGCGAACGCAACCCAAAGAAACTCGGCGAACGAGATCGCAAATTCTGGGAACTGTTTTCGCAGTTTCTGGCCCTCACTGCGAAGCACCGCGGACAGATTTTCGTAGCACTAGCTTTGCTGACAATCGGGATTGGGCTCCGCCTTATCCCCCCCTTGGGAACCAAACTTGCGATTGACTCGGCATTAACGACGCCTCCAAAGAAATTACCCACTTGGTTACAGACGCTGCCACTTCCCACGGATCCCATGAGCCTGCTGCTCACAATTGCGGGATTAGTAGTAGTCGTCACTATTATTTCCACCATCGTCCATCTCTGCAGTCGGTGGATTGCGACCAAAGCGGTCAACCAGACCCAGGTCAATATCCGACGTCGTGTTTTTGAACATGCGGTCAAACTACCGTTGAACAATGTCTACGACATGAAGAGCGGTGGAGTTGCGAGCTTGATACGTGAAGACGCAGGCGGGGTCGCTGATCTGATTTTCAGCATGCTCTACAACCCATGGCGAGCCATCATTCAGTTTGTCGGCAGCCTCGTCATACTGATGCTTGTCGACTGGAAACTGATGGTTGGCGGCTTACTGCTACTACCTATTGTCTGGGTAACCCACCGCACATGGATCAATCGCATCCGTCCACTCTATCGCGACATTCGAAAGCAGCGTCAGCTTATTGATGGCAACGCTACCGAAACGTTCAGTGGAATTCGTGTCGTTCGAACTTTTTCTCAGAGCCGCAATGAATCATCTCGCTTTGTGCGTGAGGGTGACTTCCTTGTACGGCAACAGTTGTTTACATGGTGGTGGACCCGGATCATCGAGACCATCTGGGAAGTCGTCGTGCCTCTCGCCTCAACGGGATTATTGCTTTATGGCGGTTATCAGATCATTTACAACGAATTGACACTCGGCGATCTGATGATGTTCCTCGTTTACCTGACCATGTTGTTGGATCCTCTGGCGACCCTTGCGGCAAGCGCGGTCTCGTTCCAGAACAATCTTGCCGGACTTGACCGTGTGTTGGATGTGTTAGAGATCGAAGACGAACTCGAAACCCACCCTGAGGCGATAGCCCTTCGACGTGAAAATGTAGGAGGTGCCCTGTCGATACGCGATGTGTCTTTTTCGTATCCCGAATCCGACACAATGGTGCTACAGGATATTAATCTTGACGTCCAGGCAGGAGAAACCGTCGCGTTGGTTGGTCGGAGTGGGGCAGGAAAAACCACCTTGACCAACCTGATCGCCAGATTCTACGACGCGACCTCAGGCAGCATCTGCCTGGATGGTCGAGATCTTCGCGATATCAAACTGAACAACTACCGAAGTTTACTGGGAATCGTCGAACAAGACGTCTTTCTTTTTGATGGAACCATCCGTGAGAACATCGCCTACGCCAAACGCAACACCCTTGATTCACAAATCATCGAAGCAGCAAAAGCTGCCGCTGCTGATGAGTTCATCGAGCAACTACCTGACGGCTACGATTCAGTCATTGGAGAACGGGGCGTCAAATTATCTGGAGGCCAACGACAACGCATCGCGATTGCACGAGCGATCCTTGCGGATCCGAAAATTCTAGTGCTGGATGAAGCAACCAGCAATCTAGACAGTGAAAGTGAGCGGCTGATTCAGAACAGTTTGGCTGAGTTGCTTCAGGACCGAACGGCGTTTGTCATCGCCCACCGTCTCAGCACGATTGCCGGAGCGGACAAAATTGTTGTACTGGAAGATGGGCGAATTGTCGAAGTTGGTAGCCACAACCAACTGCTGAAGGATGGTGGCAGATACCGAGACATGGTTATGTTGCAAATGAGCGATTCGGCCAAGGATGCAGTCGGACGTTCATAGCCTCGTGTCTTGTAAGTGCGTTCTACTGCGACGTGGCTCCAGAACGCTTGCTATAATGCCATGGATAAAATGCTATCCAACTGACACTCCCTTTTCGCTTTCTCGCGGACAGAGACAGAATATGAAACCTATCTTGCTCGCATTGTTACTGTCACTCTACTGGCAGTTCAATGTGCCAAGTACACTTGCTGGTGATGCAGATTGGCCTCAGTGGCGCGGTCCAAATCGCAACGGTCATTCCCCTGCAAAACAGCTGCTAAAAACTTGGCCGGAGGAGGGCCCAAAGCTGAAGTGGACCTTTGCTGATGCTGGGATCGGATACTCCACCGTCGCAATCGTCGATGACTGCATCTACACCCTCGGATCCAACGACATTAGCTGTTTTGCGTTGTGCCTGAATCTGCAAGACGGCTCAGTGAAGTGGAAATCCGCCTTTTGCAGGGCAGGGAACCGTGAAGATTACAACCAGGGATGGGGGGGCGGACCGAGAAGTACGCCCACCGTGAATCAAGGTCAGGTTTTTGTACTCAGCGACATCGGAGTGTTGGCATCGCTCGACAAGGAAACTGGCAAGGTCCAATGGAAAACAGACATCGCGAAGGATCACAATGGCAAGATTCCCACTTGGGGCTACAGCGACTCACCCCTGGTTGATGGCAACCGTGTTGTAGTAACTCCTGGGGGAGAGAGTTTCTTGCTGGCAGTGGATCGGGCGACCGGCAAAATGGTGTGGAAAAGTCGAGGTTACAAGGAAGGGGCCCAATACGTGTCTGTCATGAAGGACAATCGAGGTGACACCAACTTCTACATTTCTGCCAGCAAAGCAGGCCTCGTGGCTTTCGATACCGAAAGTGGTGATAAGTTGTTTTCGGATACTGCAACTGGTAATCCCACCGCTGTCATTCCAACTCCCATTCTCCATCAGCATCAGATCTACCACACCAGCGCATACCGTGCTGGTAATACATTGATAAATCTTGTCGATGAAGGGCAGGGCAGGGTGGCTGTGCAAACTGTCTACCATTTGACTGGCAAAACGATGGAGAACCACCATGGTGGCGTGGTGCTGGTCAACGACACGATCTTTGGCTTCAGTAAAGCCAACGGAGGCGTGTGGATGGCACAGGATCTGGAATCTGGCGAGACACTCTGGGAGGAAAAAATCCGACCCAACAAAAGTGGTTCAATCTGCTATGCCGATGAGCGTCTTTATTGCTACAACGACAAAGACGCCACGGTTTTTCTAGTGGAGCCAAGCCGAACTGGCTGGCAACAAAAAGGAATGCTCAAGCTACCCAAGCAAACTGAGATACCACGTGAAAAGGGGGCGATATGGGCCCATCCTGTCGTGGCCAACCAATCGTTGATCATCCGCGATCAAGATTTGATTTATGCCTACGACGTTGCGAAATAGTCTACGAATTTTACAGCGAAACAATCACAGCCGAGGCAGCTAAGCTTACAGATTCAAGCTTTCCCAATCATGAGCTTTCGGGTAGCTAACCGGATGTTGATGAGCCATCCCATGCAACGATGACTTCGACAGCAATCTGCGGGGTTCCCTGCGGGAGCTATCAACCCTAGCGTTGATAAATAGGCAGATAGCCTTTGTCCAACTGCAGCATGATCAAGTTGCACGCTGTCACGTAGACTGGATGCACTTGGCCCTCCCAGAAGCCACCAGGACGCTGCTCACCGACAATCTTGTCGTACAATCGATCCCTAAAAGGTTTCCAAAGCTCATCACCCTGACGATAGACGACTTGGCTGTAGTAGAGATAGGTATAGTGCCAATGTCCGAACGACCGTCCTCCCAAACTATGGAGTGTTTTCTTGGTGTAGTCCAACATCTCTGGGACGTGCTCGCCCTCGTAATCGCCTGCGTTGTAGAGTGCAGCAAGTGCGGCAGCCGTAATCGCAGGCCTACTCGTTCCTGTCTGCTTGCTGCTGTAACTAATGCCACCATCTGAGTTTTTGCAGCCGTAGATATACTCTTTCGCGTTGTCGATCACTTTACCGCTAACGGGGATGCCTGCATTACGGCATCCACGCAGTCCTTGGACCTGAGTGATCGTTGTTGATCCCTCATCAAAATTATTTCCAGCTGCGGCGGAAACATACCCCCAACCACCGGCCTCTGTTTGTGCGTTACCGCTGAACTGGACCGCGCGTGTCAACACGTCGACCAATTCTTCTCGTCGATCAATCAGCCCTTCCTCTCCGAGCACTTGGGACATCAACAGCATGGCGAATCCGTGCCCGTACGTGTACCGCGAATCCGTCTTTGGATCACCGATCAACCCGTTGTCACGACTCTTGCTAATCAGGTAATCGGTTGCTCGTGAAATTTGCTTCGCATAGGGTCCTTGGGTGGTCGTACTGCCGCTTGCGATGAGTGCGGTCGCCGCGAGCGATGCCATCGCCGTAGGGTACTGGTTCGTATTCCACCTCCCACGAGACGACTGCGTCCGACTGAGCCACCGAAGGCCTTTTTCGATTGATTCTTCCCACGCGACCTTGGAATCAGCGGCACTTGCGGAGCCCATAACCCCGCTGGTGGCCGTCAGGACGGCAGCGTTGCGAAGCCAATCTCGGCGTGTTTGACTATTTTTCATGGCCCTGTTCTCGTTCGTCACGCAATTCAAATTCGGAGCGTTTTCCCCCGCGGTGAGCGAATTCACCACCACTTCGGTTCGATCGCCAGCTTATTGTACTACGAGGTGTCAACGTAATGGGACTTCAAATTGTTCGAACCGTGTGATGTAAACCTCTCCGCTGCTGGCAGTTAGGGCAAAAGAACGTACTGCGTTGGGCTTGGACGATCCGCCTTATCCGGCCTTTTTTGCAACGGATACACAGCTCATCAACTCGGTCATAAACGCGGTGATAATTTTGGTAGCCGCCTTCACCATTGAGTGCATTGCGGTAAGTCCCGTCACTGAGGGTACTCCCCTCATGCTGAATCGCCTCCTGCAAAACAGCATGAGTTGCCTGCTGTATGCGTTTCCACTGAGGGCCAGTCAGGCAGTCACATCGGGTTCTTGGGTCGATTCCGGAAAGAAACAGAATTTCCGCTGCGTAGAGATTTCCGATACCTGCGACCACCGCCTGGTCAAGTAGCGCGACCTTAATCTCACGTCGACTCGTTTTCAACTTACCCTTCAAGTCATCGTGCGTGACGCGTAAGGCATCGGGTCCCAATTTGCCGTCAACTTTGATTTTCAATTCATCAGCCGACAACAATCTTACCGTCCCAAGACCCCGTCGATCCCAAAATAATAGCTGTTCGTTCGGGCCGCCCGTCAAAGTCAAACGCAACCTCAGATGTTCTGGACCAGGTGGATCCGCTAGCAAGACCAAACCAGTCATCCGAGGTTCAATCACGATGACGTCGTGGCTACCAAGGTGAATCATGACCCGCTTACCACGCCGTCCCACATCAACGATTTCCTGTCCTCGAACCCTGTGGTCAAAGGTGCGAATATTTGGCTCAAACAAGATCGGCCTTAAACGGCATTCTGGTCGTTGAGCCTTTGTGATGCGACTGCCCACTACCGGCAAGACTCCACGACGCATGGTTTCGACTTCTGGCAATTCAGGCAAGAGATGATCCAAATTCAAGAGATTGAATGACCCACAAACAGAGACGCCCTCTGCTTACTGAAATGATAATCACTGACAATCACAACGATCTGAGCTACGCGGGTAACTTACGAATAAACGCGGCCTTCGAGACAATAACGAGTATCACTCAGCACATCAGCATGATTCGTGTTATGAAATGCTCGCCAACCACCCAAACCGGCAAGCACGGCATCGAGAGCATCTCCACCAGAATCCTGCATGATCACGCGTCTACGATGACGAGACATGTCGAGCCTGCAAGGGATCTCCTGACCTGCAATCTTGCTCGGAAGATCAGAGTTACTTGTCGCGTCTTGATTGCAGGATACATCTTTGTCAGGAAAAATTTTTGGCAGAGCATCAATACCTTGCAGTATTTTCAACCGATTTGATCGATGCACAGGTGTCGGTGGCTTACCCCCAGATTGCTTGTAGCGAGAGTGAGGCAGATTCCAACGTTTCAAAAAACTTGACGGGCAGGACTCGACCACAATTCGCTTCGCGGATGCCATGCGATGATAATGAAACGGTATCACAGCAGTCTCAACGCTTCTGGAAATGGGCAATAACACATCTCTCATTCCGTGAAAGGTTTGGTAGATGATGCGATAGTGATAACTATCGAAAGGAGTGGAAGTCTCAACGTCTGTTTTTCGACGAATTCGGCCAGTCGAAACGATCCGCCGCGCGGCCACAGAGAGTTGTCTGCCGAACACCGCAGCGGGATTCGCACGTTCGTCCTGTGGTTCAAAATCCTCAACCATCCCGAGTTGTGAGTTCCAGTCCTCGCCTCCCAGTTCAACGGGAAGCCCAAACGGAAAATCCATCGCCCAAAGAGTGGCTCGACTACTGGTAATTTGCTCAGCTAAAAAGCGACAAACGGCGATTCGTTCATCTGAGCCAGCCAATTTCCCGAGAGATGCCAACTGGACCAGTTTCAGGGTTCCCAACGACCATTCAGCCTCAAATTCCGCCAACCAAGCCATTTTCCCGGATTTACTTGCACCGCTAAAATCCACGCCACAGACGCGTTGCAATCTTGGAGTTTTCATGGGCTTGCCAGCGGTCGCGTTGACGTCATCGTCAACTAAAGTGAGAATCGAGGTCGGTGATGTCGGCACGTGTTCTGCGGTCCTTTAGGCTTGTGGGCGGGTCTGCTGACGGCCCTTCAAGTTGTCCAGCCAGAGAATTGCTTCCATGAGTACCGTACGCAGCACGTCGAGTGCCAACGCTTCTGTCCCTGACGCACGCGGTCGTTTCGGCGATTTCGGTGGCCGATTCGTGCCTGAGACGCTCACACAAGCCCTCGACCAGCTTTCTGAAGAATACGAGAAGGCGAAACTTGACCCGGAATTCCAGCGTGAACTGAAGGTTCTTTTGAAAACTTTCGTCGGCCGCCCCAGTCCACTGTATTTTGCTCGAAGACTGACGGGCGTTGCGGGCGGAGCACAAATCTGGCTCAAACGCGAAGATGTGAACCACACCGGGGCACACAAAATCAACAACACCATCGGACAAGCTTTGCTCACCCTGAGAATGGGTAAAACACGCGTGATCGCTGAGACTGGGGCAGGTCAGCATGGCGTGGCCAGTGCAACAGCTTGCGCCCACTTCGGGCTACCTTGCACTGTTTACATGGGCAGCGAGGACATCCGACGTCAGAAGCCAAATGTATTCAGCATGAAATTGATGGGCGCAGAGATCTGCCCCGTCGAAAGTGGGTCAAAAACGCTACGCGACGCCGTAAACGAAGCGATGCGTGACTGGATGTCATCCGTGGAGCACACTCACTACATCATCGGAAGCGCGATCGGCCCCCATCCATTCCCGATGATGGTTCGAGATTTTCAATCAGTCATCGGAAGCGAAACACGTGAACAATGCTGTGATTCGTTCGGCAGATTGCCAGATTGTGTCGTCGCCTGTGTTGGTGGTGGCAGCAATGCAGCGGGAATGTTTTATCCATTTGTCGAAGACGAGAACGTCAAACTGGTTGGTGTTGAAGCGGGAGGAAGGGGCAGTGATCCGGGGCAGCACGCGTCGCCACTTTCGTTCGGGAATCCTGGCGTCCTGCATGGGAGCTACAGCTATGTGATGCAGGACGATGACGGGCAGACATGTGACGTGCACTCCATGAGTGCCGGGCTGGACTATCCGGGGGTTGGGCCGGAACACAGTTACTGGAAAGATACCGGCCGCGTAACATACTCGGACTGCGGCGATGCAGCTGCGATGGACGCGTTTGACAAGCTAGCGCTTACCGAGGGTATCATCGCAGCATTGGAAACAAGCCATGCGATAGCCAAGGCGATGGAACTCGCGAAAGACATGCCAAGCGACTCGCACTTGGTAGTATGCCTTTCGGGGCGCGGCGATAAGGATGCGATGGAAATCGCAAGACTGCGGGGCGAAAACTGGTAAAACCCGGCACTCCCAATCCAGCAGTACTCATGTTGGCAAGTTCGGTAGGTATTTTCCTTTTCTCAAGGTAAAGCAGACTACCCGAACGCATTGGCAGCAGAGTTTTATCACCCAACAACAACGATAAGCACATGACGAAATTGACCTGGCTAAGCCACGGCGGCTGGATGATCGAGAATGACAACCACCGACTGCTGATCGATCCTTTCCTGACCGACAACCCAGCAGCGCTGACTTCTGCTGACCAACTGAAAAATGTCGATCACATTCTCATTTCGCATGGACATTTCGATCACGTTGCAGATGCTGCATCGATTGCGAATGAGAACAACGCGACCATTGTCGCGATTTATGAAATTGCGGAATGGTTTGCCAAAACACAGAATGTGCAGTCGACTGTGGGAATGAACATCGGAGGTCAACTCGAATTACCCTGGGGTTCAGTGAAGATGACCCCAGCGTTTCACAGCAGTCAACTTCCTGATGGATCCTATGGTGGTGAGCCCGCAGGCTTCGTCGTCAAGATCGACGGGACACGTATCTACTTTGCCTGTGACACCGCACTGTTCGGCGACATGAAACTTTATGCAGACAAAGTCGACATTGCTGTATTGCCCATTGGAGATCTGTTCACGATGGGTATTGAAGACAGTGTCACAGCAGCCAGGCTCATCAACGCCAAGAAGGTTTTGCCAGCACATTACGGGACTTGGCCACCCATTGCCCAAGATGCAAACCACTGGGCAGACCGGATTAGAAATGAAACGGATGCCGATCCAGTCGTACTTGAAGTCGGTGAGTCCATCAGTTTTTAAAATGCGACTTTCTCGACATGGTGGACGACCAGGCTGAGCATTACAGTAGGCCTCAACTCTTTTTCCGCCTACAGCCCTTTGATTTATGATCTGCAATCATGTGCGTGAGGCATTGATCACGTCAGGATGTCATGAATCACCTTGGCTTCTTCGACTCCCGTGAGACGCATCTTTAACCCTTGGAATTTGACACTGAATTTTTCATGATCAATACCCAAGGAGTGCAGAATGGTGGCGTGCAAATCCCTCACGTGGACAGGGTTTTCTGTAACAGAGAGCCCCAGATCATCCGTGGCCCCATAACTGATCCCGGGCTTCACGCCTCCACCCGCCATCCACAAAGTATAAGCGTCAATAAAATGGTCACGACCACCCACTTTCTTGTTTCGTGTCTCACCCATGGGAGTGCGACCGAACTCTCCGGTCCAAAGCACCAGCGTTTCATCTAGCAATCCACGATCTTCCAAATCCTGAATCAGAGCAGCAGACGCCCGATCAACTTGGCTGCAACACTTTTCCAGATCTTTACCGAGCGTCTGTCCCGGTCCACCATGGTGATCCCAGTCTGTGTGGTAGAGCTGTACAAATCTGACACCACGTTCCACCAGTCGCCGAGCCAAGAGACAGTTATTCGCGTACGAGGCGCCGCCAACCTTGGCCCCATAGCTGTCCATGGTTTGCTGAGACTCGTCACTGATATCCATCAACTCGGGCGCACTCGACTGCATCCTGTATGCCATCTCATACGCCGCGATCCGGGTTTCGATTTCACTGTCTCCCGTTGCCTGCAGTCGCTTCCGATTCAATTCAGTCACCGCATCATGAAAGTCCCGACTCAGCTCACCACGAAAGTCGGCAGGACTTGTAAGGTTAACGATCGGATCACCTGAACTTCGAAAGGGAACTCCTTGATACCTGGAAGGCAAGAAGCCACTTGACCAGAGTGCGGCACCTGCCCGCGGTCCACGGGGTCCTGACTGTAGCACAACGAAACCCGGCAGATTTTGACACTCACTGCCAATCCCGTAGGTCACCCACGATCCCATGCTAGGCCGACCTGGTTGCGGATTACCTGAGTTCATGAAAATTTTTGCGGGTCCATGGTTAAACACGTCCGTGTTCATGCTATGGATGAAACAGAGTTTATCCGCGATCTTCTGGTGAAACGGTAACAACTCGCTTATTTGAATGCCTGATTCGCCACACGACTTGAACTCTCTGGTGCTCCCCAACAGTTTTGCATCTTTACCAAGGAACGAAAATCGTTTTCCATCGATGAACTCTTTCGGAGTTTCTTTACCATGTAACTCAGTAAGTTTTGGTTTGTGCGAAAACAGCTCCAACTGGCTTGGACCACCAGCCATGAACAGCACGATCACATTCTTTGCTTTGGCTGGATGATGCAACACACCAACATTTTCGCCAGCACCACCCGCTTGGGCACGGTTTCCATTGAGGAGACTCGTCAGCGCAATGCCGCCTAACCCAACCCCACAATCGCGAAAGAGTTGACGTCGCGTAGCCAGCTGAGACAGCTTGTCTTCGTAATTCATCTCATTCTCTCGTAATGAATTCATCGAGATTCATCAATACACGTGCAACTGCGACCCACGCATACTGCACCGCCTTCGTTTCCGAACTGGCCATACCGGCAGTGAACTTTCTTCTCTGGTCCGTCAAGAACGTCTGTAAGAATTCGAGTTCCTGAGCAGATGGATATCGGCATAAAGCAAGACGAAACATGTACTTCAATTGCGTTTCCTCGCTCCTCTCGTCAGAAACGACACGATCAGCAAGAGCCTCAGCCAACTCGAACAAACCTGGATCATTTGCGACCATCAACGATTGCAAAGGAGTATTCGAGCGGCCCCTCCGAGTGCACGTAACATTAAATCGGGGAGCATCAAAGGCAGTTAGCATTGGGTGAGGGGAACTACGATAGAAGAAGGTATACATCGTTCGGCGAAATCGATCCGGCCCCTGACTTGTTGGCCAGTTCTTTTTCTTTTGGGTAAACGCATAGACACCAGCGGGCTGAGGGGGATAGACAGATGGTCCACCAATGGTTGACACCAACTTGCCTGACGCAGAAAGCGCAAGGTCCCGCACAATTTCCGCATCAACTCGCAATCGATTCTGCCTCCCCAAGAGACGATTCAACGGATCTTCTTGCTGCAGATCGATACGTGCATCTGAGGACTGTCGATAGGTCGCTGATGTAACGATCAATCGCAGCATTTGCTTCTGTGACCAACCACGATCAACAAACTCGGCTGACAACCAGTCCAACAAGGCTGGATGTGAGGGCACCGCACCCTGTGCACCAAAATCCTCAACGGTCTCGACCAATCCAACACCAAATAGTTTTTCCCACATTCGATTGACGACGACGCGAGGTGTCAGTGGGTTATTAGAATCGACCAACCAGCGGGCTAGATCGAGCCGATTCAACGGTTGATCTGACCCGGGCCACTGATATAGATTCCCGAGAACAGCAGGCTCAACTGATGCAGCCGGCCGTAGAAAATCTCCTCGAGTTAGCAAATGCGTGGTCCGAGGTTTTTCAAGCTCGCGCATCACCATGGATTTAACAACCCCCGCCTCAAGTTTTCGTTTTCTTGCTTCCAATGCTTTACGACGTAAGGAAACCAAGTCCACCACAGGACGACTTGGTGAACTTGATAGTCGAAACCGTCCAAGGTTGTAGGGATGTGTGCCCTGGTTGAATCGCAGTCGCGCACGCAAGTCTGTGGGTTTCGCAAAGATGATCGGCTCAGCTAACAGAAACTTTGCCCAATGCGCCACGTTACCTTTCTGATTCGTATTGATTGCCCAACCACTTTTAAGGTCATCATCAACAGCAAGTGAAACACCGTACTCACTCTGTGAGTAGTCTGCGATGGCCACTGGTTCGAGTTGAAACTCATTTCCATTGGCATCTTCAAAATGAACATCTACCATGACAAAGTTGCCATTACTAGCACGCCCAGGTCCCCCCTTGGGCAATGCTTCGTGGGGCAAGACATCAAGCTGAAATGCTGCAACCTTTCCTTTTCCTGCACGATAGAGAACTTCGTAAGTCTCCTCAATTGGATTGGGACCGCTCACCAACAGCGACTGGTCGTGCAGCGTTTCAAAGCTAGCCTCTGATGCAGCCGCCGCTTCGATCGGCTTGAGAACAGTCCATTTTTCGAGCTTTCCGGCACCTGCCAATGCAAGTTCGTTTTCTTCACTCTTCAGGGCGGCCAACTGGCGGTCCACATTAGCTATTTCCTTCGCATGCGGATTCCGAAAAGTCACCTCTGGGCCACGATTATTCCTGTCGACAGTGCTGTTAAAAAAAGCAAAAAGACTGTAATAATCAAGTTGGCTTACAGGGTCGAATTTATGATTGTGACACTGAGCACAACCTACTGTCAGGGCCAACCAAACCGTGCCCGTCGTGTTTGTTCTGTCGATTACAGACTCAACTCTGAATTGCTCGGCATCGGTTCCACCCTCTTCATTTATCAATGTGTTCCTGTGAAATCCGGTCGCTGTAAGCTGATCCGTTGTTGGATCAGGCAATAAATCACCGGCCAATTGCTGGACAGTAAATTCGTCAAACGGCATGTCGTCGTTGATCGCATCTATCACCCAATTCCGATACGGCCACATCACCCGTGCATTATCAAAGGTGTAGCCATTTGAATCAGCGTATCTTGCCTGATCCAGCCAGTGGCGTCCCCACCGCTCGCCATAATGTTGAGACTGCAACAGCTCATCAACAAGTGATTCGTAGGCAGTTGCCGAATCATCAGCCAAAAACGCATCCACCTGACTTGGGGTTGGCAACAAACCGATCAAGTCAACGTACAAACGCTTGATCAATACCGCCCGGCTTGCTGGACCCGATGGCTTCAGGCCCTCACTCTCAAGTCGCTTCAGAATGAAGTGGTCAATCGGATTCACGCACCACGACTGATCTACCACGGGAGGCGGTGCTGATTTAACAACTGGCTCAAAAGCCCAATGCTTCTGATACTCGGCACCACGATCAATCCACTCTGTCAAAACGTTTTTTTCATCCTGACTCAGTGCGCCACTTTCGGGTGGAGGCATCACCTCGTCAGGATCCAATGACATCAAACGCTTCACTAGTTCTGATTCACCAGAATGCCCGGGTTTGATCACTCCTTTTGATATCACACCTTTTCGAGAATCCAATCGCAAACCTGCCTCCCGGTGTTCATCATCAGGCCCGTGACAGGCGAAGCAGTACTCTGCGAGTATGGGCCGTACATCTCGATTATAAAGAACACCTGCGGCGACGGTATCAACATCCTCTGCATGCACATGCATCGCGATGCTGAGAGTGATCAACACCCATGAGAACAAGGGAAAACAAGCTGCGCAATTAAACACCATACTGCCCGCAATTATCGGCTCGTGAACGTGATGAGTGATCCAGAGAATCGGCGTCAAGGACGCCTCAGGGATGAAACAGGAAATAGAGACATGGCCAAAAAACAAAAAATCATAAATCCATCATAGTCTGAGAATGCAGTGACCTGTTCCTCTTCTCACCGATAGCTGTTTCTCACCAATAGCGGCTATCAACTGGAGTTCATGCCGCTGAATATCTCACGAAGAGTATAAATCAGTTGATATCGTATTACATGGTGATCTTGAACGTTAATTCTCGAAGAAATGGTAACAGTGCGTACATCTAAACTGCAGCAAATCGTCAGAATGCAGGCTCGATTCCAAAATGTGTTGCAACAACCATTCTCTCATGCTTTTTTCGAAAAACGTGTCAGCTTCGATGTCTTACGATAAACTTTCACCAAGCCCATTTGTGTCAAACAACCTGTCCGTCAGAATGATCGTTGGTGCTCCAGCCGTATCTCAAACTGCACTCCCACAACAAAACCTGCTGCAAACATGTTTATGACGTTATCCCGAAGCATCATCGCGTTGCTCTTAGTCTATTCTCTGCCTGTTTTTGCTGATGAAGAGAGTGGTGAAAGCAAATGGAAACTGAATCCACTTACCTACAACAACCCAGGTCTCAAGGTTGATCTGGGAGTTGGATTATGGGCGTGGCCGTTGCCGATGGACTACGACGGTGACGGAGACATGGATCTGCTTGTCGCCTGTCCCGACAAACCCTCGAACGGTGTCTTTTTTTTCGAAAATGGAACACAGAATCCAAAAGACCCCAAGCCAGTCTTCAAGCCGGCAGTTCGATTGGGAAAAACGACTCACAATTTCCAGGTCAGCTTCGTCAACGGGAAACCTCGTATCCTCAAGCCTGGATACGAATTCCCCAGAGATTCGAGCACCGGTCAATTTGATTTTTCAAACCCCGTTAAAATCTATCCCCGCCCCAATGTTCATGACCGCAGCGTACGTGCCAACATGTGGCGATACGTTGATTACGATGGCGACGGCGATCAAGACTTGATTGTCGGAGTGGGTGACTGGTCAGATTATGGATGGGACGCTGCTTTTGACCGAAACGGTGACTGGAACAATGGCCCACTGCATGGTTACATCTACCTGATAAGTAACCAGGGTTCTGATAAAAGCCCTGTCTATGAAGACCAACCCATCAGAATCACAGCAGCTGGCAGCGTCATTGATGTGTATGGCTGGCCGTCACCAAATTTTGCCGACTTTGATGACGATGGTGATCTTGACCTGCTCTGCGGTGAATTCCTTGATGGTTTCACTTACTTTCAAAACACAGGCACCAGATCAAAACCCAAATATTCCGCTGGCCAAAAACTGCTCAATCGTGAAAGAACGCCGTTGACAATGGATCTGCAGATGATCACTCCAACTGCGATTGACTGGGACAATGACGGTGACATTGACCTGATCACTGGTGACGAGGATGGGCGGGTTGCGTTGCTTGAGAACACAGGTGAACTCCGCTCCGATGTGCCTCTGTTTGAAGCACCATTCTACTTTCAGCAGGAGGCCGACTCGCTCAAGTTTGGTGCGTTAGCAACTCCCTTCGCGTTTGACTGGGACAAGGATGGTGATGAAGACATTCTGTGTGGAAACACAGCGGGTTACATCGGCATATTCGAGAATCTTGGGCAGGGGAAGAATGGTTTGCCAAAATGGTCCGCTCCCAGAAACATCAAAGCCAGATCTGACGACTCAGACCATGCCGCCACATTTCGCGTGATGGCAGGGCCCAGTGGATCCATCCAAGGGCCGTGTGAAGCCAAATGGGGTTACACCACACTTTCAGTCGCAGACTGGAATGGGGATAAAAATCCTGACATCATTTACAACTCCATATTGTCGCGGATTGGGCTTCTGGTCGGTACGCAGAGTGGTTTGCAGACTACCGAACTAACTTTCAACAATCCAGAAACACCGCCAAGTTGGTACTGGTGGAACCAGTCGTCAACCGCAGCACTTACACAGTGGCGAACGACACCGGTCGCCATTGATTTCAATGGCGATGAAAAGCTTGATCTCGTCGCGTTGGATCAACAGGGTTTTCTCGCTTTGCGTTCTCATGGAAAAGCACCTTCACGGATTTTTGTTGATGAAGACAACCGCCCGATTCAACTCAATCCCAAATCATGTGGTAGTTCCGGCCGAATCAAACTGGCCGTTGTTGATTGGGATAGCGATGGGCGACTGGACATTCTCGTGAATTCTGAAAATGCAACGTGGTACCGCAATTGCGTTGATCGAAAAGACAAGGTTGTGCTAAAGAAAATTGGCAACCTCGCCCAACGTAACGTTGCCGGACACACATCCAGTCCCGCAGTATGTGATTTCGATAACGATCAAAAACCTGACCTGTTAGTAGGGTCGGAAAATGGTCGGATCTACCATATCAAACATGATGATTGCGTTACGTATGATCCAAAGGTATTAATCGCCCGCCAACCAAAACCACAAGCCCAAGCCCGATTCCCTGGATTCGTGAAGGAGGAATTTGTGTTTACCAAGGCCAAGTTCCCCCAATGCCACGCTTCAACGATTTGCGAAACCAGCCGAGGACTTGTTGTTGCCTGGTTCGGAGGCACTCGAGAAAAGGATAAGGATGTTGGAATCTGGACCTCGTATCACGATGGGAATCGCTGGAGCAGTCCCAAAGAATGGGCAACTGGTATTCAGCACGACAGTTTACGTTATCCCTGCTGGAACCCGGTTCTGTTTCAAGCGGAGGATGGCGGCCCCACCTCGTTATTCTTCAAAGTGGGTCCAGACCCCCGTTCGTGGTGGGGTGAAATGATGTTCAGTTACGATCAGGGCCGGACCTTCCGTGATCGCCGACGGTTACCCGAAGGAATCGATGGCCCTGTCCGCTGCAAGCCAATATTGCTCGCAAACAATACCCTGCTGTGTGGTTCATCCACCGAATATGACGGCTGGCGAGTGCATTTTGAAAAGGTTGCACTTGAACAAGGAAAACCAACAGGCACATGGGAACGAATTGGACCGATCAATGAATCCAAACAATTCAATGCAATTCAACCCACTTTCCTGGAGCATGCTAATGGCCGTATTCAGGTACTGTGCAGAACAAAAGAGAGTGTTATCAGCACCAGTTTTTCGGAAGATAATGGCGAGACCTGGTCACCCATGCATGCGACAAACCTGCCCAATCCCAATTCTGGTATCGAGGTGGTGACTCTTCAGGATGGACGGCACCTGATGATCTACAACCACCTTGGGTCGGGAACAACAGGCTGGGGACGCAGGGGACTCTTGAATCTCGCCATTTCTGCCGACGGTCTGCAATGGAAAAAAGTTGCAGTCCTCGAACAGGAAGAAAAACAGGAATTCAGTTATCCCGCCATCATTCAAACCAAGGACGGCATGGTGCACATGACGTACACTTGGAAGCGGCAACGAATCAAACATGTCGTGATTGATCCGAGTCAAATAGACACAGGTGAGTTGTTAAGTCGCGAGAACTGGTATGGAAGAGGGGACGAATAATTTCAAGCGATCACACAAATCGCCACCATTCGTCAGATATCTTAAATTTGTGCTTTCTGAATTGGCGAGATCTGGAAAGTTCCCTCCCGTCAGCAAAAATGGATCATGCTAAACGCTATGACGCTTCAATCCATTCCAACAACAAACACCAGTGGCTTCGAACGCAAAAACGCTGGTCATGAATCTGCTCTTAAACCTTGTGTTCCTTCACTCGGTTGTTTTTTATTCATGATTTCTCCATCACGATGGTTATGTCGAGGTTCGTTCATCGTCACTCTGACCGTGATGGGATTGATAAATGGTGCTTACACAGTCGGCGATGAACCGGAACACGTGTCCCTCGAGGAAAGCAAAATACGCAAAGCGATCGAGGCAGCCTTGCCTTTGCTGGAACAAACATCAAAAGGTTCGGCCGAACAACGCAAGTGCTTTACCTGTCATAGCCAAGCACTTCCGGTCATGGCCCTGAGTGAGGCGAGGTTGCGGAATTTCGAGGTTGATACCAACAACTACGAAAGACAAATCAAGCACACTGCCACACACCTGCGAAAAGGCAAAAAAAGCTACGCCGAGGGAAAGGGGCAGGGCGGTGGTGTTGACACAGCTGGTTACGCCTTATGGACTCTTGAAGTGGGCGATTACCCTGTCGATCCTATTGTTGATGCTATCACACACTTCCTGCTGGCATCACCTGGGGATTCAGATCATTGGCAATGCAGTAGCAATCGGCCTCCATCCGAATCAAGTGATTTCACAACCACGTATCTTGCGATCCGCGCATTGAAATATTACAGCAATAAAAACCAGAAAATTGCTGCGCAGAAGCGGTACAAATCCACGTTAAAATGGCTTCTCGCCGCCACGCCAAAAACGACTGAGGACAAAGTATTTCACTTACGATCACTCGATTATCTCAATGCACCCGTAGAATCAATGAAGCAATTTTCCGCTGAATTGCTCAAAGCTCAGCAAGTTGATGGCGGCTGGAGTCAACTCGATGGGATGGAAAGTGACCCATACGCGACAGCAACGGTACTGGTAGGACTGATCCGAAGCGGCCAGACAGATCGCCAACAACCGGCCTATGCCAATGGGATTTCCTATCTCGTGAAACACCAGACAGCGCAAGGATCATGGCATGTAAAGTCGAGGAGCAAACCTTTCCAGAAATACTTTGAAACAGGTTTTCCCCACAAGAAAGATCAATTCATCTCGACCAGCGCCACCGCTTGGGCAACGATTGCTTTGCTTCTGGCACTGCCATCAAACGAGGCCGGTGACACATTAGAAGAAGAAAAATTCAAAACTGATTCAGACAAAACCGATTGAGAGCATATCACGCTTCTTCTGAGGTCGTTTTTTCCCGAACCAATACATCATCGCCGTCAACTTTTACCTCAAAGCAATCAACGCGTGTCTTGGGGTTGTCCTCCCACGTTCCGTCACGAATACAAAAACGCCAGGCATGCCACGGGCAGGTTACCATTTTCCCCTCGACGTATCCTTCAGCGAGCGAGGCCCCCATGTGAGGGCAGAGGTCATCGATCGCATACCATTCCTCTCCCGTTCGAAAAACTGCGACCATTCGCCCATCAACGGGAACAGCCCGCCCTTGTCCTTCCTCAAAATCGTTGATTTTTCCCACTATTTCGAACTCGTTCACGATCGTATTCTCTTTTCCATGCTGGTTTGCCTTGTACAAATAGCCTCTTCTCAGGCACACTTTAGCGTGTCTGGCAAGAAAATGCCGACCCGATTCAAGAGAGCGCTCTAGGTCCCTTGATGGGACTAGGGCTGCCACCTTCATTTACGTCACGTTTTTACCGTTACGACAGAATACCATGATCAACCATGAACGCCGCCGCAAGCTCGAATCCCGCGTCTGGCCGCACGTGCAGACGCCAGCTCAGTACGTTGGTGGAGAACGCAACATCATCGTGAAAGATCATGCCAACGTGCAGGGAAAACTTTGCCTTGGCTTTCCTGATGCGTACACCATTGGCATGAGCCATCATGGATTACAGGTCCTGTATTCGCTAATGAATCGTCGCGAGGACTGGTGCGCCGAGCGTGTTTTCACCCCGTGGCCAGACATGGAAAAGCTGCTTCGTGAGCACGACATCCCTCTGTACACTTTGGAAACATTCACTGCGTTGAGCGAGTTTGATGTCATTGGGCTATCTTTGCAGTATGAGATCAGTTCACCCAATGTTCTGACCATGATTGATTTGGGGGGCGTTCCCCTCAAAGCAATTGACCGCACCTTGGCTGATCCGCTGGTGCTTGCCGGTGGCCCCTGCTGCCAAAATCCAGAACCGATGGCTGACTACTTCGACGTCATGATTACTGGCGACGGAGAACCTGTTCTCCCAACGGTATGTGACCTGTGGTTGAAACTCAAGAACGAACGCCGACTACCCGATGGTTCTTTTGCAACAGGCGAGGAAGGTCGCAAACAGCGTGAAGAAGCGCTTGTGATTGTGGCACAAGCAATCGAGTCAGCTTATGTCCCGCGGTTTTACATGCCGGAGTATGGGGACGGTCGCATCGCAACTCTTCACCGCACTCGCAGTGATGTTCCCGAGACGATTGCTCCAAGTGTCATCAGCGATCTGGATGGCATTCCACTGCCAACTAGTCCCATCGTGCCCTACATCGAATGTGTGCATGACAGAATTGCAGTAGAGATCATGCGTGGCTGCCCACATCTGTGTCGTTTTTGCCAAAGCACTGTCATTAAACGGCCACTGCGAGTACGTGAAGTCGACACAATCGTTGACGCAACCATCGAGAGCTACAAGAACACCGGTTACAACGAGATCAGCATTCTGTCGTTGTCCAGCAGTGACTACCCGCACTTCGAGCCTCTTGTTACGAAACTGCATGAGGTATTCAAACCACTGGGTGTCAACATCAGTGTCCCAAGCTTGAGGGTCAATGAGCAACTGCGTACACTCCCTATTCTGCTTGGAAGTGAACGGCGGCGCAGCATGACTCTTGCACCCGAGGTTGCTCGTGATGACATGCGTGAACAAATCCGAAAGAAAATCAAGAACAGTGATTTAATTGAAGGTTGCCGAGTCGCATTCCAAAATGGATTCGAGAGTATCAAGCTGTATTTCATGTGCGGATTGCCGGGCGAAAGGCCTGTCGACTTGGATGGCATCGTGGACCTGGCGGAAAAAATCGCCACGGTTGGGAAAGAAGTGAACGGTCGTTATGCCCGCGTCACCGCAAGTGTTTCCAATTTTGTGCCGAAGGCACACACACCGTACCAGTGGAATGGGATGCAGCGACGCGAGTACTTCCAATGGGCCCACAAGTATCTTTGGAGTCGACGTCGAATTCGCAGTGTGAATATCAAATGCCACGATGTCGAAACGAGTCTGCTGGAAGGTGTACTGAGTCGCGGTGATCGCCGTACTGGAGAAGCAATTCGTCTCGCTTGGGAACGTGGCGCGAGGATGGACGGCTGGCACGAGTACCTTGATGCACAGCGTTGGTGGGACGCCATCGCTGACGCCGGCATTGATGTAGAAAAACAAGTCCACGAAAAATACGAGTTAATGGACAAGCTGCCGTGGGATCATGTGAACGTCAAATTCGGGCGTGCTTATCTTGAGAAAGAGCAGGGCAGGGCGACTGTGCAGCTCGCGGAAATGGCCAATGCAACTTAGTCAGGTGATCGGTTTTCAGATCGCTGGCTTGTCAGTCTGCAGCAAATTCTGTGCTGCACGTGAAGGGTTCGATGTGCACGTGCACATCTCGAACCCTCGGCAAACTGATCAGCAGCTGGTCTTTGACGTGGTGGGCAATTCGGTGTCCAGCATCCACTGTCATCATGCCCTCAACCTGCACATGGATTTCAATGAAGTATTCAAGTCCACTCTTTCGAACACGAAGCTTCTCGACAGCTTGAACACCACCAACAGCCTCAGCAATTTCCCGAACCTGCTGCACTGTTTCTTCATCTGCTTGCTGGTCCATCAACTCGGCTGCAGTTGAAAGAAAAATCTTTCCTCCGGTGTAAATCAAGGCAGCGCAAACGCAAAGCGCTGCGATTGGGTCAATGTACCGTCCCCAATCACCCACATAGGGTGCCGCAATCAACGACACAGCGACCAAGCCTGATCCAATTGCATCGCTACGATGATCCCACGCCACAGCGGTAAGTGAGGAGGAACTAAGACGTTTGGCGACTCGCATTGTGTATCGATAAATCACTTCCTTGATGACCGCACAGACACCAGCGATCAAACCGGCTGCAATACCCGGCACCTCTAACTCACTGCCGAACCGCTTGATTGTCTCCAGTGCCAACAACCCTGCACTGAACGCGACCAATAGTGAAACACTGAGACCTGCGATGGACTCAGCCTTGGTATGCCCATAGGGATGATCGTCGTCCTCCTCAACCTGAGCCATGCTGAGGGCTCCACGGACAGCCATGGAACTTGCAACATCGCCGATCGAATTCACGGCATCTGCAATAAGTGCCGCCGAACCCGTGGCTATTCCTCCCGCCAATTTGCTAAGCACCAGAAGAAAATTGACTCCTAAGCCCCACACCGCAGCACGTTTGGCATCCACGTAAAGACGCTGACGCACGGCGACCGAGGCTTCGTCACGGGGAGGCGTAATTGACAAGCAACAGTCTCTTCAACGGGTAAATTCGGGTTCTCAAGCTATCTAACACTAACCCACTTCGTTGACACTTCAAAGTCCAATGATTTCCTCCAAAGTTGCTCCTCAACTTAAAATAGCGAGGTCTCCAAGGCTGGGTAACGATTCACTGATGTTGCTCAACCTGCGTGAAAGAACTGTTACTCTCGTAATTTCGTGACCTACTCTTCAGCGGGCCTAGGGGTTGAGGGGGGGGGACCGAGAACACGGGAACAGGCAGCCAAGAGCTACGGAAACAACTGATGACCACAAAATCGTCAAAATCGTTAAGTCGCAACGGTCTGTCATCCGCCAATGGATCCACGACGTCGCTACCTTGGTTTGCGGCCACAACTCTGCTTAGTGCTTTTCTCGTATTTCAAGTTCAACCGGTCATAAGCAAATGTGTCTTACCGTGGTTTGGTGGGACACCTGCCGTCTGGACCACTTGCATGCTGTTCTTTCAGGTGCTCCTATTCGCTGGATACCTTTACGCTCATGTGCTACGCACTCTTTTCCGACCTTTGGTTCAGGGCTGTATTCACGTCTAACTACTTGGGATTGCAGCACTTGCACTGCCCATTGAACCTTCGAACGCGTGGAAACCGATGGGCTCAGAGTCGCCCACGTTCCATCTCCTGTGGATGCTGATGGTGCACGTAGCGTTGCCGTATTTTGTACTGTCAAGCACAGGGCTACTGGTACAAGCATGGTTAAGCTATCGAGACAATTCTGAACGTGTCTATCGACTTTACGCACTCTCAAATGCAGGATCACTAGCAGCACCACTGAGCTATCCGTTCGTCGTTGAACCCTTGCTTTCAGTTTCGAATCAATCGTTGGTTTGGTCGCTAATGTTCTGCCTGTTTCCACTGATTCAAGGCGTGGTTGCTGTAGGTTTATTCCGAGTTCCCGCTCCGGCAAAGCAGCCAACCAACACACCGATGGTTCATGGCACATCGCACAAGAGCACCGCATCAAGCTGGAGAGCGAGATCGTTCTGGATGGCGTTACCGGCGTTGGCGTCAACCACGCTGCTAGTGGTTACCAATCATGTTTGCCAGAACGTTGCCGTAGTACCGTTTTTGTGGGTTTTACCTCTCAGCCTCTATCTCCTGAGTTTCATCATTTGCTTTGATTCACCACAGTGGTACAAACCAAAGTTGACAGCGACCGTAACCTTGGTGTCAATCTGCTGCATTCCTTTGCTGAAGATCCTGCCAGATCACCTGCAACTACTTACTGAAGTTTCCAGCTACATGGTGATGTTGTTGGGTGTGTGTCTGCTATGCCATGGTGAAGTTGCTCGACTAAAGCCAGATGCCTCAAAGCTAACGCAATACTACATGCTGATGGCAGGTGGTGGTGCGGTCGGTGGAATTATAGTCGCCATCATTTGTCCACTCTTATTGACGACCCATTTTGAGCTTCCCGTGTCCTTGGCCTTTGTCACTGGAATGGCTTTTGTCATCTTTTTTGCATACCGCAACTGGAGTCGCCCGGACTATGACTGGAGCATTGCTCATCGTCTCAGATATGCAGCGATTTCCGTAATTGCAGCCCCTCTGATTGCGATGGCATTTGCGCCTCATGACGAATTGATTGCCTCAGAACGAAACTTCTTTGGGGTTCTAAAGGTTGTGAAAGACGACAGTGGCTTAAAACTGATACACGGAAGCACGATTCATGGAATGCAACTCACAGGCCCCCGTAGTTCTGTACCAACAACTTACTATGGAGAGCAAAGTGGGATTGGCTTGTTGTTAAACGCGCACCAAAGACTGAAGCAAGATCTCAACATAGACGTGGTCGGCCTCGGATGCGGAGTCCTGGCGACGTACGGACGTGCCACCGACCGCATGCACATGATCGAAATCAATCCTGCCGTAATCAGCATCGCAAACACCCACTTTTCATTTCTTCGTGACAGCAAGGTCAAGATCAGCACCCATGTGGGTGACGGACGATTGGTCCTTGAAAGGATGGGGCGTGAGGGAGTCGATGTGCTGATACTCGACGCCTTCAGTAGTGATGCTATCCCCGCACATTTACTGACGAGAGAGGCATTTTAGCTCTACACAAAACGGCTACATCAAAACGGCATATTGGCGGTCCACCTCTCCAACAATCACTTGGATCTGGTGCCCTTGGTTCACCGACTCAGCGAAGACGCTGGATTTTCCAGTCGGGTAATTAACAGCAAGGGTGATCGTGAGCTTCGAACGCACGCCGCCACTTGGGCACTTATCATGCGTCCCAATCACCCGCTTTGGAAGGAATCCGAACTCAAAGAGGCAATCCCGCCTAAAAAGATGGAATTGGAGACAGCTCCTCTATGGACTGATCAGCGGCACAACTTGGTGAGTGTGCTGAAATTGTGGTGATAGCAAAACGCGGTGCAACAGGCACAAACGCTGAAAGAGCTATCTCTTCTGGTAATTTAGGCCGTCTGCAGCAACAAAGCGGATTGGATTCTGACCAAATTTGAGTCGTTGAGAGTTTGATCTTGCTGCTTGTTTCACGCGTTTGCTACTTTCCAGCTTCCTTGGCCTATGTTTGTATCTGTTTTTGAAGGAATGACTGCAGTTCGGAACGCGGAATAGTCGATGACGCCTTTGTTTCCGCTCCCTTCGCGCTGAAAAGTCTCTCTTCGCTTACGGATTGCTTCCTGGGACAAGGATCACGGCGCTGACGACCGGTGCGGAAATGGCCAATCACTTCGTTTGATCAGGATGATTTGACGTTGCTGGCCCGGTCACTACGCGCTTTCGCATCCACTCGACTCGACAGGATTTCACCCTTTGAGGGTGTTATCGAATCGATGGAAGTTCCAGTCCCACACGGGAGCAATTCGATCATGCAGATATACGGACCCTATCGGGTTTCAACTACGCAGCCCAATGCTGCAGCCCAACGCAGCCAACCTCAAAAACCGGCTGACGCGACTCCAAATCCTAACAAAGGTGCGGTAGACCAACTCGATTTATCCAGCGCGGCCAGCGGGGTGAACCGCATGGCTCCGAACTCGGCTGTCGCTGGTGGCGGCGAGATCCGGATCGATCGCGTTGCAGAGATTCGCAGACAAATCGCTGACGGAAGCTACGAGACTCCGGAAAAGATGGATGCGGCTCTCGATCGGCTCCTGGATCAGTATGCCTAGACAGGCCGATTCAGTCACGGTTCTTCAATAACCTGCTTTCGGCATCACACCGGAGAATGGAAACGCGTGCGAGGTCCTCTCTTCGCCGCTGTTTGTGGAATGCGGCCAAAACTCTCCGCGTATCATCTGTTTTTTCCGGTCAGGGCTTCACGGTTAGCTATATTGGCAGGCGATGTAGATCTGTCACTGCGTCGGATGCTCGGCTTTACTGCCCAAATGCATCGGATCCCAATTCCAATTGAAAACGCCTGTGTCAACCGCTGATTCCCTCGAACCACTGAACGTATCTTCATCGCCTCGGGAGAGGTTTGAGGAGTACCTGCAAACGCGTGGATTGCGACAGACCAGCCAGCGGAAGTTTCTGATTGAAGCAGTCTTCGAGGAGCATGACCACTTTGACGCAGACGAATTGATCGACCGTCTACCCCGACGTGGCGAAAAGAATTACGTCAGCTCTGCGACTGTTTACCGAACACTCCGCGAATTTGTTGATGCTGGGCTGCTGAAAAGCTTCCAGCTTGATGGGCGAACCGTCTACGAGTTGGATTACGGGTATCCCCAGCACGACCACCTGTACTGCACTCGATGCCGGATGTTATTTGAGTTCCAAAGCGAGGATCTTGTGAAGATCAGGGACAGCGTGGCTGCTGAGAAAGGCTTTCGCGTGAGCGGTCATCGAATGATCATCCAAGGCGTCTGCCGTGATTGTGGCAAAAGCCGTCGCAAGAAACGCAAGCAGGATCTGGTTTAGAGCGATTCTCGAATTTGCTTCAAAATTGCGGCGAACACGAGCTCATTGTCGTCAAAATTACGGCTTTCTGCCTGCACCTGCAGAATCAAGGTTCTCCCTTCTGCTAGCAAAATGATCAATCGCGAGACGATCAGCAGATCGAGATAGTAGAACCGAAAGTCGATCGATTTCTCATTCGGTAGTGCCCCAGTCAGCGACACCTCTTCTCGCTCGACTTCTTCATAATCCTCCGCAATGGAGCCTGCCACCTCCTCGATGATCTCAGGGATCACCTGACCCTCGCGTTCTTTCTCGAGACTGAAGAAACCACCTGTAGGCAACTCCAGTGTGACACCATCACTGCCCTCATCCTCCGGCCGTTCAATCTCTTTCCAGTTGTCGGGATAGAGAAACTTGATTCCAAACGATTCGAATGTGGCAGGCATGCTCGTGACAATCCGGGGTCAGCGGTGGGAAATCAGTGTTTTGAGACTGTGCATGATGCGCTAGTTGATCGATAAATCCCAGCCGTGTTAGCTGCGTTCTGGGCCAAGAAGGTGAGCTCGCGTTGCGTAAAAACAGGGATTTTGGTAATTCCTCGCACGTGCCGCCGCTGTTTTGGAACCAATCATGCCCGTCAAATTACCCCCACGATTTCTCGAGCTACTGTCGCTGACAGTATTTGCTTGTTGTGGCTGCCAAAGCATGAGCCATAAACAGCAGCAAAAGTTGATTGACGCGAGGCGTCATTCCGGGCTGGGTTTTCAGAAAATCCACAATGGCAGTTGGGAAGATGCTGAGAAACTATTCATACAAGCCCTGGACAAATCAGAGAATGATGAGCGTGCGCATTGGGGCTTGGCAGAAGCACATTGGAACCGCGAAAAAACAGTTTTGGCCGTCGAACACATGGAGCAAGCGGTTCGCCTAAGTGCTGGCGACCCCAAAATGGTCCAACGCTTGGGGCAGATGTATCTGGACATGGGCAGGCTTGAAGAGGCGAAAACCCACAGTTTATGGGCACTAGAATCCGAGCGTGATTCGGCAGAAGCGTGGGCACTTTATGGTGATTGCCTTCGTGCAGCCGCCGGCACCACTGATCCTGATCATCCAGCCCTGCAACCTGCACTTGCAGCTTACCACCGAGCCCTTGCGTTGCAGCCGGATTACCCCAAAGTACAACAAACGGCAGCAGAGATTTACTTACAACAACAACGTTACGACCGTGTATTGGCAACCCTTGATCGGTTGCACGACACGCATGGAGTCGACGCTGCTTCCGCCCGCGTGGACCTGCTCAGAGGAATCGCATTGCGGCAAGAAGGTAGAACCGATGATGCAAAGGTGAGTTTCCGCCGCGCTATCGCCAAGGATGGGAGCAATCCTGAGCCCTTGATTGAATTAGCTGCTCTTGAACTCAAAGACGGTCAGGTGGAACGAGCTCGATCTGCTTTGGAACAGGCAGCCGAAGTCGCTCCCGAGCTTTTCAAAGACGGAGCTCTGGTCGCGGAATTACAAGACGCAGAACAACAAATCGCCGCTGAATCTGCGGGGAAAGATACGCGGAAACGGCATTAACCAAGGATGACACATGAATGGCTAAGGCAAGTTCCCAAATGTGACCAACACATGCGGATAAAACTCACAAACCATGAATGTGATCTCCTGTGTTTTGAACTCTTCTTTCCTATTCCCTTCCTGCCAACACCCGTTCATTTCGACCACGCTCACTTCAAGCCTGAGTTGAAGCGTTCGCCACTGCCAGACGCATGTTGCATCACCAGTGAGTCATGGTGGGTTTGGAAACAACAGTTGTTCGGGTTGTTCTGATTGTACGAATTACGACACCATTGTGCCTGCGGTACGCCGGAACCATCACTGCTCAAAATCACCGTATTGCCGAAAAATCCTTCGGTTCCAGGCAATTCACAACATACTGCCGACGCACCCTGATTATTTAGGCTAGGCTTCGTTAGTCCCTTGGTAGTGCCAGATTTTCGATCTTGCACGAGCAACTCGCTTCTGAATGGAGCGTCATCATGTCACTGTATAACGGCGCCGGGCAGCCTTTTCCTGGGAGCCACGACCACGTCGCCCCGGATAACAACGAATTCGTGGATCGACGAAGTACCGCGACCGCAGGACAGCAGCAGGCCGAGCGTCGACAATTCGGGAGCTCGCTTAGCGGGCTGTCACCTGCTGGGCGGGAGCTAGCTGTTGCGATTGACGAGTACAAGATGCAACACCATCGTCGTTACCTTACCTGCGACGAGATGCTCTCAGTCATGACTACACTTGGCTATAAGAAAGCAGACACTTAAACGCAGCATGCTCATTTGATCAGCGGTTGCATCAATTGGCGTCGAGTCACAACACCTCGAATCTTCGCCTTGTCATCTTTAAGTACAGCAATTTCGCTGGCACTGTCGTAGAGGCTCAAAAGCACCTGCAGATGCCGATCTTCGGATCGGCTATTGAACACTGGCTGACATTCCAGCTTGGGATGATCACCGCACAGGTCAGCGTACCAGAGAAAGCCGATGATTCCTTTGTGATCTTTGACAAGGATCATCGGATGATTGTGCCGCCGCGCTTCTTGTCGTGCGTGCTTGGCATCAACGGGAGTTGAAACGATTGCCAGCCGGTCAACTGGGACCCCAAACGAAATTGCTGGCTCACCGCCGACTTCAAATAGACGTTGTGCGAGTGATCGTTGACCGGCTACCAAGATCCCCGCCTCATGGCCATGTTTCAAAACTTGCTCCAACTCACCACGCGCCATCGCCAATCGCAAGCGAAATGGGGTCTGACCAGTGACTTTCTGCAGCGCTCTTCCTAACAGGCCAAGAATTAGTGAAACCGGACTCAGTAAAACGGTTGCCAACAGCAACGGCGGACGAGCTGCATTGAGCAACCGATAGGGAGCGTGATAAAAGAGGTACTTTGGCAGCAGTTCACCAAACACAAACACGATCGGCGTTAACAGAATTGGCCCCAGCAACTCAGCACTGGATCCGGCACCAAACCACACAGCGACCCCCATCACGATGGCTAAACTGGTGACATAGTTGGCAAGATTATTCCCCACCAATGTGGTAGCCACAAAAATTGCTGGATGATTCAACAACCAGATCATCCTCCGTGCCATCTTTGATCCGCTTAACCCATCAAGCACAAGACGCGTACGAGAAACGCGGTAAAACCCAGTCTCGCTACCACTAAAGAATGCACTGAGTGATAGCCCCAGAAGAAACAATAGCCCTGCAACAATCATGGAAGATCTTCCTCCCATTCGCCTTGGACAATATCGATCCAAATGCCATTGTCCTCAGCTTCAAGCACGGTCAGCAGATAGCCAGCCAATCTCGCTGTATCTCCTACTCGAGGCAAACGCTCGTTGTTTCGTTGGATGTAACCGGCAACCGTATTGATTCCATCCTCAGTTGCCTCTACACCCAGCCGCTTTGTCAAAGCTCGTACACTGACGAGGCCTGAAACACGAAAGTGGTTATCCCCCACCTCGCGTATAACAACTTCACCAAAGGGATCTTGCTGCTGCCGGGGAGCGAGGATATTTCGCATGATTGCATCGATAGAAACTGCCCCCAACAACTCACCGAATTCATTCACCACGACCGCGACTGAGCGATGCTCCTGATTAAGTCGATCCAAGACTTGTGAGACACGGGCAGACCAAGGCACGTAAATGACTGGCTCAAAAAAAGAACTCAAATCATCCAACTGACTAGGACGCAGAGTGCGAACTCCTACTGAGTGAGTAATCATGTCACCTGTCGCATCAGTCACCATCAGATAACCACTGGCGGGCATCGCGTCCAGAACATTTTGGGGCTCCACCGTAGCAGAACACATCCAGAGCTTGTTGCGTGGTCGCATCAATTCACCTACCCGAGTCTCAGCAATCTCGACAAGTCCCTGCAATGCCATTCGTTCGCGTTGCAACAGCGCAGCATCGTCGGTGCCCAAATTAATTGCACGTTCAATATCTGCGAGATCGATTTCGGGTTCGGGCTTGAAGGAGGGCCAGACCAAGCGACTGGCAGCCTGATTGACCGCGGTCACCAACGGCACAACCGGCCCCACCATTCGTACAGCCAGTGAAAGAGGAGGCCCCAACATGATGGAAATTCGCAAGGGTGCCAGAACAGCAACACTCTTGGGCAGCATCTCGCTAAAGAAAATGATGCTCAGCAGACTCACAACTGTAAAGACGATGGCAACGGTTCGCCCTGCGTTGACATCATTTTCGAGACGCGCACCCACAATCGCTGCAATGGCGAAATACGTCATATTGATCAGCAGGTTCCAAAACAACACTGCTGACAGCAAGTGTTCCGGATCCCGGAGCATTGTGGCCGTAATTCGGCCACCAACACCTCCGCGAGCAAGACTTTTCACATTCCGCTGAGTCAGCGAGAACATGGCCGCCTCGCTGCCGCTGAAAAGGGCGCTGAACATGATCAGGATGCCCATGGCGAGAAGCCAAAGCCAAACGTCCGTGATCCAAGTCAAGCGTCGTCTCCACCAGCACCACGGTCCCGTTCCAACGACACATCAAAGTCGCTTAGTGAAGGAATCATCATCGCCGCAGTTGTGAAAACATAGCCGACCAGCAAGGCAAAGAACACGTAAAGGTGATCTGTCTGCAGCAGGAACTGGGTGATGGCATAAAAAGTGACCAAAGGTAACCCGAACGAAGCAAAGAAAATTGCAGACGAGGGATTTCGCCATCCCAATGACGCAAAGAGTGCCGCACCACCTCCAAGAATCATCACCAAGAATGGTGCCAGCTGGAGTTGAAAGGCGCCTCGGAAACTGACCATGATTGTCATGCAAATGGCAATCCCGACGCATAGAAAGAATACGGTTCCCAAGCTTGCCAAAATTGCCGTTCGACCCGCCACATAATTTAACCCAGAGTGCAATCCCAGCATCGTCACAAACACATACAAAACGATTGCTCCGAGGATTACGTAAATCATATTTTCGTATGTCATCACGTCGCAAGCTGCAAGAAAAATCACCAAGGCAATCGGAAGCAAGATCATTTCTTTGGCTACATAAAGTACTCCCACCAACTTTCCAAAAATGAACTCCTGGGGACTTAGATCGGTTGCGAGTAACAGATCGAGGGCGAGGCCATCTCGTTCGCCAGTGACAGAATTAACAGCGAGTGCATTGACGAGAACAAGACTAATTACCCCGAGGGCAGCGACGGGAATCGTTGCCGAGGGCAGAGCCCGCCCAATTCGACCACCAGGTTCCATGGCAACACCGCTCTGAACCTGTGAATACAGCACGCCAGCAATGAAAAGAAAAAACACTACAAAAGCGATACGAATCACAACAATCTTCCGTCCGTAGGCCCAAGTTCGAACCTCCCGCCAAAGAATCGGATTGTCCCAGACATGTCTTGGCGAGCGGGCCTTCCAATCCGTCACAGCTCCCTGATTTTCTAGCTCCTCCGAGGACTCCACTTCCGGGGCCTTGAGCCTGACATCACGCGAAGGATTCCATACTCTCACCTTTGCTACACCCAAAGCCAGTACCAAAGTCGAGAGCACCACATTGCTGCATACAAAACACACGACTCCCAAAGCTGTCTCGTCGGACAAGCTAGCCAGGGGGGATGCTGCTGCTGCCAGTGCCCGTGGCGGACTGAAAACCAGGGTGATCGATTGCGGCGCACCAACAAGCACCTCAGCCACCACCTCGCCGATCCCCATGTATAACAACAACCCAAGCACCGTCATGGCAATCGCCTGAAAAGTTTTATCACGCCACATTCCCACCACGGTGCCGATACTACCCGCCAAGACGATCGTCGCTGCAGTAACGACAAAGACCCCAAGAACCTGCTGAGGCGATACACCGCCCAGAAGAGGCAGAGTCATGAAGAGAGGAAGAGCCCCCAGCAACATTGTCATCGGCGTTAATAGCGTCGCGGTCAGTTTGCCCACCACCACTTCGAAGCCTGAAAGCCGCGTCAGCAATAGTAGTAACAACGTCCGCCGATCCTTTTCCTGAGCAACGCTGCTAGCAGCACCGACCGCAGCAAAACTGGCCAGTACGAGTAATTGCAAAGGCGCCAGCAACGTGAACATCCAGCCGCCAAATCGAGCCGAATCGCCGCTGGTTGCCAGTGATCTGGATCCGTCCAGCACCAAATAACCCGTGCACAATAGAAGAAACAGGGTCAGGACGTACAGCCCCCTGATCAGGTAGGTCTTGGGGCGTTTGGGGACCACAGTCGCTTCGCGATTAAAAATGGGTCCAAACATGGCTCAGGGCTCAAACTTGACGACAGGGCAGACTTCGGAGCGTTAGAGTACCAAAGGACCACCATGATGGCAGGCGGCGTCTACTCCTGACAATCAATACAAACTGATTAATCCGGAAAATCTTGGCTCAACGCAAATTTTCAGTAATACGCACTCCCAAAGCCCAGGTACGCACAATCTCGTACGAGTGTTTTGCAAAGCCCCTTTTTCTTTCTGCTTTATTCCCAAAAACCACAATTCCGTTGAATTGTAAGAGGCGGTCCAAAAATGCCCAAACTTACAGAGATCAAGAGATTTTTGGCTGAAGAAGATGGTCCCACGACCGTAGAGTACGCGATCATGCTTGCCATGATTCTCGGCGTCTGTATCGTCGCGATCGCTTACTTGGCAACCAAAACGGGCGACAGCTTTGATTCCTCATCCGGGGCGATCTGGGGAGCAATGTCCAATTAGTTCCTTTAATTGAACCTGTAGCGTGATGAATTCGACTGCTAACGTATCACCAACGCGACGACGCATCCTGATTGACTCGGGTGTTCAGGGCACCCTCGTCCGCCGAACGGCTCTATACGCGGCTGCTACAGCCATCTATTTGCTCGTCATTTTCATTCTCTCAGATACTCTGAGTCATCCAAAGGAACCGGTATCCGAATCGCTGCTACGTTGCCTTGATGAAGCCATTTTCTGGGCACCAGGGCTGATGTTGCTTGCCCCGTTGTTAGCTTACGACTTGATTCATATCTCAAATCGCTTCGTGGGGCCCATGTTTCGCCTACGGCGAGAACTGCGAAAACTCGCCAATGGGGAGACCGTGGGGCCCATGTTCTCACGTCAGGGCGACTTCTGGGCAGACGCCTCAGAATCTTTCAATCGACTTCGTGAAGAACTCGTCGAGCTACGGGCATTGAACGCTGAATCGCAGGAACCAGCGGACCTCGTCGATACAGCCAAGTCAAATGCGAGCCCTACACTGAATCAGACGACCACTGAATGATTGGCGACTATTCATGATGCGCGACTGAGTCGTGAAAGACGTGACGCGCGGTGTCAGCCCCCCTAGATGACCGTGATCACCGTAGATTGCAAGTGTTTTTATTAAGTTGGCCAAAGACACACGCCGATTTCCCCTTGTGTTTTTAAACGCGCGTTGCTGCGTTAGCCCGTGCCGTTTGTGCTATCTCATGCAGTTATTGCTCTAGCACGTGTCGACTCTTGTGACTCATTTCGACATATTGTTATGCTTCGGTGGGACGTGTTAGGTCCGAAAGAAGCTCGAAAAAAGATTTTAACACGATCATCAAGCCCGATAACCATCTCCAACATCACTGCACTCGCTCTCGAGGGCCATCAAACGTGAAGACGCTGTTTCAAGCAATTTCTGGCGGATCCTGCCTCCTCAATCTTGATGCGCAAAGCATGGAGGAGATTATTAAGGCTGCTGTTGAATTTCTAGTTCAAACAGGTCGGCTACCAGAAAGCCAGCAATCAGAAGTGATTGAAGGGGTACTGGAACGGGAAAAGATGGTTCCTACAGTCATTGGTCAAGCCTGCGCTGTCCCACACTTTTACAGTGAGTCGATCGCAGAACCTGCCATGGTATTCGTGCGTCTGCGACACGGGGCGAATCTGGGCGCTCCGGATGGCATTGCAACACGATTCATTTTCTTGCTGATTGGTTCGGAACAACAGACACTCCAGCATCTCGATACACTCTCATCAATCGCGCGATTGATGTCGGATAATGTATTTCACTTTGAGCTGACCTACGCAAAAACACAACAGGATGTGGCAGACGCCATCGAACGGCACATCAATCGCAATGTGCTGGCTGCGCCACCAAAACCGCGGGAAGTTTCTGATGGCCTGAAATCTGCTCCCCGTCCATTTGCGGGAATCAAGGCAGATATCAAACGCCGACTTCCCCATTACATCGCTGACTTCAAGGATGGGTTACGAGCTAAGAGCATTGCGTCAATCGTGTTCATGTTTTTTGCCTGCCTCGCTCCTGCGATCACTTTTGGTGGATTACTGGGTGGTAACACAAACGGTGCGATTGGTACTCAGGAGATGCTGATATCAACAGCCGTTTGCGGGGTGGTGTACGCTCTGGTCGCTGGACAACCGCTGATCATTCTTGGCGGCATTGGGCCCATGCTGATTTTCACGATCATCCTCTACCAACTCTGTCAGGATATGGAACAGGGTGACAACTTTCTTGGTATTTACGGTTGGGTAGGAATTTGGACTGCCTGCCTCACTTGTTTGCTGGCCATCGGCAATGCCAGCAACTTGATGAAATACTTCACGCGATTCACCGATGAAATTTTTTCAGCTTTGATGTCTCTGATATTCATTTACAAAGCAGTGGAAGGCATCATCGAAACTTTTGAAAACCCTGGCAGCGGAGGAACAGAGAAAGCACTGTTGGCGCTGATTCTGGCGATCGGAACTTTTTACATCGCGATGTCACTCGCTCGATTCCGCAGCAGTATCTATCTGTTTCCTTGGATGCGTGAATTCCTCGCCGACTTTGGTCCGTCAATTGCATTAGCTTGCATGATCGGAGTAGCGTGGTGGCTTGGTGACGCAAATACCGTCGATACACTTTCAGTAGGAGGAGCCACCGAGGTAGTGAAAGAGGGCGGATCATGGTTCGTGAATCTTGGGCAGGTACCGCTCCACTTCAAATTGATAGCGATCGGACCGGCAATCCTCGCAACGGTTCTGATTTTCCTGTCTCAGAACATCACTGCACGACTGGTCAACAGCCCTGGCAATCACTTGGTAAAAGGAGAGTCTTACCACTGGGATCTTGCAGTCATCGGGGGCCTTGTGGGGCTTTGCTCGCTGTTTGGATGGCCATGGATGGTTGCGGCAACCGTACGCTCACTGGCACACGTTCGTTCTCTCGCAATAACGGAGGAGGTTGTTGGGCAGAACACTCACCAAACTGAGATCATTCATGTAATCGAAAACCGTGTCACGGCTGTCGCGATTCACATTCTGATCGCCTTAACCTTATTGGCTCTCTCGCTACTGCAATACGTGCCCATGGCAGCATTGTATGGCATCTTTCTGTTCATGGGCTTTGTGTCACTCAAAGGAATCCAGTTCATCGAGCGTCTCGGCTACTGGCTCATGGACTCAGCCTTGTACCCAGTGAATCACTACACCCGACGAGTGCCTACCCGAACCATTCACCTGTTCACGCTTGTGCAACTGATCTGCTTGATCGTGCTTTGCGTGGTGAACCTCAGCCCGTCCAACCCGGTGAAAATCATGTTCCCAATTTTCATCGCGTGTCTTGTTCCCGTGCGGGCTCTATTAGGCCGCTTCATCGACAAAGATCACTTGGCATATCTTGATGCCGATGAAGAGCCGGATGATGAAGGTTTCCACTGGGTATAACGTAGCTGTTTTCAGTATCTGCTCGAAAATCACATCGAATTTTTCGATTCCAGTAAATCTCCTACCCGTTCAGTCTCCTCACCATTTGTCTCCTCACCCTTGGTATCCGGCAAGGAGTACAGATCGCGAATCGCCTGGTCTGCTGGATGCGATATCGATACAGACTTCATAAGAGACGGCTCCCGAGTGGAGAGCAGACCGTCGGCTTGAATTGATTGCCAATCCCCAGTTCCAAGCGACTTCGCAGTTCCACGCGATTTCGCAATGTCACCGATCATCGGAAATTCACTACCTTCACCTTCAGAGTTGTCCGTTGACGCAATTTGATTCAAGACCAAAAGTGAATCCAAAGGTGTCGCATGACCATCACCTGACACGTCCAGAAAGAGGCCACGGAAGTCAGCCAACGTTGGAGCCTCCGGCAGGAAACTGCCGTACACCCCGAGATGATTCAAAATCACAAGTGCATCTAAGGCGGTAACTTCCCCATCATGATTGGGATCGACTGGTTGAATGACATTTTGCCATGGCCTTTCCGATAGAACACGCAGCATCCCCCCCTCAGAAACAATGACCTGCGCGAACTGGCCACCCACCATTTCTGGTGATCCACTCAAGCCCTCTCCTAAGACCGCGAATTGTTCAGCCTCTTTCACGTAAAGATCCAGCACCACAGCTTCACCAGATGCCGCAAACTGGCCAAGCCTGTTCAGGTCTACTTCAATGACCGCACCTTCCTGAGGCTGCAGTACATACTCCTCGAATCCAAAAACACGCCCGTTGATATATTCCAGCAGTTCGAATGTCGTTTCTGTATTCACCACAAAACGATCAACACCAGCGCCGCCTTCCAGATGGGTAAAGCGAGCACCATTCAATTCCACCTCATCGGCGCCCGCCCCCAAGTCGACCTGAACAAGTCCTGTGGTTTCTGTCAGCCGTTCAATCACGAT
>Ga0315320_10000253_pt1 | contig 42894 bp, 53 predicted proteins | sample M140m21515metaG_FD_203458 | JGI IMG/M metagenome (GOLD analysis project Ga0315320, IMG submission 203458) | Ammonia-oxidizing marine archaeal communities from Monterey Bay, California, United States - M1 40m 21515 | ecosystem: Environmental > Aquatic > Marine > Coastal | place: USA: California... | reverse complement strand
ACTTTGATTTAGAAAGTAGCAGCATGATCGTTGTGAATCACCTAGCAATTTAGTGTAGTATATAATCACAAAAATAGCGAGAAAAATCAGCACCGAAATCTCGTTTTCTCACCGGAATCTCGTTTGCCTTATAAAACTAGTTTTCACTATATACTCGGCGCTGATTGGTTGATAACAGGTGGATGCTGATTGGTGGAGAACAGGCGGATGCTGATTGGTTCGCTAGATTCAGCTATTAAAAGAACTTTCCAAGAAAGTTCCGCAAGAAACCCCCGAGCTTAAAAGCATCCGGCGCACGCATTTGCCAAAAACATACAAAAACAAAACAAATTTTCCTCTTTTTTTCTCGCTAATTTCTATTTTCAATCTTGATTTAGAAATCCCTCTCCGATCGTTGTGCTCCGCACCCCTCCACATATCATTTATGTAGTATACTTCATTCCACAAATGATATTTCTATGTTGCACCGCCGGAGGCCTAACGTCGATGACACCATGGCGCTGCCATATAGAGACACCATGGTTGCACTTATTAGAGACGCAGGGGCAGCAGTAATAGAGACACCATGGCGCTGCCGTATAGAGACACCATATTAGGGTAAATTTTTATCACCGGAAACTCGTTTTCTCACCGGAATCTCGTTTGCCTTAGAATGCTAGATTTCCCTGTATACTCGTCGCTGATTGGTGGAGACCCGGCGGAAGCAGCAGGCGGAGGCGGGATGGCGGACGCTGATTGGGTAGATTCGACTCCTTAAACTGCAAACACACGCTATCATTATTACAGTGAAATTCTTTTTTACAATTCAATTCAGCATGATGTTGTGTAATATTGTAAACATAAGCACCTTTTTAAGCAACGTTCAAATAAATCATATCTGTTTTATGGTTTTTTTATTATCAGTTGTTTCAATCCTTAATGAGATTCGAAGTAATGGTCTTCTTACCAGTTACTACTCGGATACCCGTACCGCCTTGAGCTCCAATCTTTCCTATTAGGATCTATATGTCTGCCTACATGGTTGAAGGTATCACAAATCTGATTATAGTTTATATATTCATATTCGGCCCAGTCATCATCCGGTTTAACTTTGATAACTTTTTCGTCTATAGATACCGGATAAAATGGTATTTCAACAATGTATCCGCTTAAGATGACATTCTTAGCACGGTGATTGCACGGTTTTCCGTCATCCAGTTTATATTTAACATGTTTATCATTAATATTCTCCCGCAATAAGGAAACTTTTTCAGGGGGTTTAAAATATGAAGGAAGGAACCTACTAAAATATCCTCCTTTTATTCGTTTTTGTTTTTTTAACGTTTTTCTCTTCCTAAAGTGTCTTGTTTTTTTACTTTTCCTTTTTAAAGACCGCCGATGCTTTCTTTTACCATATTTTCTTGTTCGTACTTTACGAACCATATATACTATACCATCATATTTTTCTCGCTAATTTCTATTTAACAAAAAGAATAAGCTAACGCACCCGCCGCCACTATACCCAACGCTGATTGGTTAGATTTGACTGTTTATAACTAAAAAACATTCCAGGAAAGTTCCGCGGTCAGCACCCCCGAGCTTAAAAGCGTCCGCCTGCCGCTTTCGTGACGTTTTAATCAAATCACGTTTCTTCTCTTGTTATTTTCTCGCTAACTTTACTTTTCAAAATATATTCTACACATAACATAAAAAATAAACTAACGCGGGATGGCGGACGCTGATTGATTATTATAGTAACAAGCAATAATTTATATATATATATATATATATGGCGGCTCATCCTCATCTATATTTACCGCGTTGTGGAAAAAATGGCAAAGCGTCAAATAGGCTCAATGAAGAGTCGCACGAGGACTATATGAAATATAAGAAAGACTGTAATACTGCGCAGGAAAACAAAGTTCCTGCCAAAGATATCACCGTCAAGTCTACACCCGATCTAATGAAGAGAGCCATAATAGAATTGAAACAAGCGAGGAAAAAGTGGAAAAATTGTAAAGAGGGCCGTGAAAACTTTAGAAAAAAGTGTATCAATCCGAACCACAGAAATGATGGTCACGCACATCCGATTAAGATAGCGGGAGACAAAATGGTAGACTTACAAAATAGAATAACAAAGTTTGAAAATGCTCTCAATCAAAATTCAAACAACCAACGCGCAGTCCAATTCGAGAATAATGCCGCCACCACCGCCGCCGCTGACGAGATAAATATTGAAGATTTATATGATATTAAAGATAATAAACTAGAACTTAATCGTGAGTTAACCAATGGAAAATCAAAAGCAATATTGAGAGTATATATAGAAAAAATTATACGAGAAGCAGCGGTTCAAGGTCTTCCACCTATACTATCACCGGATGAACTGAATGATGTGACAGTGCGCGATCATGGTGATGCTTACAAGAACTTAATAAGAAAAATGTTAATAAGAAAAATTATATTAGAAGAATTTGGAACTTATTCTATGGCACGAGAGCATCTAGATAATGAGAGAGGAGCATCAGGAGGAGGAATTGCTGGGTTCCGAGGACTAAGCGCAGGAGTAATAGATGGCGCTATGCCTCCGCCTCTCGACCTCATGTCCCTAGCTTGGCACCCGCCCCCCCCCGCCACCGCGACGCCGAGGACACGCCGAAGACATCGCCGTACCCGAAACAAAAGGCGCGCCGAGCGCGCTTTCGAGTGGACCAGGGATGTCAATGCATTTTCGGATAATGAATCCGGGAGAGGTAGTAGTCGCAGCAGTCGCAGCAGTCAGAGCAGCACACGCAGAAACAGCAGAAGCAGCAGTCAGAGCAGCACACGCAGAAACAGCAGAAGCAGAAGCAGAAGCACAGCCCCAAGCACACGCAGAAACAGCAGCACACGCAGAAGCAGAAGCAGAAGTACACGCAGAAGCAGTTCGAGAGGGGCGGCAGAAAATGGGTGAGTCTGTTAGATTCGACTATCTCGCCGCCCGCGTCGCACCAGACGTGGTATTAAAAGTAGATGTATGAAAAAAACTAAAAAGGATCTAGGACGGCGCCATCAGTGAATATAATAAAAATAGAGATTTTCTCATTATATCTTGTAAATTGTATAATCAATTTATAAAATATCACCTGAACCCAAGCTCTAAAGCATCCGCCTGTTAGCATCAAGCGGACGCTGATTGGTTAGATTCAACTGTTATATAGGTCCATGCTAACTACATTTTTTTATTCACAATCTATATGGTTAAACTTAACATACCAAAAAAAATCCATTTGACTTGTAAAGATAAAAATAATATAGATAATCCAGTATGGAAGAAATGTTTAGATAAATATAAATCAATGTATAGTGATTATGAAATAATCATTCATGATAATGAAGATATTTATAATATGATAGAAACTTATTATCCTGAATATTTATCTAAAATAAAACAAATAAAAATTGGTGCAATATTAGCAGATATATTTAGATATTTAATATTATACCTTGAAGGTGGGATATATTCTGATTTAGATTGTGAACCATTAAAACGAATTGATGAATTATTAAATTCAGAATATAAATACTATCACGGAGATAAAAATAGACATAATCATTATTGGATCTATTTAAACAACAAAAAAATAATACATAAACAATGGGATTTTAAAGATAATATTTGTAATAATTGTAAAGTAATTAATTCTTCAAACAATCCAAATACCATGCAATGTTTGGGTCACGAAATAGGCAATGTTTCTACTATTTTATGTTATGAATTTCATTCGGATTATAAAAAAAATATTAAAAATAGTAAACATTTGAATTCAATCCATCCTGCTACTAAAAAATATGGGTATCAGGTATGTCAATGGTTTATGATTACAGAACCAAAACAAGAAATATTTTTGAAAATGTTTCTTTCAATTATGTGCCACTTAGATACATTAATACATATAAATAAGAGTGACAAAAAGTATAAAACTAAAATAATTAGCATAACTGGTCCATCGGGGTTTACCAACGTTGTAGCAAAAAATAGATCAAATAAAATAAACATTTTACCTGGGGAATTCTTTTGCGGAGGCGGCGGTAGTGGTAATAATCCATTTACTAGAAATACATATAGTAAACATCATTATACAAATAGTTGGTTTTAGATAAATTACACATTTGAAACATAAAAAACCCCAAACTCCATAATTATATATATACATATATATAATTATGACGGAAACATTGAAGACGGAAGAGGACTGTTTAAAAAAAATAACAAAATTCAATAAGACTACAAAAGGAATCAAACAAGATATCGACGTAGTAATAAGAGCAGTATGTTCTGTATTAGAAATAAATACGACAACACAAGCAGGTTTAGAATTAATTAGGACATTTCCTGAAGGAACAATTTTTACAAGAACTTGTCGAGAAGGAGGAGGAGGAGGTGGATTATGTGGTCAAGATTTGGCAAAACATACAACGTTTACTAATATGACTACATTAGGTAACTTAATGATAGGTAATCCTACGTCAATAAATGATAGTGTAGTTTTTCTTAAAACAAAGACAGACGTAAAATTTTTAGATCTTACTGTTGTTGCCCAATTGTTTGGTGCACCAGTAAAGTCTGGTGTTCCTGCTCAAGATGAAGTAGGATCAGGTGGTTTCTCTAGAGGAATTTTTTCGGCGTGTTGTCCTATTAATCATATGGTTGATTTTTGTCGTAGACTAGGTGTACATGGTGTTATACAAATAGATAGTGCTGATGCATATTATTTTAATGAAGATGCACACTGGATACCTGAAGAATTAAAACAAGGTGACCTATCGGAGATCCCTGCTGCAAGACACCTAGCTAATGAATTAGTTTTAGAAGCCATTATAAATAAACGCGCTTATCCGGTTTTTCAAGAATATAATAGTGGTGAAGCATTTGTTGGGATAGGTAATGATCCACGATTAGCAAATTCTGGTGCATTATTTCCTGAATTTAATTTTCATACAGATGAGTTAAAAGAATGTTTAGACTATTGTCCTTTTAGTGATCCTGTATTTCAAGCTGGACGTGCTTTATATACTCTCGCTAAGGCAGCGCATGAGGTTGAAAATTTGAATAGGCTGGCGGCTGAGTATAATGACAAAGCGATAGATCCGGAATACCTGTCCGCCGCCGCCGACCTACGCAACACCGCCGACACCCATGCAGCCAAAGCCATGGAAGCGGCGGCGGACATACCTTTCAAAATGGTTAAAGTTCGAAGAATTGCTGCGAAACTTACGGGAGGAGGGAAAAGGAAAAGAGATATAACAACTGATTATTATGAAGTTCCTTGTTGGAACTTGGACAAAATTTTAAGCAATGAAGATACTGCTAGATCTTATTTAAATTTTCAAAAAGATGACTATCCATTTCAACAAATTAGTGATTATCAATGGGTTGAAAATGTTATTGATACTAAACATGTACTACGATTAAACCCTACCTTGGTAGCTAGACAAAGGTTAATCAATACTATGTTTTCGCCGCCGCCGCCGGCAGCTCAAAGTAGTTTTGTAGGATTACCATATTTACATGGAAATATAAATGAACTCATTAATCAATTTGAAATTCCTATTATACAATTACTTTTTTCAGATGATCAAATAGCAGATTGTGTTAAACAAGAAGGAACCGTAACTATATGGGATGGGACAGAGGAGCGGGATGGGACAGAGGAGCATATGGGAGGACGTAAAAAAACTAGCAAAAAAAGAACACCGTATAGAAAACAAAAAACTAAAAGAAACTCTAAACTTAAACCCAGAAGAAGAAGAAAAGGTAGAACACGGCGAACTCGTTACAAAAAAAAGGCGGGAAACCCTCGTCGCTGATTGGCCGAGAGCACCCCCGAGCTTAAAAGCGGCAGGCGGACGCTTTCGCCACTTTTCAATCAAATCATGCAAATTATCTCTCTTTTTTCTCGCTAATTCTCTCTATAGAACCTATTTTATAATCGTTGTGCTCCGCACCATCAAAACCATCTATGTTACTATCCATCATCTATAAAGTATCCATAACTATCTGTTGAATATAAATCTTGCACCACATTCATATACTGCGGACAATAATAATAGACCTTGGGATTCAGTTTCTTCAACCACGTAAATGTTTTCCCGTTTGTAAAATAAACCGAAGTGTTCGCTCGGAGAATAGTTTCATACATCATATCACGAGGTAATAGTAAATTTGTTGTTTTTTTTAAATATAAAGAAGATTTGACTATATTGTAATGCACTAAATCCCAACCCCGTTGAACCTTTAATACTATAACGGCATCCACCATCATTTTCATTCGTAAATTGTGTGGTATTTTATCCATAGGTGTTTGCATTATTATTATAAGATTAAAAAAAAATTCAATTTTAATCTTATGTATGTTTTCTATTTCTTCTCCGCCGCGTTTTCACCTTCTTTTTCTTTTTCTTGTTCTTTTTAGATTTTCTTTTTTTTTTTCCTCCCGACCCATACCCCACTGCCGCCGCTGATGCTGCTGATGCCGCTGATGCCGCTGCCACTGCCGCCGCTGATGCTGCTGATGCTGCTGATGCCGCTGATGCCGCTGATGCTGCTGATGCTGCTGATGCCGCTGATGTCGCTCTCACTTCCACTGCTGCCACCACCGCCGCCACTGCCGTCGCTGATGCCGTCGCTGATGCCGTCGCTGATGTCATCGATCTCGTCCGTGTTCTTCTTTGCAAGATATTATCGACATAATTGGGATCCAAATTTATACCGCAACCATTATGAAACAAATTTTGAATACATCCAACATAATCACCATTACTAGGTTTGCAATCTTTGTATTGGAAATAGTAGTGTGCATAAAAAAAATAAGGTTTTCTATTTTCGAAAGTAAAGAGACCAGATAGAACTATATCTATGATCATATCAGTGATAAAATTTATAGTCTCGTTAGGACTAAATATGTTCACCTGAGGACCAAATATGTTCACATCAGGCAGAATCAAAAAATTCCCCGTTTGGCCATTGGTCGTGGGCCACCAATTGTGAAAAAAATTTCCCATAATCATAAGCATTATGTTTGTATAAACATCCTTCTGACCAAATTCGTGTGGAATATCAAAATCACGACACGCATCAGCATCCATATCAATAAGTTTTAGTATAATACTATTACTATATATAATGCGTGTCGGACTTTTCATAAAAGAAATAAGGGTGTTGGCTGGTTTAATATCAAAACATAACATTTGGTATTTCACCATCTTTGTAAATAATTTTTTTAAAGAAATTGCAATTTCTTGGAAACAGCGTATTAAATTATTTGGCACGTAAATTCCCTCATTCACATTATCAAGAAACTCTTCTAAATTCATGGTTGTCCATTCAAAATTTACAACTGCGGGTCCAACTGTTCCCTGCTTCACCGTCTTCTCATACTGATTTGGTTCAGCAGCATTTATTATACATAATTTGTATTCACCTTTTAGCTGGATATAACCATAAAAAAATAATTCAGGCGCAAGGACTCCATCGCTGGTTTTTACCCACATGTTTATATTTTTTTTAAATAATTCTAATCGTTTCTTTGGAGTCATATGTATAGTTCTCTGTTGGACGAGATCATATTGGTCCCCCCGATATGTAAATCTTGTTCCTCCAAAGTAATACCACGGTTTTGTAAACTCACTATCAATCGCTATTCTCACAGCAATTTTTTTGCCATTAATATTCATCAAACGTACCATGTTACTTGCTCCGCGACCTCCTACATCACCATCATCGTTTTGTATTTTATAATAAATTTCAATCTTTTCTGTGTTTGTAAATGGTGTTTGGTGTGAGCCGCGGAACCTTTCAATAAACTCGGATTCATTTTTCACCGCATATCGTGAAATCCAATCATCTAAACTAGCATCTAAACTAGCCATTTCCTTATATATTAAGAAAGAAAGTTTTTTAAATTCTCGCAAAGTATAAAATTGGCATCCTCTATTATTTCTTGTAACTATATCATAAATTGATTATTATAAACAATATTCAGTCTTAGTCAAAATGGATTTGCATCCTATTATATACGTAATCAATATTACTTTAATGTCCCTAACAATGTTGTTCATACTACTACTAATGCTAATGATAATCAGTTTATTTTAAAACTTACACAAAAATGTTAAAAATACACAAAAATGTTAAAAATACACAAATTGATATATTTTTTTTCAAATCGTGTATAAGTAGTAACACCACCACCACCACCATGACTCCCACATTTTATGATACTCTCGTGAATATTTTCCAAGAATATGGTTGGGTCATCGGACCACAGTCCACCGGTCACCATGACCAAAGCAAAGTCATTGATTTTGATAAAGTAGAGCAATTGCGTGACGAGAGTCACACGGAATACCCCGACACCTTCTCGCGGTATACCACCCAATACATACACACCATGGAAGAAAATAGTTGGTGGGTCAAAGTATGTGCGGCAGATACCGATGATGAGGAAGACGAAATGGATGATCCATTCGACGACACCAACGAAATCATCAAATTTGTGGTAGATGTGCATCTTCATGGGAATGTGATACACGAACCCGAAGTAATAGACCTCACCGGCGACGACAGCGACGACGACAGCGACGACGACAGCGACGACGACAGCGACAGCGACAGCGACAGCGACGACGACAGCGACGACGACAGCGACAGCGACAGCGACAGCGAAACGGAGTTCGATCCGTGGAATACATCGTTTTGGGATCCCGGACCACCCGTCCGCAATTTAGAGGAGGACATGAACGCTGAAGCTTAAAAAAACATAGATATAAACTTATATTTTTTATTATTAAAATTCTCCAATACCCAAGCTTAACAGCAGCAGGCGGACGCTTTCACCACACAAATTGAAAAAAATAAACCAATATCAACTAAACATCATTCAACCACCATGATCCGCCAAGTAACCACCGCTCTAAAACAACACTACAGGGAACACAAATACTCCGGAGGATTTATGTCCCGTGTAGCATATGGTCCTGATACACCTCAATACGATACACAGATAGTAGAAGAACAAATACCTAGTCCTGCTCCATCGCTGAATGGTAATCTTACCATTCGTCGACGATATCACTCAAAAGTCCCTATTTTGAAACCCGCCAATTGGCGTATCTTCCACGAACTACACGATGTCCATCGTATCATGCAACAACTAAAAATACAACAAGGATACAGTAAATCTATTCTTTCCATCCTAAAGAAAATAACCGTATCATACCATAATCACAACCAAACGGCACATCTAGTAGCAAAATTTCTAAGTAAACCTACGATTACCAAAGCCATTCAACGAACCCCTCCAATCCCTATCCATCCAAGAAGCGAACAGTTTAATCCACTACAAGTTGTGATAGGCACTTTAGTTGCTCGCAAAATCATACACCCCGAAAGCAACACATTTTATGAACCGCATATCAACCGTGCAACACTTACTCCTAACGGATTATCGGATGAAGAGTTGAAAAAAGCAGGGAGTTCCATGCTTCCAATCGACAAAAAATATATTAGGAAAGAAGAATATAAACGTCATTACAAATTAGATCCTGATCACTGGTATATGTACTGGCCGAAAAGTAGACATACATCAAAACTCCAATCCATTCAACGATTTATCTACACCATCAGTGAAAATGAACATTGGTCTATCCCCGCTGAATATTATCAAAAACAAACACCCACTACATGGACGTCGGTTCCGCCCCCCAACCCAACCGCAGTTGTAGATAACGAACTAATTGAGCGAGAAAAATTCGCCGCCACCATTTACCACCAATTCTTTCAACTAACCCATTGAACACGCAACTCTTATGGATTTAACAAGTCATTCATCTTCGCAAAATACTCCGGCGCCACTTCACAACCAAAACACGTCCGCCCCGTCTGCTGACACGCCAGTGCTGTAGTACCACTTCCAAGAAATGTGTCTAATACAACATCTCCTTCATTACTATGTTTTTCTATCAATGCCTTAATCATTTCCAAATTTTTTTGTGTAGGATGAAAACGCCCTTTACCACCCTGCAACGGAAAAGAGTAAATTCCGTTATCATATTTGCTATGAAAGGTTGGTTTACTTCCTTTCACTGCCACCAAAGCGATTTCTCGGCAGTTGGTAAGATAATTAATCTGACTGTTGAGGGGTTGTGGGTTGGTTTTAATCCATTCAATAAAGCGAATTTGTTTAAATTTGTATTTTTCCATGATGGTTTTCAGTTCGCCTATTTTCCACAAATCAAAGAACATAATTAAAGTCCCTCCTTTTTTCAATTTTTTATAGTATTGTTCAATAATCAACTCTAGTTCTTGCATCGTAAAGTCACTGTCCCAGTCGCCATATTGAGTTTTCACCGCATACTTTTTACCATAAATGCTCCCGTAACGCATATAGTTATCCTTTTTTTCATCTCCTTGTATTCCTTGTTTTACTTTATAGTCATTCCATTCTGTTTCTGTTTTTGTATACCCATCACCCACCTCTTGCACCAGGTTATATTGTTTATCCATACCCGAATCTTTGGAAATAATATAAGGAGGATCCGTTACTATTAAATGAACACTTTCCGGTTCAAGTTGTTCCATAAAGGTTAAAGCATTCGTGTTTTGTAGTGATAGCATAGGATATACTTATATTTATTTACCTTACTTTATTTCAATTTATAACATATAAATATTCACAAATTGAATTACTTTTACACATACTACCCCTTATGTATCAACAATTCCAAATGCCGCTCTCGTTTAACAAAAACTCGCTCGTTGTATGCATCGATGAAAACGCCTACGGCGTACACAATCGTGTAGGCAAAGTGTTCGCCATAGTAGAGCGAAAAAACCCCTACGACCAGATGGAAATCATGGTGTTGTTTAAACTTCACTACAATGGACAATGGTATATCATGCCCGCATGTTATTTGCGGAAAGCTAACGCCGAAGAAAAAAAACAAGACAAGCGCAACGCCAACTATTGGAAAAACGCGGGTCAATACCTCAATCTCAGCAAAATTACATATGAACGCAGAACAAGAAGCATACATCCTTATTAATCGACCAAATACATAAATTGAAAAGTTTTCAACAAAATACAACCTAATCATCAACCAACAACCACCATGTCTTTCGCAAACTTCCTTGAACAGCGAGGTATCACGAATGCTCGTCTTACCAAGACCGGGCGTGCGGACCGCCGTAACAAGAATATGGTGAAACTAGAAGATGAATGGTTCAATATGTCGATCAAGGGCGAATCCTCCAGCGCGACAAAAGAGCAAGAAACCTGCCCCGTATGTTATGACGTCCTCGGCGCCGCCCGTGCAACAACGCCCTGCGGACACCATTTCTGCATTTCATGTTTCACCCAATCGGTTCGCGAGAGCGATAATTGTGCCATGTGCCGCGCACCGTTGAGTGATAGTCAACCCAAAAAGATCGAGTCCATGGGGACGCATGTAAGTCACCAGATTTTGGGCGAAGCCATCAACCAGTTATCGACCCCCCTTGTGGTGGAACTCTACGATACGCTTTACCACGACATCGGTGTCATGGAAGAAGAAATCGCCGAAATGGGAGATGTGGACGTCCGCACGCGTCAAGGAAAACGGCGTGAACACCTCCGCCGCAATAAAATTTCAGATATGTTGCGCATCATCAGTGAGCGTTACATGGTGTTTGGTTACAACGTCCTCCATCGCGCAAACATGTGGTTTACCGAGAGTTCATCGTATCCTTTCGATCCAGTGCTTCTGGCCAACGATCTAGAAAGTCGCCGCGACGAAGAAAATCGTATTCGCCTGCACAGCGCATAAGAGAGATCCTTTTGTTTTGTTAGAATTGTCTAGAAAAGTATTTTTTTACAGAGCGTTCATACATTTTTGAAAACGAGATGCCATATTTTTCAAGTCATATCTTTTTACCTGTTTATCTTTTATCCGTCTATTTTTTGTTTCTTCCGATTTAGTATAGTGAGGAGCTAATAATAAATGATAAAGTTGACTTAAAATACTTATACCGTAATAACAAACCCAACCCATGCAAAAAGCACTACTTGCAATCCGTAAATCATCCATTTCTACATATGCTTGTATGATTAAAATAGTAGCAAGATTTATACATAAAGCAACACTCCTAATAACGAGTTTAGTAACGCCGACTTCTTGATTTAAGATACCTTTTATTTTTTTAGGAATAGGCACTTTCCATAATTCCAACAAAGAAATAACCCCGTCTGGTATAAAAGCAATGCAAGCAACGAAAGCAACAATATAACAAAATATGACCGGTTTATAGGCATATTCTTTACGATGGTAAAAGATAAGACCAATGGATAGTATCGTAAATACTAAACAGGATGCGCTTGCATAAGGGTCGGATAGATATTCGTCGGGTATAGCAGTAGAGTAGGCAAAGGAGTAAATAAAAATAAATAGGTATAACCAAATGTTTTGAGGTATAAACAGTAAGACAAAAATAACCACCAATCGGACTATTTTTCCAAACTCCATAAACATGGTTCCATGTTTAGCATGGTAAATATCAATTGCATCGTCACCTAATTTATCTATAGTTCCCCATATACATGATAATGCGTAGATGTGCCATTCATTCATTAATATAAACACTATATATTATAAAATATATAATGTTAAGTAAATTACCAACCGAAATTCAAGAAAAAATACAACACTATTTTTATGAACTAAATGTGTCTGAAAAAAAACAACATTTTAAGAAAGTTCACCATGAACTATTATATGGGTGGTGGTATACCGAACATCCTAATAAAGTATATCATATTGAAAATCAATATTGCGAAGAACCCACGATATTAACCACCTTATCTATAGATGAAATATATAAATTGTATACATCTGAAAATGTGGAATGGAAACCATTTTTATTTTATACTATAGTCACGGATAATGCACCTATTATCGAGTATGACATGGAATATTGCTTTGCGGAAAGGTTACCACGATTAATATCATTAACCTCTGAAACAATATAAAGGCATCACAACATATCACATTGTATAGCAAGCATAAATTGATTTTAAATAATCGCAACAAACTCATGTCCAAGAGCGATATGATGTGCCGTAATTATTATTAACATCTGAAACAATATAAAGGCATCACAACATATCACATTGTATAGCAAGGAAGGTATAAATTGATTTTAAACAAACACATGAGCAGGTAATTGTATAATGCTCGTGTAACTCAGTTGGTCAGAGTGCCGTCCTTATGAGTCGGAAGTCGCGGGTTCAAGTCCCGTCGTGAGCAACCGACCCCAGACGGTATTTCTGGGGAAATATATAAAATGTAGTAGCAGTGTGCACGTGTAGCGATTTACTCGTGATAGCTCAGATGGTAGAGCGACGGACTGTAGAGGTAAAAAAAGATTTCCGTTGGTCGGGTGTTCGAATCACTCTCGCGAGATAGATATATATATATTACTCAATAAGGGGACGTAGCTCAAATGGTAGAGCGCCTGCTTAGCATGCGGGAGGTAGAAGGATCGATACCTTTCGTCTCCATATATCACGTTGGCAGAGTGGTCTAATGCGCCAGACTTAAGATCTGGTTCCTCCGGGAGCGTGGGTTCGAACCCCACACGTGATATTTCATATATTTTTTGCATAAACTGAAAAACACCTTCATCATTGTTAGACCAATATTTACAATATAATATATGCTCTGTTAGCTCAATCGGAAGAGCGTGCGACTGTTAACCGAAAGGTAAGATATCGCGAGGTAGCAGGATCGAAACCTGCACGGAGCGTAATTTTTTTCAATTTATAGAAAAAAATTATATAACTTATTATAAATGGAAGAAACGAATATATCGGAACCCGTTAGTATACAAAAACCTAGTATAATAATACCTAATGATTTTAACCACCTTATGTCGCAGCGATTGCATATAGAATTTGAACGTGCTGATTTACAAAATAACGTGAATAAACTAGAGTATTTTTACGAACATCATAAAGAGTTTTGTGAGTATTATATGAGAGTTACCGATGTTCTATATGATTGGAAGAATTACCATGCATTTATTAACTCAAAAATGAATTAAAAAACTTTCCAATAGTTAATTTGTCCGTGTGGCGCAATGGAAGCGCGTAAGACTTCTAATCTTAAGGTTGCGGGTTCGAGCCCCGCCATGGACTTCTATGTACTATATTAAAACATAAGATTCATCATCTAGTAAAGAATCTATACCTTTACTCTTAGTTAAATACTTATAATAATATTCTTGCATATATAAATTAGGAATATAAATACTTCGTTGTTTTTGAATACAATACACAAACCCATTATAAATTATAATATTGGAAACAGGATTATAGAGATAATGTGTTACTCCAATAAAAGACATAAGTAATATCTATAATCAAATAAAAATATATTTCAATTTAATCGCATTGTGGCGCAGAGGAAGCGCGCCAGGCTCATAACCTGGAGGTCGTAGGATCGAAACCTACCGATGCGTCTATTCTGGTATTAAGATAGTTATTATAACTAATCACATGTGACTCAACTCACAACCAGAATTATATAATATATAAACCCGGTTAGTTCAGTCGGTAGAGCACAGGTCTTTTAGTCCAAATATACCATATCCTGTGGTCGCGGGTTCAAGTCCCGCATCGGGTGTAAATAGTTATATTTTCTATATTTTAATATAGAAAATGTATAATGAATTTTCCTGAAGATATATTTCAACAAATCATGACTTATTTCCCCAAAAAAAAAAGATTTAAATTTCATCCTACCACACGCAACACAGATTTACATTATTTGGTTCATCGCATTGGAATGAATAAAATCCCTCTATCCTATAAACCAAATAATCATTTAATAGATAACTATATACAAAATTATTGTTTAACCGACAACAACTATTTACAAAACTTTGAAGGTGATACTCCTCTTCACATTGCAGCAAAATACAACTTGTTATTTCAAATCTATAAAAAAATAGAACCACACGTACCACATATGGCTAATGTAAAAAACAACCAAAATAAACTACCATGCGAAATTATACCATACAAACCACGCGAATGGTGCAATCGGTGCTAAATCGACATTCGTTTTTTCCTTTTATCTTTAGGCACACAGTAATAACCACAAAACCTACTGTAGTTTTTTCCTCGCCCTCGCCCCTTATTTTTACGATAATATCTCGCCGCTACACCCGGATCCTCTATAACATTGCCTCGCGCATCTTTATTCGTAACCGGACCCCACGCATCCTTGTGACTCCATAACCCCCCTCGGTCCTGACGATAAAAATGATAATCTATATCTGGTTTTGGATTAGGGTCTATCACCATGGCACCTTTGTAATATCCACGACCACAACGACCACGCTTACTGGTCTTACGTATCAATGGATTGTCCGCCATCATTCGTTTATTCATACGCCTGCACGTATATTTTTTTGGATCGCTGATTGGCGGATACCCGCCTGCATAGCCTGGTTGCGGCCTCCGGCATCGCAATCTGCTATTTATCTTTTTAGTTTTCTTACACTCTCGTTCAAAACGACGACTCGTTTTATTTAAAAAATAAGCATAACAATTATGACTTTCCTTTCTATATTTATTTTTATTCCATTTACTAGGATTATATCTAGGCGCCATTACTATATACTTAGATATTTTCTCGTATCATGCTTTGCACACGACGCAGTAACCTACTTCTATTACTCAATTCTTCACGCAACAACTCTAACTCTTCTTCTAGTTGAGTAATCTTTTTGCTAATCGGCGTGAAATCCGCCAAAGATTCGCGACACATGGGACATACGGTGGAAGTCCCCAAATTCTTAAACAAACAACTAGCACAAAACACATGACCACACTTCGTAACCACCTTGTCTACATTCAATATCTCATCCATACAAATCGGACAATTTCCGTCCGATTTTATATCCACTTTTTTAAGTTCATTACGCAACTCCGTATCATCCATGAAACGTAAGTCCGTGGTATCTATGGGTGTTGAGTTTCGATGCTGTTCCTGCACTAGAACCGGATATTGCTGCAAATTCTTACCAAAATACTCATAACATTTAGTACAACGACACATTCTATAGTTACCACTCGGTAGGCAGTCGGTTTTATAAGCAAACACACGAAGATTGGTGCAACTCCCATCCTGACCTATATCACTCAAATACTCTAAAGCATATGATCCGCCTTGCTGTATGTGTTCTGCCCAACACGTATTTGCCATACTACACGCTGTTATTGCTATATGATATAAAATGTAACGCTGACGAAGTTGTTCCACACCATCACCCTGGAATCGCATTTTGCTGGTAGAAGATAATGGTAAATGTAAATGTAAATAACCACAAGTCTGCCAGCAACTTTGACGGGTATGACCTTTACATTCGCATATACCACAATGACTACTTGTAAAATTATTATATTTAAGTTTCTTTTTATGATTTGTACTTAAATGTGCTTGATACAGTGTAAATCGGTGTTTATCAGGCGATATATAAGGCATTGTTTTTTTTGCTACTTCATCCCAATAACAGTCAATACGCCTTTTGTATCGTGGTTGTCCTTCAATGTTTCCAAATTGTTTAATCCAATGAGTTGGCATGGTTGCTAGTTACCCAAATAAAAAATAAGTATTTACATATCAATTTATGGAATTTCACCTACCAGAAATAGCAAAATCAGCGATATGCTCGTTATACCAATCATCGTCATTAACATCAATGATAGGAACGTCGTATTGTTCAGACGTGTTGACACGGAGCGCGTAAAACGCCTGACCATTCGAACCGTTACCCCACGCCGATACCGCATTTTTTGCCTTTCCAAATTTGTGTCGGGGGTTTTTCAACTCGTCGTCTTTGGTCCATACTTTGCCACATTCTTCGTAATGTGCCTCATTGGCCTGGTGAAGCGTCTTAAATATCTTATTTGTCCTGTCGCAAACATACGTATCGTTTCTTTTGTGAAGAATTATGTCGTGATATTCCTTCTTTATCCTATTCGGCAAACAAAGTCTTTGACGCAACGAACACCCATTGGGAAGACGCTCCTCACGACTCCCTCTGTTGTGGCGACGCTTATCGCCACCCTCCTGCATCAACTCTTTATACATTCTATCTAACATGGTATATTGTTTTTCTAGCGCCACCATACCATCAGGTATCGTATAATGCCCAAGCAGCGCCGTTATTTTACCAAGCATTTGCTTGTATTGGTATGTTTTGATCATGCGTTCATCCACTTGGGTTGCCATGGTATAGGTATGTTACTTTCACATATTTCTCAAAAAAAAATTCAATTTATGTATTTTTTCACGAATTGAAAAAAAAATCTAATTTACTTCATAAGTAACAAACACACCCATACCATGGATTACAACGCTTTTGTAAAACGTGCCGGTTATGACCCAAAATCGCACCAATCAGACGCCGTGGAATGGTGCTTGACCCGCGAACACGAAACCGCTCAACACAGGGGAGGTATCCTCGCCGATGAAATGGGTCTCGGCAAAACCATCACCATGCTCGCAGTCATCCAAGCACGACCAAAAAACCACACTCTTATTGTACTACCTCTAGTACTACTGCACCAATGGTATGAAACCATTCGCCTAACGTGTCGCTACAATGCTCCTATTTACCACGGTAGCGACAAACTGTTATATACCAAAGAGTTTCTAGAACGGTGTCCTATCATTTTAACCACATACGGCGAAATCGCAAAACAAAAAACGTTGCTCCACGAGATAACTTGGAATCGCGTGCTATTTGATGAAGCCCATCACCTACGAAATCCAAAAACTAAACAACACCAAGGCGCCCTCGCATTACAAAAAGAGTGCGTATGGCTGATTACCGGTACCCCCATCCAAAACTCTCGCAAAGATTTGTTTTCCTTATTCGCATTGTTAGGAATGGATCCCGCATACTACGTGCAAGAAGAAAATATACCCACGATACGCAAAGAATATATATTACGACGGACCAAACAAGAGGTAGGTATTAAACTACCCCCATGCCACATTCATCGTGCTATTTCCGTAGACTGGAGCAACAAATACGAACAACAACTGTCAAAAGAAATACACTCCAATCTCGGTTTTATACCCGCCGAACCCCCTCAACTATGGAGCAGCGGATTTGCATCGCATCATTTAGGGTATCTTATGCGCGCGCGGCAAATGTGTGCCTATCCAAAACTCGTGAAAACATCTACGTCCAACGATTTAGACGGCAGAGAAAGCGACATTGTTACGAAAGGCGGCACGGGCATTTCAAAATTAGAAAAAGTGGTAGATATTCTCGTGAGTCGCCAAAAAAATCAGCGGCGGAAAATCGTGTTTTGCCAGTTCCACGGTGAAATTGACGCTTTACAAGAGTTACTGGAAACCCATAACATGATTGTCCACGCTGTAGATGGACGAACAACACCAGAACTGAAAAACAGGTATCTTGAAGGAAACTGCGACGTTTTGATTCTTCAAATTCAAACCGGATGCGAAGGTCTCAACCTTCAAATGTTTAGCGAGATTTATTTTGTGAGTCCTCATTGGAACCCGGGAGTAGAAGACCAGGCGGTGGCGCGTTGCCACCGCATCGGTCAAAGCAGAGAAGTGGATGTGTTTCGGTTTACCATGGAAGATTTCTCCGAAGATCATCCTAGTATAGAGAGTTATTGTCGGGAAAAGCAAGAGATAAAACGGGAAGAGTCAAATATATTAATAACAGTATAAGAAGGATCACGGTATACAAAAAATAATTTAGTAAACTTAATTTTTATTTATATTTCCTATATATATATAGATGAACCGTTTTTCTGGAAGAGGTAGTCATAGTACTCGAGACACTAGACGTATAGATGCGGAGAAGGAATACTGGGACAGCATCAGAGAAGCCAACGCATCCGATGATGAATTTGATAGATTAACGGGTCGCGCTCCTCGGGATCCGTATCGTGACCCCGACCCACCTCGCGGACCCTCGACAAGAAGAAATCCTATAAATCCTAACAATCCAGGAGAGGACTGGAAACCCGATTCTCCTCCAAGATCGCCGCCGCCGCCGCCGCCGCCGCCGAACAGGGCGCATGTAGGTTTAGCTACAGTTATGACTTTAGCATTACTCGCCGGGTCAAGTAATTCAGTTATGAATGAACGAGAACGGCAGACGACTATGAGAAAGTTGAAAACGGAATACAAAAAACTAAATAGCGCAAAAAATGACGCAACTAAAATCGCGTCCCATATGCAACACGTGGCTGGGGCCGACGACTATCTTTCTTGGGAAAAATCGGTTGCGTTAGAAAAAGTACTTTTAAAATTATATGGAGACAAAATGGATAATGTTATTCGTAAATTACCGAGCCGCAAAAAGCGGGAGGCCATGGGCTTGGGCGAAATATCTACATACACTAGCAAAGAGGTTAAAGCTGCACGAGATGCTATTGACTTGAATATTGCATTAATTCAAAAACAAAAGGATGCATTAAAAAGTAAAGCATTAAAAAGTAAAGCAAGGCTAGAAACCCAAAAAACAAAACGCCAGTTGAAGACGGGCCGTGCACTAACCATAAAGACAAGACAAAACAAAAGGAGTGGTCGCGGTGGAAGACAAACTACACGAAAGAAAAAACGTTAAATATGTATCATTATATAATACATATTTAAGTCAGGATTAAGGTGATCCGTTTGTTAGGCGCCTATTTCCTTGTTGCCCCGTAAGGTACAATGACAATTTCTGACCAACAACTAAAACCAGACGATAGACATCTTGTCCGTGAGTAGTATATAACCTATGAAATACAGAACGATTAGTAGAAACACCCTCAACCAATTGATCATGTATAGCTGCCGCCCTTTGTGCAGGCCCAATTGTATGTTCAAGTCTATATTGAGTAACTTGAAGCATAACTGATAATGCAAGAACGCAATATTGATTTACATATTCAACGCGTGCTATTATACCAAGCATCGCCATTTTGTCTACCTGCGGGGACATATACGAACATAAAGGAATAAATATATAACTTAATAGGAACAATGGTATTCTAAATAAAAATGCTGGTAATATTTTCATATACATACCAAAATGTGCACCGCTTCTAAGGATATATGAACTTAAACGATGTTCAGTATCATTATTACCAAATAATGGATAGAACAAAATGTTAATTAAACTAGATATTAACTCTCTCATAGTCTCTGTAGCATCAGTAAAAATTACTGTGATAATACCAACTAACGTTTCGGTGATAAATTTCGGTAAAGGAATTCTATTTACAATGTTGTCAAAACTCTCATTCTCAAAGAAATCACTATGATCCTGTGTTGGTCCAGTTCTTAATATGAAAAATTTGACAATTAACAACCATACGAAAATGAATAGGCAAGCAATATATTCTATCTTATCAAGCATATATCCAGGCGTGTTCGAATTATTCTGTCTGGTATTACGAGTCGCAAGTTGTGTATTATTGGAACTGGAAGAGCGCCTCGTCGCCGCCTTCTTCGCGTAGAATGCCGCACTCTTCCTCCCACCCCCCTTTTGTAGACTATCAGTTTTAATATACCTACTTATTTCTTGTAATGTTTTATTTTTTGTTAACTTAGTCATCATGGCGTCGTCGGCGACGACGGCGGAATATGGTTTGTTAATTTTATCTTTTAGTTCATGTATTTTTGTTTGCGATTTATCTGTCATACTGGGCGTATATTTTTTTAACATAGTATCCAATTTACCAACTACATATGTATTTACATCATCGACTACTCTTGTTATGTAGTCTTTATTGAAATTCTCCTCCTTCAAAAACATAAATGGTGTTAGTATTCCTTTTAATAGGTCTTTATTGAATAAAACATCATCTAACTGAGAAGAGTAATCCGACTTAGAAGAGAGTATCGGTTTAGAAGAGAGTATCGGTTTAGAAGAGAGTATCGGTTTAGAAGAGGAAATTTGAGGTAGTGTTGCTGATAGACCTCCATATTTACTACGTCTTGCGGTTCGTTTTTTTGTATATGTATGTTTTGACGAACGTCTTCTTTTAATACGTTTATGTTGTTTACGACGTGTATATTTCATTTTATATATATATATTCATATAATAATTATTCATCACGAATATTGATACGTAATAATCGTTTTTCGTCAAAAGGGTTTAAAATATTAGCTAAAAAATCATTAATTTCTTCTGGTTTAACATGTTGAGGATCGCAACACGGCGAGAGATATTCCGCATTTTTAATTTCTTGCATAAACATTTGGTCAATGCATGTAAAAGCCGATTTTAACACTAAAAGTTCTTTAATAGATTGTTGTTTAACTTCAAATAATTTCTCCAGCATTTTTTTGTTTTCGACATTTTCACATAACGAAAAATGTCCCGCATGTTGCATTGCTTCAATATATCGCAATTCATTTTTCACATTTTTTAATTTGGTTATGGTTTTATCACGATAAGCATCTATTTTCTTAATCATCGCGAAAATATTCGTATTATACAAAATAGGATATTTATAACGAATAGGTCGAGGAATGATAAATTGATTGGTTTCTTTAATTTCGCCAATTTTCTTCTCAATTTCCACCAATTTTCGCTCTACGTCGTGTTTTTTAGATTTTGAATAAAATAAATACACCGATCCTGAATGAAATTCTAAACTTGATTGTAGTTTATCATATTGATGTGCGGATGTTTTGTGCGCCTCCGCTGCTGCATCCAATTTTAAATAATTCACTAATGCTAGTAATAAACCTATTAAAGCATTTACACTCGCTAATATTAATTTTCCTCGCCAAATAGTATTTATTATAGAAGATAACACCGTAGCAATTGCCGATAATATCATAGCAGGCATCATTAGTTTGTTTAATTGTTTTTCGCAATGATATTTAGATTCCATATAGATATGATTTTGACCTTTTAAATAACTAGCAACAATATCTAAAGAAGAAGATAAGCGTTCGTTGTCTTTATAATAATATTTATTTAATCTGTCTTCGACTGCACTAAAACTTAATTTTTTATATAAAAGCGTATTATTGAATTCATCTTGATAATTTAAATCGCCGGGATGCACACTATCATTCGTTAATTCTATAGAAAGTTCATCGCTATTTGTATCACTATCTGACTTATAACATGGTGTTTGTTTATTAAATTTCCATATATTAAAATAGTATCTTAAAGGATGATCAATTATACTCATAGCAATATTCATTGTATAAATTGAATTAAAAAAAAATAGTAATACTAACTTATAAATGAGTGAGCGACCAGATCAATTATCCAAAATTCAAAAAGAAGCGTTTGAATTATTTCTACAAAAAAATACGGATTATGGAGACGCATTCGCCAATTATGGACCAATTGGTGTATTAGTACGTCTTGGTGATAAAATTCAACGTCTACAACACATTAGTAAAACAGATATCACTCTTGTAAAAACAGAATCACTACGCGATACACTAATTGACCTACACAATTATGCAGCCATGGCGGTTATGTTACTAGATGAAAATCCCGAAAAAATAAACCAGCCACCGCAAATTGTGCTACCAAATACGTATAGCGATTCGTCTATTTCGGATAATGATCAACACGGTTCCTATTATGTAGGAACTCCGCCCCACGATAGAGAAGATTTTCTAGAACGTAATTTTGTTACTGACCCTCAAGAAAACGGAGGTAAATGTTCTACTTCATAAACTACTTAAATAAGAGATCTTATATATAACCATATGGGAAACACTACCTCGCTATCCTCTTTTTTATTGTTTTCAAACATAAATAGTATCACTATAGAACGATTTATAGAGTATACTCAAACATACAATAAAAGTTATAACTCACCTCAAGACTATGGAACTGCATTTGATAATTTCAATTATAATATGGAATGGATTCGAAAACCACCGGCTATATATGACCATAAACTATCTGTAAACCAATTTATGGATATCCATCCTACTGAATTCCGTCACATGTATAAAGGATACAGAAATCCACAAAAAACCCGCAATTGCAAGACCTTTCAAAGCGGTACAAATACTAGCGCACTACCCGATAGTGTAGATTGGCGCGATCACAATGCAGTAACCCCCGTAAAAGACCAAGGGCAATGTGGTAGTTGCTGGAGTTTTTCTGCCACTGGTGCCATGGAAGGTGCTTGGGCAATTCAAACTGATAACCTACTCAGTTTGTCGGAACAACAACTCATTGATTGCAGTAAATCCTATGGTGATTTTGGTTGTAATGGAGGTGAGATGGATTCGGCGTTTCGTTATGCCATTGATAATGGTATGTGCACAGAAGATGAAGACCCCTATCTAGCCAAGGTGGATACTTGTGTAGACTGCGATACACCAGCAACCTTTTCAGCGTGTGTGGATGTAACAAGTAATAATCAATTGCATCTTAAAGAAGCCGTCGCGCAAGGTCCGGTATCTGTAGCAATTGAGGCGGATACCGCTGCTTTTCAGTTTTATTCCAGTGGAATCATCAACAATAATGCGTGTGGGACTACTCTAGACCATGGGGTATTGGTTGTAGGATATGGTGAAGAAGATGGAGAAATGTATTGGTTGGTAAAAAACAGTTGGAGTAGTAGTTGGGGTGACCAAGGTTATGTTAAGATCGCGCGTTCGGATAGTGAAAATGATCCAGGAGTGTGTGGTATTGCGATGCAGCCCTCTTATCCGGTAGTATAAAAAAAAATATACACTATATAAAAAGATGATATGGTTAAATATGTGTTTTAATGTAGTCCTATCGTTGTATGGATGTATAGGATATTTTTCTATAAATCCACTTTATTATATAAATAAAATTAAGTATATTAGTTTATTTTATTTTACAGAAGATACACTGTTAGAAATTTTTGTATATAAAAGATACATTTATATACCACATCATATTATTGCGTTAACTTCCATTATAAAAGTTTGGAATCAATATCCTGTGTATGAAACATTGGCGATAGTGGCGGTTGCTGAATCTTCAGCGTTTATCACGAATATTCGAACTGTGTTAAAGAATAAAAAAAAATTGTCATTAACCACTGATAAACTATTTTATGTATATTATAATTGTGCTCGTAATATAGCAATGCCTATTATTATTTATCGTTGTTCAAACTATCATATTCTGTATTATAGTGGATGGTTAATACAGTGTATGAATATATACTGGACCATTCTTTGGGGGAAAAGTATTATAAAATATCAAACAAATGTTTAAGCATCACGTAAAATGATTTATATTAGAATGAAAATAAAAAATTTATTTATATAGTATAATGGCATCATTGACAGCTGTCGCAGCGGAAGACATTAAACCACAGGCATATTTTTATCTAGGAAAATTCCAACCGTTCCATAATGGTCATTTAAATGTGTTAACGCAAATGGTTAGACAAGCCGAAAAAGATAATGCAATAGTTTTTTTATTTTCTACCAAAAAACATGATAGTGTTACAAATCCTATACCACCAAAAAAGAAGGAAGAAATGCTTCAAGAAATGCTTAAGAAAAAATTCCCAGAGATAGAAATTAACTTTAAAATGGTAAATGGATTATTTGACGCAACCGAAGAATTAGCCAAACATAATATCACCCATGCAACGATAATGGCAGGTGATGATCGTGTAGTAGAATATACAAAAAAAGGCAATAAAAGGTATAATGGTGTATATTTTACAGTTTCACCTATAGATCGCACAAAAGATAAAATTTCTGGAACAGCAATTAGAAATAAAATAATAAGAAGAGAAAATGTAAATAGTGAATTAGGCAACGTATATAAACCAAAAACGATTTATGAACTTAGTGGTATAATTCAAGAAGCCGATCTTCAACGAACACGACAAACAAGAAAAGCGTCTGCTTCCAAAGCGTCTGCTTCCAAAGCGTCTGCTTCCAAAGCGTCTGCTTCCAAAGCGTCTGCTTCCAAAGCGTCTGCTTCCAAAGCGTCTGCTTCCAAACCAAGAAAAGCGTCTGCTTCCAATACTAAAAAGAATGGTGGAGGTAAAAGACCGAACACTTATCGTCGTCGGCGTCGCACACATCGTCGGCGTGTTATCCTATAACTTTGCAATTATTTTAAAACAAGACTATGTTAACTTTGTCGAATATAACAAACGAGATTTCGTTTTGTTGCCGCTGATTTACCTTGCACCATAAGTTTTGTTAGTTTCGTATCAATATCATATCCGTTCTCTGTTAAAAAGCAAAAAAGCATGGGTAAATCTTCCATCGCAAGATAATCAGTGCTGCATCTACGGTTAGGATTTAAATTTTTCACCAAAAAAATACAACCTTCGCATTGATTAAATCCTTTATAAGGAGATAATTTTAATGGAGCAACTTGTTTTAAAATACTTAGCAAAACCCCTTTTGGTTTAGGTTCTACCTGGAAGACTTCATTATATTCTTTTGTAATAGGATCTAAATATAGTCGGGTAGTAAGAGCATACATATCTTATACTACGATATAAAATAAATTGAAATAAATTTTATTTTATATATCAAATAGCAGTAATCCATGGCATTTAAAGTATATCGTTACACATTTAGTGATGAAATCGTAAATGAATTGTATCAACTAAATCGTATACATCAATTCAGTGATAAGCAAATCTATAAAGAAGCATGGGAATCATGGCGAGATACACATCAAGAACTTATAGATAAAGAAACAAAAAGACTTACTATACTAGGTTATGAGGGAGACGTATTAGGTAAATTGTACCATACTTGTAGATATTATATACGTAATCAATTTGTTAAAGGAAAACCAGAGAAAAAAACAACACGTAAACCAAGGGCGATAATACCAAAAACAATATTACTAGAAATGGAACAACACATTCAAGAGCATTCTGATGTTAAACCCATAGAAGCATTTCGTCTATTTCAACGTAGTCAAGGAGATATTATAAAGGATGAAAAGCAGTTGCATAAAGCATATATGAATAGATATTGTGTATTGAAACAAAAAAATAAAACCTGTGAATAGTATAAATATGAGTAAACTTATCAATCAAGGAGGTTATGGATGTGTATATTATCCTGGATTTGATGCAAAAGATACTAAAAAAATAGATGACGAAATAGTAGTAAAGTTACAACACAAAAGTGCTGCATCTAAAAATGAAATAGAAGTGAGTAAAATAATTCTCACAATACCTCATTTTTCATTTTATTTTGCTCCTATACTTAAAACAGAACCTATACATATAGGAAAAATAGATCAACAATTGGTCAAATCGTGTAAACCGGTTGCGAATGCTACTAGCGAAGCATTTGAATTAATGTCTATTCCTTATGTAAATCAAGAAAATTATTTTAAATCAATCGTAAATGTAGATCTCAATGATACAAGACACATTTTTACTCAACATATAGATTCATATACCTTTTTGTTAACGTCTTTAGAGTTACTAGAAAAAAAACAAATAGTGCATTTAGATATTAAAGATGATAATATTGTTTACAATAGAGTAACTAAAAATCCAATCATAATTGATTTTGGTATTTCAATTGATATGAGCAATGTAAATCCAAGCAACTGGGAAAAAAAATTTTATGTATATGCCCCAGAGTATTATATTTGGTGTATGGAAATCCATTTTATTTGTTATCTATGTAATGAACATGACCAATTAACAGAAGAAGACATAGATTTTATATGTTCAGACTGCATATCACAATGTCCAATATTTAGACTGTTTACTGAACAATTTAAAACAAATTATATAGAAGCATCTATTCAACATTATATGCAATTTGAAAATATGAAAAAAGAAAAAGCAATACCGTTATTATTAACACACTGGCGAACTTGGGATAATTATTCTCTTTGTATTTTAAATTTACGCGTATTATCTTATATATTTTCTAACGATTATATTGAAAATGCTACAATAAGTTATTTAATTGAACTATATATGCAAAATATACATTTTGACGGAAGTCAAAGATATGATATAGAAGAAACAAAAAAAAAATATAAACACGTTTATTCTCAAGATTCTGACTTAACTAGTGTATATAATTTGTTAAAGGATATACAACCAAAAAGAACAGAAGTAAAACAACAAATCAAAGAACAAAAGTTAGTACGTTCCTCTATATCAGTAAATTGAAATAAAAAAACAATAGTATATAGAATCACCAACACCGGTATGTTATCTCGGTTACTGTATCCGATAGAACATGTTAAACAAAATATCCAATATTGTATAGTAAACAATAAAAAAAAAGAATTAAGTTATTGGTTGGCAGAATATTATTATTCTGGATTCCAAGAAAATTGCATGGATTGGCTTGTTCAAATATATTATACGTATTATGCACTTCAATATCCGTCTTTTGAAAAAATGTTACATCATAAAATTACCGCGTATAATACAAGTCAAAAGTATGAAATAATAATACAAGTGGCAAATAATTTGCGCATTAAAGAATATTCAATGACATATCATGAAACAAAACAACAACCAAAACAAATAAATCGTGGCAGAAAACCTTCTTGTTTATCATTCTTTCAAGAACCTTGTAAAACCATGATATTTCTATATATTAAAAAAGATTGGAATGCATTTTATCTTCAACTTAATACATTAAACGCGTCAGAATTAAGCGAATTGTATTATTCCATTTGTTTATATTCAAATAATAATCAACCTATAGACGATGAAATAATAAATTATTATAATACAATTACACAACACTACAGTAAAGAAAGTATTATAGCAATGATCTTTGCACTATGTTTACATTTAACAAGTCCCATCGATTGCATCAAGACAAAGTATGGTATATGGTTACCCGATAAAACTATCCTATCACTCTATAAAGAATTAGAACCTAGTATACATTCGTATCAATGTCTTAAAACTAATTTAAAATATAAAAACCGACAAAGTTTTCACAAAAACCAATTACTAGATATTATCGACAATTGGTTATTCTATTGTTATGAAACACCACTATGGCGAGAACGAATACATCATTTTAAGGGTTATCCTGAAAATAAGACAATAAAGTTTACTACTGACGAAGAATTAGAAACCTTTTATGAAAAATATGGTTACGAATTAGACGAACAATCCAATGAAATATATTCTTTACTATATTCCGTTACAATAAATGAATAAAATGTATAGTATAGTTAATGGAACGTATAATTTATGTAGATATTGAACCCCAAAAACCTTTTTTAACACAATATACACGACGTTTATTATTAGATTGCGTAAAAGGCGTTAAAGAATTACAAGAAAATCAGTATATTGACTTACAAGATATATTTACTACAACAACAAAAATAAATACTACTAATGCAATCATTAGACTTTACTTTACGATTATACCATTTGACGATAGTTTTCCAAAGAAAACTATGTTACCTAAATATAATACGAATGATATAGAATCTTTAAATCAGAAAATAGCACAATTAGAAGAATTATTACTAGAATATCATTTAGATTTAGAAGTACCTTGGAATCACTTTTCTTTTTTACAGGTGGGTCAAGAACTGCACAATAAAGGAATTCATGAATAGATAAATTGAAATTTAATAAATATATTTTACTATAGTTATACAAACATGGTTCGCAACAATAAAGGTGGCAAAAAAGGAAAAAACGTGGGACGCAAACACATCGTCGGTAGTATTACACAAAAAAGTATACGTCTTCCTGATGAAGAGGGTGAAATGTATGCAGCTGTAACTAAAATGTTAGGAAATGGTCGCGTTGAAGTAAAATGCTTGGATAACAAAAATCGTCAGTGTGTAATCCGACAAAAATTCAGAGGACGTGGTAAACGCGACAACACGATTAATATTGCTACTTGGGTTTTGGTTGGTATACGAGATTGGGAAACGGTTAAAGAAGGTAAAATGGCGAATTGTGATTTACTAACTGTATATACTCAGAATGAAGTAGAACATCATCTAAAAAAATCTGATATTGATTGGTCCGTATTTTCTTCTATTGAAGATAAAAATGGTAATAAAATGATTGAAGATGATAATGGGGTTATATTTGTAAATGACATAGAAAATAGTGTAACAGATTCAATTATACCAACAACAATAACTATGGAAGATGTCGATGAAATTGATTTTGATGATATTTAATAGATTCGTTTCGTATTTCTATGTTTAAAATTAATATGAACTTTTCTAGTAGTGTTATATTTTTTGTTTTTTTCATATAACAAAACATATACTGTAGTTAAGTCTTTAAAATAATCAATTACATTTTCAAAATGAATATCATCAATGCATTTAATACTTTTGAGACCCTCAAAATGATCTATATACTCTAATTCATTTGCAGGTAAAGTCATTTGATAAACAAGAATATCAAGTAATCTATAGTTAGAAGGTTTATTTTTACTAATTAAATAAATAAAGTCATTTTTACTTAATTTGTTATTCGTATCTAATGTTACTTGCACGGTTTCTTTCCTAGTAATACAATTACTTGTAGAAATATAAAAAAATTCTAATTGAAATTTAGTTGTAGGCAATTTATAAAAAAAATCTTTTTCTTCTTCTGCTTTATTTATAGTTTGTAACCAATTTTCCATTGTATCCATTGTTTATTTATACTATTTTTTTCATTATATCATAACTTAATTATTCATCGACGTAATAACCACCTCCACCCAAATGCCCATTTTGTTCATCCTCTGACTCTGAATCAGAATATTCTTCTTCTGAATCAGAATAATCATCCAAATCGCAATGGATATCATAATCATACCACGTTCCTGATAAAATGTGATGCATTTCCCACCTTGCTCGCATTTTGCAAATTGCTTTTCCCATGAGATCGTCTAAATCCACTTCTTTTTCTTGTAAATAAGGATCATTTTCGTGTCGTTCGATAACCGTAGTATTTTTTTCATCACGATATAGTCGTACCCATCCAAAAGGGTACGTCTTGGGTTGTTGTGCAGGAGCAACCGGTTCTTCATGTTTTGCGATTTGTGCCCAAGTATTCATCTTGTTATGATATACCATAGAAAAGTATTTCTATAATGTATTTCAATTTATGCTATCATTTGGAAGATTTTTTCCACGAAAAATAGTTCTTTAGAAAAGACTTGGATACTACTAAATCCATGAATTTTTTTTTATGCGGTGTTGTTAGTTTTATATTTAACGTCAACGATGCTTTATTGGAATACTTTATAGGTGGTAAATCATTAGGTAAAATCATAGATAATTATAATATATATCTATATATATTAATGAATATTACTACTAAAGGACATATAAAAAATATAAATAATGATGAAATTACTACAAATAGTTGGGATGGACGATGGGATGAAGCACAAGGTACCGGTAGTATTGCTACTATTAAGAAAACACAAAAAGGCGATGAACCTACAGATGTAATGGAAGATTATAAACCTATTACAAATGCAGACCAACTTAAAGCATATATGAATAATGATAAGCGAATGGATCAATATTTTGCAAGACGAACCCTTCCAAGCGTTCAAGAAGTGCATGATGATACATATACTCCTATAAATACATCTGCTTTAGTTGATAAACTAGAAGCATTATTAAATAAAGACCCAAAAGTGCTTGTATTTAAACCTCAGACACATACACCAAACAACAACCCAAGCATGAGCAGCAGTCCAAGCATGAGCAGCAGTCCAAGCATGAGCAGCAGTCCAAGCATGAGCAGCAGTCCAAGCATGAGCAGCAGCAGCAGGAGCAGTAGCAGCAGCAGCAGGAGCAGTAGCAGCAGGAGCAGTAGCAGCAGGAGCAGTAGCATTCAAAGAAGCAGGAGCAAGAGCAAATCACAGGAGCGTTATGCTACACCTAAACGTAAGACAACAAAATTTCAAACAAGAAAAAAGAAAAAGAAAACGCCTACAACACCCAAGAAAAATAAAACGCCTACAACACCCAAGAAAAATAAAACGCCTAAGAAAAAGAAAACGCCTACAACACCCAAGAAAAAGGAAACGCCTACTACACCCAAGAAAAAGGAAACGCCTACTACACCCAAGAAAAAAAAAATATTTACCCCACCTACTATATCTTTAACAAAAGCGGTAAAAAAAATTACTCCTTAGTTATACATTTTATAATACGTTTTTCATCCACAGTTTTTATACGTTGTTTTAATTCTTTTACCTTATCTTTATTCATAAGTTTTGAATAATGATTAGAAGCATAAATAAGATATTTTTTGTAAATACATTCAATATAAATACCTCTTACACGTTTAACTAAAGAAATTAGTTGAATTACTGTATCTACATTACATATGCGTATACAAAAAATTTCTTTGTAAATAATTTTACGAGGTCTACGCTCTATATCATGATACGAATACCAGTCTTCACAACCGATAGTAGGTAAATGTGTAAGTAAAAATTGTTTATTTTCTTGAAAATTATGCTTCTTACTATCTAAGGCAATTTCAATAGTAAAAAAATTGGTCATTATATTTATAGAATATAAATAAATAATATAAAAAAAAATGACTAATTTTATTATGAACAAATTAGCACTGCAAAACCAACATTCACGCGATCAATTTTTAGAATTTGATGAACCTAGTCATATCTATACAGTCCATGGCGAAAAAGGTTATACCTCTGTAACAACATTGGTTCATAAACATTTTGAACCTTTTAATGCTGATAAAATAATTAATGGGATTTTAAAAAAAAATAAAGAAGACACATCTTATAAATACTATGGAATGACTAGACAAGAAATAAAAAAACTATGGAGTGATAATGGTAAAAAAGCATCGTGTGATGGAACAAAAATGCACTATGATATAGAATGTTTTTATAATGGTATACTACCAGATAACAATAGTAAAGAATATCATTATTTTCAAGATTTCCACAATGATCACAAAAATATAACACCCTATCGCACGGAATGGATGATTTATCACGTCCCGTTAAAATTAGCCGGATCTATTGATTTTGTGGTAGTAAATGACGATGGAACCATGGATATTTTGGACTGGAAACGTTGTAAAGATATTAAAAAATATTCACCGTGGGATAAATATGCAACAACATCAGAAATAGACTACGTTCCGGATACAAATTACTGGCATTATACTCTTCAGTTAAATACTTATAAATATATACTTGAAGATCAATATGAAAAAAAGGTAAAAGATATGTATTTAATATGTTTACATCCAGATAATGATGGATATCAAAAAATAAAAGTACCAGACATGCAAAAGGAAATACGTCAATTGATGGAAAATAGAATAAATAGTTTAACTATATGATTGTGGGTATAGTAAAATTTATAGGAAGTATAGTTCTCGGCACAGGCATTGCATTTATTTTTGCCGCAAGAGTAAATCGTCTAGCAAAAACTAAAATAACAACGATACCTTATACCAAACAATATGATATAAATGATTTACCAGAAGATTATGAACACAATCAAGAAAAAGATTGTAGTATACACGAAACAACTCCTGCCGGTGAGGTAATATTACTTTATGATAAAGAAAAAGAACAATTTCAGTATTATTCTAATCATGAAATACCCTATCGTTATTTAGAAGTAGTCGTGAGAAAATATGTATTAACCTATAACTGTATAGAATTATATACGGACATTCAACAAGAATATAGAAAAGCATTCCAAGAATATCAAGAAAACAAACGAATGGAACAAGACGATATAAAAGAAAAAGAAACTACCGATGAAGTATTTGTTCAATATAAATCTTATAATCAACAAGACTATAAAAAAAACCATTTTAAGAAACCTATTAAACGAGACATTATTACATTTAAATGTATGGGGAAAATATATGATTATAACATTGAACCTAGCATAGATAAATCAAAAAAAGATATAGGGTTTAGTGAGTATAAAAATAAAGTATTATAATAATATATCTATGACTAAGGAAGTTAATATTAATTTGGGCGATAAAGGGGGGTCACAAGAAAAAGGAAGATCTTGCTTTGACGGGGTGTGTCCTCCACATCCCTTACACTTGTTAGACGAATTAGAATCTGGACTACCTATGATATTAGGATTAATAATAACAATGATGAAAATGGACCAATTCAACCGTCCTCTCGCAAATACTATTATGCAAATGGTCGAAGGATTAGCACCACAAATAGAAAAAAATGCTACTCAGGTTGGTGAAATTATAAATAGTCTAACAGAAGCATCACATAATGTAAAAGCTAAAATGGACAAACACGCCGATGATTTTACCAAAGAAGATAAGGTACAATTAGTTCAAATGCTTATTAATGATCAAAATAATTATTTTGATAGTTATGATTCAGTATTGGATTTTTTAAACTATCAAAATCCGGGGTTCATAAAAGCATTATACAAAACCTTATTGGCAAATATGACGCATGAGAATAAAGTACTTCACGCTAATTCCACAGATGGGAAAACTAACATAGATACACATAGTGACCCTAATCGTACATCAGCCACAAAAGACCGATATACTGATTTACATGATAACTTACTAGATGCTCACATCGCTAAGGCAAAACAAGGTCTTGCATTATCTACTGTAGGTCTAAAAGGACAAGGTCTTATTAAGAGTCCTGCTGTCGCAGACGCAATAAATAAATCTACCGGCATAGAACCAGATAACTCTAGACCAGAATTAAAAGAAAATACTGACAGACTAAATCGGCAAGCAAAGATAGACGAAAAGATAGCAAAAGAATCACTTACCCAAAGCGTAGAAGGCGACGAAAAAGGTGCTATAGATACCTTAGAAAAGGATAAAATGACACCAAAAGAAGTAAGCATATTAAATAAACTAAAGAATAAACCTACAAGAAAAACTCGGGCAGAAAAAGAAGAAGAGAAAAAACTTGAGGATAAAAAACAAGCAATCGGTAAAAAACATTCAGAGTTAGTAAATAATTTCCCTTAGCAAAAATAATATAGCTTCCGCGAAAAAAAATAAGTGATGATAGTGCAGAGAAATGGACCAATACAGCACGGCGCGCGCAAACGAATGCGAGTAAAAGCGATAATAACTAATTATAGCAATTAAACCAAACTCCAAGATGAGTCGCCTAGATTTGAAAAGGATAACATGGGTTTTTGTTGAAAACCCTTGTTTTCTAAAGCGTTTCTTACGTTTTCACATATTTTTTTAAACATCGTTCCTTTATATTCATTAGCATTAGAGAGAAAATAAGTGGTTAATGCTCCTTGATATTCAGACGTTTTATTATCATAATATTCCATACTTGTTTGATCATCTCGGCATCCGCTTAATTTTACAACAGTGGCTACTAAAGATTGATTAGGTTTGCTTATTAATGTTTCTTTTTCATTTATAAGTTGATAGGGTAAATTTACATTTGTTCCTGAATGGCAACAATCCATTAAAATAAATAATTTTGTGCCTGGATGTAAACGATTGATAAAATTATTTTTTAACCAACAATCAACTATCATGCCATTTTGTTTATAATCACTAGGACATATAACTTCACATTGTTGATCTTGTTCGTCGTTACTATAAACTCCGGCACCGTGACCCGAAAAACTAAACCATAATTCTGTGCTAGGATATTTATAAGAATAAAAAACTAATTCTCGTAATTGCGATTGAATAGAATTTTTAGTTGTGTTGTTAGGTGTACATAAAAGAGTAATATCCTCTTCATTAAAATAACAACATTTAGTTAAATATTTTTTTAAACGTTCCGCATCATCTGCACAACCATTTAAATCATTATCGTTGGAATCGTCATTTTGATAATTGATTCCAATAAGTAATGCTTTTTTATATCCCTTCAATGTAAATATACTTTTGCGGTTTGTTAAAATAGTTACTGATTCAGGATCAGGTTCAGGATCAATGGTTAAATACTTTTTAGTAAATAAATATGAAAAAAGTATACCCATATGTATTATATAATTGATTTAGTTTTTATTTGAATTTAAATTTTTAAACCATTTTTGAAAACCTATTGTTTTTGACATATCAAAGGAGGATTCCAAGCAACGTTTTGCTATTTCCAACCCTTTTTTTTCTTGTTCCGTAAGTTGTGATTCATATTGTTTACATAGTTCATCCATGGATTCAGGCATATTTAATACTACTAGTCTCATGTTATTACTTTTATTTCAATTTATCACATAAATTGAATTAAAAAAACAAATATATTTAATGATATAACACCATGCTTCACGTTTCCCATAAAGATGAGCGCTTTATCGAAATCGCTTCTCGCCATGCCGAACGTTCCACCATGATTTCAAAGCACGGTTCCGTTGTAACCTATAAAGGTAAATTCATTGCTGCCGGTCATAATTCAGACCAGCGGGTCCATTCGCGAGATGGATTTATTCATGATTGTGCATCGTGTCATGCAGAAATAGATGCTATACGAAATGCGACCAAAGTAGTTCACCGCTAAAGGAAAAACCCCCGATTATCGTAAAATGGTGATATATGTGACCCGACGTTGTAGAAATGATGGGCATGCAGAATCGAGACCATGCTTAGATTGTTTTCATACGATAGAAAGATTAGGTATTAAAAAAATGGTATATACAACACGTAGTGGAGGAGTAGAATCGTGTAAACCGTGTCAATACGTTGGAGGTAAATTAACCCGGGTGCGCGGTAATATGATAGTATAAATTATATACACGTAGTATTTGATGATTTTTTATACGCACATACATTTTTTGTAATAAGAGTAGTAGCTACATATTCACCATTAGATATATTCAAAGGTAAATTTTTAGTGTATTTTCCTTTACATTTATAACTAGGTTTTTCAGGATTAACATAACATCCGTTTTGGTTAATTGCATTATAATTACAAGTATTAGCGCACAATTGTTTTTGCATTGTATCTGTTATTTGTTCACTTTGTGATTTTGGAGTTTCTGATTTTACAATAGGTCTGCAGCATAATAGTTTTCTAGCAAGCATCCCTTTGGTGGAAACAACAGACGGTTTTACTAGTGTTTGTTTTATGCAGCAATTTCCACTAGATACCACATTTACTTCATAATTACCGCAGCATCCACCATTACCAATAGGTACAACTCCATGAAACGGTGTTCTAGTTACGGATCTAGCTAAATTCGTTTTTCCAGGTGCACCAAAATTCCGTAATTTTCCTTGTAAAGAAAATCCATCGTGTCCAACGGCCATATTTTTTGAATATTTAGTTTGTGCTTTTTTTTTTAATACAGCTAAAGACATATACAATAGTATTATAAATTAAATATAAAGAAGAACTCTATTATCAGGATTTTTATCCATGGATCTTAAAATGGCCCAATATAAAGGAGTGTAATAAAGTGGTTCAATTACCTTTTCTAGAGTATATTTATCTTTTGTAACATCTTTATTAAATAATAATTTTATCATTAATACGCCAAACGTATAGATATTATCTGGTATAGTTATTTTACTATTTTCCACACTTTCTATATGATGTGCACCAATATATAGTGCATAATTATTATCTACTATTAAAATATCTTTACGATAGAGTTGATCAATGACATAATTTTGTTGATGAAGGTATTGTAATTGTGACGATACTGTTAAAAAAATAGTTACTACCTTATCATATGGTAGTATATGTTTATAGTCTTTTTGAAAATCTACTAGAGTTTTACCTATTTCACACTTGATTTCAATTTGTTGTTTATTATGAGTGAATTTAATATGGTTTTGAGTTAAAAAATCAATCAAATGATCTACAACACAACCACTTTCATATGAAATAGTAATTCCGGTATTATTTTGTTTAACCGTTAAAGCTTTTGATGTATACATATATAAGTTCAATAGATTAATATGACGCTAATGAACAAATCCAAAATCTAGGTTTATCATAGAATATTTTTAAAGTATTCCCTTTTTGTAATTGTTCCATACACAATTTATTATTCCAACACCCAAAAGAAATATATACCCTGTTGCAATTTGTTTTATGATAAGTTACATTTTTAAAAGTAATATTTACTATTTTTCCTAAATTCAAGGAATTAAAGACCTTTTCAATGTCTTGTTGTGTAATAGATAAATGAACTTTTGGTATACACAGTGTAGTGTGAAACATATATATATATATAGTTATTTGTGCTAAGATTATTTCAATTTATATAACAATTATACCATAAATTGAAAGTAATTAAAAAAATAACAACATATCACAACAAACCATGCTTCAAGTAAGCAACGCCATTCAAGTTCTTAACGAGTTAGAAGACGTAATGTTACGCAAAGGAGAGGCGTTTCGTTCACGTGCTTATCAACGCGCTGCTCATGTTTTGATGAAGTATGGAGAAAGAGAAATAGCATTAACATCACTACAAACGGAATCAGGGATAGGTGAAACAATATATACAAAATTGTGTGAATATCAAAAAACCGGTAAAATCAGTGCCTTGGAGCGAGAAAAAAACTCTCCTTTGCTTGTATTGACCAATGTCTACGGCATTGGTCCAAAAAAAGCCAAGGAACTTATAGATATGGGAATAGATACAATAGAAAAATTACGACAACATCATAACACTTTAAATGAAAAACAAAAAATAGGACTTCAATATTATGAAGCAATTCAACAAAGAATACCGCGAGAAGAAATATTGCGTTATCAAAGTGTTTTTCAAAAAGTATTAAGTCCTTATGAATTTGAAATTGTAGGCAGTTTTCGACGTGGTGCTCAAAACTCTGGTGATATTGACGTTATTTTAAAAAATGCTCCTCTTGAAGCGTTGATGCGTCACCTTGTAGATCAAAACCTAATTACTGAAATTCTTTCACTTGGTAAACACAAGTGTTTATGTATTACAAAATTAGGAAATGGACCCTATTGTCGTGTTGATTTCTTAACTACCACGATAGAAGAATATCCGTTTTCACTACTCTATTTCACCGGCAGCAAAGTGTTTAATACGCTAATGCGTGGACGTGCTGTATCACTAGGATACACCATGAATGAACATGGAATAACTACAAAAGCAAAGGTAAAGGTGGAACATACGTTTAATTTAGAAAAGGATATCTTTGAATTTCTAGGCATAGAATACCGTGAACCTCCGCGTCGCACCGACATTCGTGAATATGTGCTTAATTACAACTATGAATTTAATCAGATTAAATGTGGGGGTGCATGGGATTTAGTCCACACGTCTAAAATCACCATTGAAAACTTGATTAGTTATTGCGAAGACCTTTATCATAATGGTTATGAATCTCCGTTGACGGATAGTCAATATGATATGCTTCGTGAATCTTATCAAACCGCCTATCCTAAGGAGCAAATGGATATTGGCGCAGAGGTAAAAAAAGATAAAATAAAGTTACCGTATCCAATGGCTTCTATGGATAAAATCAAACAAGATTCCGCTGCTCTTCCAAAATGGATGAAGCAATATAAAGGACCCTATGATTTATCGTGCAAACTAGATGGTGTAAGTGCATTGTTTTATAATGAGGGAGAGGTACCTAAATTGTATACAAGAGGTAATGGTGTAGAAGGTCAGGACATTTCGCATTTGATTCCTTATTTAAGATTACCGTTAAAAGACAAGTGTACTTTGCGTGGAGAATTAATATTATCGAAGCGACTATTTCAAGAAAAATATATTAAAAAGGCGGCAAATGCGCGTAATTTAGTATCAGGATGGGTAAACCGTAAAATCGCATCACCAGAGTTATGGTGTGATTTGTCGTTTGTAGCATATGAAATGGTTTATCCTCAAACAAATCCAATAGATCAAAAAAAACGTTTAACTAATATGGATGTGGAATGTGTGAAATGTTATCAAACCAATGGTTTAGATAACACTATATTAAGTAAGTTATTAGTAGAATTACGCGATAAGTATGAGTATGAAATAGATGGTATTATTGTTCGTGAAAATAAGTATGTAAATCCACAAAATGCAAATCCCAAAAATGCATTTGCGTTTAAAATGATTCTTGCGGATCAAGTAGTGGAAACCAAGGTATTGGAAGTAGAATGGAACGCCAGTAAAAATGGATATCTTAAACCGACTATTAGGGTTGAAACATGTTCTGTTGGTGGTGTAACCATACAAAGAGCCACTGGTTTTAACGGGAAATTTATTCAAGATCACGGGATTGGACCAGGTGCAGTTGTCTTATTGATACGTAGCGGAGATGTTATTCCACATATAAGCAAGGTGTTACAAAGTGTTGCGCCTCAACTACCTGCTAACCCATATAACTGGACTTCTACGGGTGTGGATATGGTATTACAAAATGCGAGTAATGATAGTCAAGTGATAGGTAAGCAGTTGTTGGCGTTCTTTCAAGGTATGGATGTAGAAGGTATTGGTCCGGGCATCATATCCAGGTTTGTAGATAATGGTTATGATACGATAGAGAAAATATTAGCAATGTCAGTAGAAGATATAAAAGAGTTGGAAGGATTTCAAGAAAAATCAGCAAAAAAGGTTTATACCAGTATTCATCAACAAATAAAATCCGTGTCTCTTGCTAGATTACTGGGAAAAACCACCATATTTGGGCGTGGATTTGGAGAAAAGCGTATTCAAAGTATTTTAGATGTATATCCTGCTATATTTGTAGAAATAGAAACGAAACCGGTTTTAGTAGAGAAAATTTGTAATATCCCTGGATTTTCAAGTAAAACTGCCGGTGCGTTTGTAGATAATATACACCGTGTTCAAGGTTTCTTAGATACGTTACATCGTAGTTATAGTGAAACATCGTCAAGTGGAAATGCGGTGGTGGCGCAAACTTATAGTCATGAATTATCAGGTAAAAAAGTAGTGTTTTCGGGTGTGCGTAATAAATCACTTGTTGAAAAAATGACCAAATATGCTATTCAAGTGGTAGACCAAGTTACAAAAGATACTGCATTATTGATAGTAAAGGATAAAACAGATATTACGAGTAAGATAGAAAAAGCAAATAAATATAATGTTCCAATTGTAACTATAGAGGAGTTTCATTTATAAAAGACTGTTATATACGGTGTTTCGTATTCGTTGTATTGTTGTTATCTTAGGATATTTAGTTCCTAGTATATTTTGATGATATTTTGATAAAATTTCGCTATACTCATCCGTTAGATATTTAGGATTATCCTCTTTCCATTGTTTAAATATCTTTAGTAATTTAAACTGTTGTATATCGACACACGTTTCAAAATATTTATTGTCAATTTGTATCCATTTACCATCTATATATATTAATATCTGATTTTTTTTATTACGATTAAGTATAAAAGGAGGATCAGTGGATTGTTCTATCAAGGAGCATAGCATCATAGACATTCCTTGAATATATCCATGACTAAAGATTAATTCCATGTGTTCTTGTGTAGGTTCAAGTGTTTTAACCCAATCTGAATAGTTGATAGTTGGTGTATGAAAGTTCATTATGGTTGGTATACCGTTTTTATGTTTTGGATTTTTTGATTCAAGGGCAGCAACCCTTTCTTCAAGACTTTGTATCTTTTCCAATAGCATATCAATGGTTGTTTGTTGATTTGTCATAACTACTCTATATATAAATTGTATTTTATAAATCAATTTATAAAAAATACAATGTTTTAGTACTATAAATGGCTTATATTCCAATTAGATGCTATTTATGTAATGTAATAAGATGCAAAACAATAGGTTGCGTAGAAAAAGAACCTGTATTTAAACGAATAAATGGTGAAGTTCGTCAATCTAGTTCGCAAAGAATTATACGTTTAGCAGCATCACAAGCGGGGATATATTATTGTGATTCATGTGCTGGGTTAGAGTGGAATCAATCCAGTGATCGTAAATTACCAGGAGGAAGAGGTGTTCATATGGGTATGAAATTTGGGCGACCAGGTGGAGGTGTAACTGAACCAATAAATTCAGGAGTAGATATTAAGCATAATAGTTATCAGCGTAGAATACGTAAATTACAAGCGAAAGTAATATCTAACTAATATAAAAGATGTCGTTTACTATGACAATGGGTAATAGTAGAATTGATCGTATTAAACTATTACAAATGGAAAAAATACGTAATCAAAATTTACGAAAAACAGGAATTCAGCATAACAAAGGAAATCCAGTATTAAAAAATCGTCAAGACAATACTATTATAAATCGTGAAACAAATACAATACATTCAAAAACTGCATTGACTTATGTACAATGTCCATATTGTAAACAACAAATATTAAGTAATAATCTTCATCATCACATTAGTTTTTGTAGGGATGCTTTTAAAACTAAATCTCAAGGTAAATGTACTGCATGTGAATTATTTAGAAAGAAATAAATACTATAATCTTAGTGCTTATTTTGTCGTTGCCATCCGTGACAAAGGTTTTTCTGATTCTGATTCTGATTCTGATTCTGATTCTGAATCTGATTCTGATTCTGATTCTGATTCTGAATCTGAACCAATTTTAACCATACTTTCTTTATAGGATCTTGTATAAATAAGATAGATTACTCCAATAAATAGTGTAAATAGAATGGATCTTGTAATACATTTAGTATAAGATAATCCTAAATCATAACGTAATAAAATAAAAAATAAACAACATAAAATAAATAATTGTATAATTAATTCCATCTTATATGTTATACGTATATAAAGTTTATATCTTAAAAATCAATAAAATTGGCGCTATTATAATATTCCATCCAGTTATCAGGTGGTTGCTTTGTTCCTCCATCATAATTCACTGCTAGATGATTATCCAATAACCATTGATTTACAGATTTATCCTTATAATATACATCAGCTAACAAACGACCATATTTTTCCATACTTACATTTTTAAATTGCACTGTTTCCCCCATTAACAAATCACTGACTTTTTGTTTTGCTATTTGAGAACATTCTTTTTCAATTGCATTTTTTGTTTTTAATTCTGGACAGTCTATACGGTTTAATCTAACTGATATTTTATATAATTTTGAGTCTTTATACGGCAATTTAAACTGCACTGTTATTGTATCACCATCATATACTTTAATAACTTTACCTTCTGTAATAGGGACTACAAAAGGTGTTGGTTCCTCTTTAACCATGTCTTGTTTATTTATATTTTTACCTCGATATAAATAGAATGTATAACAGCAATAGATACAAGCAGACATATACTATATATTACAAATTTTTTTAATACTTTCAATTTATTCTTTAGTTACTATATAATGAATATATTTACTAATATAAATAAGTCTATAACAACTGCTGAAAAAATGATTGGAAAACATTTATCTAGCATAGGTGTTTCGTGTCATCGTGTTATTTTATTTGATTCTTTGCTATGGATCATATTTATAATATATTATATTGGTCATTATTTCTATACTAAACAATTTACCGAATTTGAAGATAAACATAAAGGATACGAAACATTAATAAATCATAAAGATACTGTTATATTTATAGTAATAGGTTTAGCGATTATACTATATTTACATTTCTTTATTTTATATAAAAATTGAAATTTTTTTTAAATAGTTAGGTTAATTCATAATGGTTTTCTCAGAACCTATTCTTATGACTACACGTTACAATACTGAAACATGGTTACAATACATGAAATGGCGTAAAAAATACAATTTAAATGATTCTTACTACTATAGTTGTCCTTTTCCTATATCAAATACAATAAGTATAGGTAGTACGTTATATATATTAGAAATGCATAATTCATTTAATAAAATAATGGGAATGGGTGTAGTATTATTAAAAGAGCAAGATATGAAACGCTATAAAATATATGATAATGATAATTTTAATAGATTTCATTATCATTCAACCTTATACATTAATCGCGACATGCTATCAAAAGAAACC
>Ga0315320_10000252_pt1 | contig 42976 bp, 35 predicted proteins | sample M140m21515metaG_FD_203458 | JGI IMG/M metagenome (GOLD analysis project Ga0315320, IMG submission 203458) | Ammonia-oxidizing marine archaeal communities from Monterey Bay, California, United States - M1 40m 21515 | ecosystem: Environmental > Aquatic > Marine > Coastal | place: USA: California... | reverse complement strand
GCTATATCCGAAAGAGCTGTCACTAAATCACTTGAAGGGTCTTGATAGAAAGCAGGACTTCCGGTTCCGTAGGTATTCTCAATTTGTACGTCCAGAGGTACAGCATTACTCCTAATTAATGCCTCTAAATGTGTCTGGATCTCTGCCGGATCCTCACCAGGTGAGGTCCGACGGCCAACATAAAGAAAGCACCGGTCCGGGATTATGTTTCGGGCAAGACCACCCTCAATCTCAGTAACGGAGACAGACCCGTTTCCGACTGCCGTCGAAGGTCTGAGTTTTTGTAGTCTGGCTTGCTCGGCATCAATTGCGGTGACGATACGAGCTGCAGCGCTAATTGCGTTCTTCCCCAAATGCGGTTTAGATGAGTGCGCAGCGTGCCCAAGGACAGTAATGTCAAGGCCAACTCCGCCTTTGTGTCCATAAACAGGAGAGCACATGGTCGGTTCTGCGACAATTATTTGGTCAATGTGTTCGTGGCGACTGAGGAGCCAGTCGCGGTAACCGACAGCGCCAATTAGCCCACCCATTTCTTCAGAGATTGTGCCAACAAGATTTATAGTGGGCTTCGGTTTGTTTCCTTGTTCTTTCATTTCCTCAATTATTGCTAGAGCTATAGCAAGAGTTGCCTTGGTGTCGACAGAGCCCCGCCCGTAGACCCTACTGTCTTCAATTCTCCCGTCGAAGGGATCTCCTGACATGTGTTCAACTCCAACGGTGTCAAGATGAACATCGATAGTTAGTGAACGGTCGCTGGTGCCTTCAAAGCGGGCGTAGACGTTGTGGCGCCCATCGAGAATATCTTCAGTAGCTACTGTCGCTCCGAGGTCTTCACAACGGTTGGCCATCCACTCCGAAATTTCCCGTTCTCCGTTGTCTCCGGACTTAGGGCCTGCTTGCAAGGGATTGACACTCGGAATTTGCACTAGTTCTGATAGGCGTTCGGCTAGTTGTGACGCGTTAAACATATGATGATCCCCCACTAATATTCCAGTCATTTCTATTCTAGATCTCAATAACTGTGTAATAAGGAAAGGGTGAGCATCTTATATCCCGTAGCTTTAAGGATCTATGTCTAAAGTATTAATGTCTTTGCCTGAAGGGCAACGTGTCGGGATAGCTTTCTCTGGCGGTCTTGACACGTCAGCTGCTGTTGCTTGGATGCGCGAACGAGGAGCTATTCCCTACGCCTACACAGCAGATATTGGTCAGTATGATGAGCCGAATCTTTCGACAGTACCTGAGAGAGCAGTTCTCTATGGAGCAGAATCTGCTCGAATCATTGATTGTAGAGCTGAGCTAGTCCGAGAAGGACTAATGGCGCTTCAATGTGGCGCATTCCATATATCAACAGCTGGAAGAACGTATTTCAATACGACTCCACTTGGTAGAGCAGTTACTGGGACTCTTCTTGTTAGCGCTATGAAAGATGATGGTGTTGATATCTGGGGCGATGGCTCAACGTATAAGGGTAATGACATCGAGCGCTTTTACAGGTATGGGCTTATGGTCAACCCTGCTCTTCGGATTTATAAGCCTTGGCTTGACCCTCAGTTCGTTGCAGAGCTCGGAGGGCGGACTGGAATGAGTGAGTTTTTGCACTCGAAGGGCTTGCCATATAGGGACTCAGTCGAAAAAGCTTATTCGACTGACGCCAATATTTGGGGTGCGACTCACGAAGCTAAAGCACTTGAATTTTTAAATAACGGTGTTGAAATGGTTACGCCGATCATGGGATTGCCGCATTGGGACCCATCCATAGCAATCGAGCAGGAAGATGTCAGCATTCGGTTTGAGAAAGGTTGGCCAGTAGCGGTCAACGGAGCGGAGTTTGATGATTCGGTTGCACTGGTGATGAAGTGCAATGAGATTGGCGGGCGTCACGGATTGGGCATGAGTGATCAAATCGAGAATCGCATTATTGAAGCTAAGTCTCGCGGCATTTACGAGGCACCGGGTCTTTCGCTACTGCGAATAGCCTACGAGAGACTTATTTCAGCAGTCCATAATGAAAATACGATTGAGAATTACCGGTCGATGGGTCTAAGGCTAGGCCGATTACTGTATGAAGGAAGATGGTTTGATCCGCAAAGCCTGATGCTGCGTGAACCGTTGCTTAGATGGGTCGGATCAGCAATAACAGGGGAGGTGAAGATTCGTTTACGCCGAGGAGAAGATTACTCCATAATGGATACCACAGGTCCTGCATTAACGTATGCGCCTGAGAGACTATCCATGGAACGTGTTGAAGAGGAGGCATTTGGTCCAATGGACAGAATCGGTCAATTAACCATGAGGAATCTTGATATCGACGATAGTCGATTCAAACTCGGGATTTATCAAGAGTCTGGTGCGTTGGAGTTTACGGACTTGCTTGGAATAGATAGAAGTCAAGAGACTTAGTAAAACTAAAAATGACTGTTTCTGGTCAATGATGGTTTGGCATAAGGAAAAGTTATGGATTTTGAAAAGTAGCTTTTAATATTTTCGGACTTTCTGTATTCGAATGGACTAGAGGCATCACCTGAAGAGCTAAAGATTTCCACAACGGTTAATTACTGGGTGTAATCTTATGGACACTATGGGGGAACTAATTTATTTTGAGGCCGAGGCTGAACATGATGAGATCCTTAAGGCTCTCAGAGAGAATGGCGCTTGCATAATTCTTAATCTTATGAAAGATGATTTAAAGTCTCGGGTCCTGGATGAACTGCAACCGTTCATTGAGGCCACGCCAGACGGTAAAGATGACTTTACCGGAAAGCAAACAGGCCGAACCGGGGCATTGATAGCACGCAGTGAGGCCTCTCGAGAACTCGTAATGGACCGTGTCATCACAGACCTCGCCACCCAATTTCTTGATCCCTATACGGACAAGATTCAACTCCACCTTACTCAAATTATCGATATTCGACCCGGTCAAGGTGCTCAGCCTCGTCATCGTGATCGCCTTGCATGGGGTCGCTACCTGCCAGATGAGATTGAGCCACAATTTAACACCATGTGGGCACTAACAGATTTCACTGAGGAAAATGGGGCAACGAGAGTGGTGCCTGGATCCGTTAGCTGGTCGGCTGACCGCAGACCATTAGATGAAGAGACGGTTCAAGCTACTATGCCAGCTGGTTCGGTTCTGCTCTATTCAGGTTCAGTTATTCATGGCGGAGGCCAGAATTATAGTGACTTAAATAGGACCGGAATTAATATAACCTATTGTCTTGGCTGGTTACGGACCGAAGAAAATCAGTACTTATCTTGTCCACCGGACATAGCTAAAGATCTTGATTATGAGCTGCAAGAGATGCTCGGTTACACTATGGGGACTTATGCGTTGGGTTATTACAGTGATCCGAAAGGCCTCAATGATATGAACGACCTCAGACCACCTGAGTCGGCACTTGGCCGTTTACCGCGCAACAAAGAAAACCGAACAGCTTTGATTACAGACTAATTAGCTAAAGGTGTAGGTATAGATTGAAATTTAATTCTAATGCAACCCGCGATTCATGACGTTTTCTGTGACGCGTGAAATAGCTGGATCCTCTAAACCGTAGGCCCAATCGGTGCAGCCAACGGTAAACACCGTGCCTTTGTTCCGTGTAAACGATCCCATGACTGCATATCCCATCGCGAAACGAGCCCTATTCTCTGCAGTGTCAGCGCCGGCAAGCCGCTCGGCTACCCAATTCAGTTCGCCCACGTAGCTGTCATCTAGTTGTGTTGGCAAATCTGCGGTTTCCCATAGACGTGCAGGAGCTGTTCCTAGTACTTCGAACCCGATAGGCGTAGCGGCCGAGTCAGTGGCGACTGGAACACCATTCTCCAGGTCTAGCTCGCACCCGTCGCACTCGTAGCCAACGACGATATGGTCGTCGCCGATTATGTCGCCTGGATGTAGACTGAGCCCGTCAAATACCCAATGATCAGGACGCCAAACGGTGTAACCACCCGATCCAGTCGGAGCATTTTGGCAATGGGCATACCCGCCGCGAGTGAAGCTAACTCCGGTCATGTGAGATTCAGGGCGTTCTGTTAGCGGATCACTCCACATTGTCGTTGCAGATCGCTCCTCAGGAGTTCCCATCACAGGATCCTCAAGAAACTGTTGCTTGTATCCCACCATCGTGGATTCGTAATCTTGAAACCGCACTTGCCAAAACGCTGTGTTTCCCGAAAAAAAGGCAGCAAAACCACCTTGTTCTACCCACTCTTCGAGGTGATTGCGCATTTCAGCGGACCAATATTCATCATGTCCAACACTTATGTATGACGAATATGGATTGAGTAAATTTGGGTTATTGTGTAGGTCAAGGCTGGTCGCGTAATCTAGTTCAATGCCATGATCTTCTGCCCATTGCACAAATAAGAATTCCCAGTTTGCGAAACCAGCAGCACAAGACCAGATTGAAAAATTTGAGAAATGATCACGTCGTGCTTTCCTGGAAAGGTGAGTCATGCGAGCTACGCGATACTGGTGGGGATCGGGCTTCTCAAGAAATCCCTTTGGGAGTGGCCTTTGTAACGATGAGTGATGTCCGCCGGTGTAAAAGCTGGGCCCTCCCCAGTCGTTATAAGCAGCCCATGTCGATGTGGATAAAACTATGAGAGTGTTTCGCGGCTCTGATGAGCGAACTACGAAGAATGCTTCAGCTTCTGCTCCTTCATGATCGGTGAGACGAACTAGGTAGAATCCCGTTCTCCAGGCTTCGTCTACTTCAATGCGGAGTGTTTCTGCCCAAGCGCAACCAGAGCTGGCGGCGTTGGCGGGCACGCGCTGCTGAACAACGGCTAAATTTTTCCAAGTGTCAACGATTGTCTCGTTAGATCCAATTCTTACGATCTCAACATCGCAAGATGAAACAGCACTGCTTATAGCCAGAGATACTCTCTCACCGGGCAAGACTGACTGTGGCCAACAGTACCCATGGATCGTCACGGTTTCGGCTGTATATAAAGGGGTTTTGAAGACTTGGGGTAGTTGCCGTAATTGCTTGCAATAGGTTTGCGGATTGGTGCCACCGTCTGATCAGAAGGCCTCTGGCGATATAACGATCTCATAGCCCATATGAAATCAGTTGCTTCTTTGTCGGTCATAGCGGCAGGTCCTGTGGGAGCTACTATGTTGCCCTCGTCAGCCGTTAATTTTTTTAGCGGTTTTCCCATGTGGCGAGTCTACTATTTTTGAATTTTATAGTCTTTACCAGGTGTCGACTGAGTGCTTCTTCTTGGAAATCAGAGACCTTCGCTCGGCTTGTGACGGAAGGAGGTTGAGTAATTTGGCGATACTTTTGCGGGTCTCAGCTGGCTCGATGATGTCATCGAATGCATTCATGTTGCGAGTAGCGCTGAACCCATCGACCTTCCCAATTTCTGCATTCGGCCAAGCGAAGGCGGCTAACGGTGATGTATGACCAGTTGGGGAGCCACACATTATGTGTCCTGAGAAACCGCCAGCTTTTCCTATTTGAATAGAAATCAAAGGAACTGTTCTGTGTTGGTGTGCCATTAGCGCCCTAGTGTGGGAACGTGACAAGCCAGGCTCAGTCACCATTGCCCCAGTAGCCCGGTCTTCCCAGCTAGTAACCGCCCCTATGCTGTCTATGAGCGACAGCATAGGAAACTCGTAGCTATCACATAACTCAACAAATCGAGCCGCTTTAGTAGCTCCCGATTCATTGATCTCACCGTTTCGGACGAACGGGTTATTGGCTAGGACACCAATTGCCCTACCGTTTATTCGAGCGAAACCGGTGGTAACTGTGGTGGCAAAGTTTGAACGAAGCTCGAAATAGCTACCAGCGTCTATTAGTGACCGGATGATCAAAAAAATGTGGTCTTCAGTATGAGATGCGAATAGGAATTCATCGCTGATTTCTATTTCTGGAAGTTGGCCTGTTGATTTATCTTCGAAGAAACTTAAGTACCTCTTTGCCGCTTGAATGGCTTCAGCGTCATCGTTGACGAGAAGATCTATTCCTCCAAGTTTGTCGTGCATTTCAGCTCCGGCCAATTCGTTAGGAGTTAAGGAAAGTCCTAACGCAGCTTCCACCATTGGTGGTCCGCCCATTCCAATCGCTGATCCTTTCGTAGCGATAACAAAGTCTGAGAACCCAGCGATACTAGCGTGGCCGGCAAAAGAAGGTCCTGCAACGATTGCAATAGTAGGGACCCAACCTGACAACTGAGCCATGCCATCGAAATGGGTAAATCGGCCAAATTGACCACTAAGTTCAGTATGGCCTAGGCCAGCCCTCGGGTGTCTTGCCCGGCTCCCACCACCATCGACAAATAATACCATTGGCCATCGGTGTTGTTGAGATAGTGCTATCAAATGCTCCAGCCGACCGCCTCCATAACCTCCTCCTTTGTCGGTGTAATCAGTTGAGGATGCTATTACAGGTTGACTGTTGACGTGCCCGATGAAGTCAATGCCTCCATATTCAGGTACCCAGTCGCCTTCGGCGTCGATTGCAGCTATCGAACCAAACTCAACAGCTGTTTCAGGATCTAGGAGTCTAGTTATTCGTTCTCTTGCAGTTAGATGCCCGGAGTTATGTATCTTGGCAACTGCATCAGGGCGCGCCGAGTCATGGCGTTTTGTCTTTGTGGATCTAAGTCGTGTTAGGGGTGTTTCATGCATAGTTTTTGAAGCTCAGTTTGGATTAAAATCCACTCACTTAGGGTCGATCGGCCTAATTTTCTTACTTGATAGCTTTCTCGGAGTGCGTTTTAAATGTCGTGCGATTCTTGGTCGGGTTTCTTCGGGCAAGATAATGTCATCGAAAGAAAATGTTCGGCCCGCGTTTAATCCAGAAGAAGCATCGCGCATTTCTTCTGCGTACAGATCACGTATTTCGCGTGCTTCGTGCGGAGTTGAGGCTGCCTTAATTTCCTTACGTTTCACCAAGTAAGCAGCACCTTCTAATGACATGCCAGCGGATTCAACTGATGGCCATGCGAGACGTAAATCGGGAACATGTCTCGAAGTGCCGAACCCAGACATGGCGTATGGGCCAAGGCCATAGGCCTTCCTTATCTGCACCGAATATAAAGGCACATTTCGATGATGTAATGCGGCCAGTGGTCTCGCATGATGACGAGCCATTCCTTCCGCCTCGGCCTCAGGTCCAACCATGTATCCTGGATTATCGATAAAAGACACCAGAGGGAATCCGTATGAATCGCAGGATTCAACAAACCGAGATGCCTTATCTGCCGCAGCACTATCGATAGCACCTGCTCGAGCAGACATAGGTTGGTTGGCGATAATTCCGATCGCGCGTCCATGCAATTTGGCAAACGCTGTAATCATGGAAGACCCCCAAGAACCTCCTACTTCTAAAACGCTGCTCTTATCTGCGAAAGCATTAATGACTTTTCGCATGTCGTATTGCCGGCGGCGATTCGGGGGAACAATGTTGTTTATCGCAATAGCTTCATCTGGTTCTTCAAACTCACTGGATGATTCGTTCCAGAGGCTTAAAAGGGACTTGCAGGTCATTATCGCATCTTCTGTATCCTCGGCGATTACGTCAACCTCGCCGCGTTTACCTAGGTCCTCGACTGGCCGTGACGTGACGTGTTTAGAGTTAATACTTCCAATTGAAGAACCTTTAGTAGCGATAACTAGATCAGTCAAAAAGGCGATAGCAGCGTGACCATCATGAGTGTCGCCAGTAATAATCGAAATAGTTGGTACCCAGCCTGAAAGCTCAGTTAAACCTTCTAAAACGTCCCATCGTGCTCGCGTGTAATTGATAATCGGTGGCGGTAGCAAGGGCTCGTCTCTCCGGGCACCATCTCCTTCAAGAAAAATTACAAGTGGCCAACGATTTTTTTGCGCAAGGTAGATTACTTTCGCGAGTTTGCGCATGTTGCGATCTGTTTGGGTTCCGTTATGGATAGCTCTGTCATAAGCAGCTATAGCAATAGATTCGTTGTTGACGTTGCCAATCCCGCAGATCAAGCCATCTGAATAGTAACTTCCATCAGAGTCACTATCGGTGGTTGCAAGAGCTCCATACTCGTCGAAACTTCCAGTATCGCATATTGAGTAAATTGCATTCCGGGCGTCTATGGAACTTGCCTGGGCCAGCTTTCGAGCCTCAATAATTTCTTCGCGTGACTTATCCTCCACGGATTACCTCTCATTGAAATCGGAGATAATTGCGTTGAGGGTGTTGCTGGGTCTCATAGCTAGTGCAGCTTTTTCAGGGTCTGGGAAATAGTAGCCGCCCACATCCATCGGATTGCCTTGACATGTAATCAATTGATCTACAATTTTAGCTTCATTCTCCATGAGAGCGAGGTGAAACGGTTTGAAATGGGCGGCCAAGTTCAGATCATCTTCTTGTGCGCTAATAGCTTCGGCCCACCAAAGAGCAATATAGAAGTGACTACCTCTATTATCTAACTCGTTCACTTTCCTGCTCGGAGATTTACCTTCATCGAGAAGTTTTCCAGTTGCAATGTCGAGCGTCTCGGCTAGTAAGTGAGCTGCAGTATTTCCTGACGTGGTAGCCAAGTGCTCAAGTGATACTGCAAGAGCCAAAAACTCTCCGAGGCTATCCCAGCGGAGATGATTTTCTTTTTCGAACTGCTGAACATGCTTAGGAGCAGAGCCACCTGCGCCTGTTTCAAAAAGCCCTCCACCATTCATTAGAGGCACGATCGATAACATTTTTGCGGACGTTCCTAGTTCAAGAATTGGAAATAAGTCGGTATTGTAATCTCGCAGTACATTGCCGGTTACTGAAATCGTGTTTAAGCCCTTTCGAATCCGGTCAATAGAGAATTTAGTTGCTTTGACTGGGGACATAATCTGGATATCAATGCCATCTGTGTCGTGATCTGGCAGGTACTGTTCAATCTTTTGAATAAGTTGTGTGTCGTGTGCGCGACTTTCATCGAGCCAAAACACAACCGGCTCGGCGGCGGCTCGACCTCTTGCTACGGCTAATTTTACCCAGTCTTTGATCGGCTCATCTTTAACATTACACATGCGCCAAACGTCACCGCTCTGCACAAAGTGCTCGAGCACCGTGTTGCCGGACTCGTCAGTGACTGTTACTGTACCAGCCGAATTCATTTCGAACGTCTTGTCGTGGCTGCCGTACTCTTCAGCTTTTTGTGCCATTAAGCCAATATTTGCGACAGAACCCATGGACGTGGGATCGTAAGCACCATTTTTTTGACAGTCTTCGATCACAACCTGATAAATCCCAGCATAGCTGCTATCAGGAATTACTGCTTTCGTATCTTGTAGCTCACCATCAGGATTCCACATGCGTCCTGATTCTCTAATCATTGCCGGCATGGAAGCGTCAACGATAATGTCGCTAGGCACGTGTAAGCCTGTTATACCGCGATCAGAATCGACCATAGCCAACGCAGGTCGGCTTTTCTGGTCTCTGCTAATGGAGGCCTCTATCGCTGCCTTTTCAGAAGAAGTAAGATTCTGTATGGCATCGACGAGGTTCGCGAAGCCGTTATTAACATTTACGTTATGGTCAGCTAGTAGGCCAGCGTGTTGATCGAAGGTTTCCTTGAAAAATTGCTTAACGCAGTAACCGAAAATAATCGGATCCGACACTTTCATCATCGTTGCCTTCATATGCAAAGAGAACAAGACGTTCTTTGCCTTAGCATCATTCATTTCAACTTCTAGAAATGTTGTGAGAGACTCCATTGACATGAATGTTGCGTCGACTACTTCACCTTTAAGGACGGGAACGGTCTTTAAGACTTGCGGAATGCCACTTGCCGGTTTGAATGTGACAGTGAGAGTTTGAGCAGTGTCACTAGTAAACGATTGTTCGTTATGGCGAAAATCTCCAGCGCTCATTGTCGAGACATGAGTCTGAGAGCTCTTGTCCCAAACACCCATGGAATGGGGATTTTTTTGGGCATAGGACTTGACCGCTTTGGGCGCGCGCCGGTCTGAATTTCCTTCTCGTAAAACTGGGTTGACAGCAGATCCCTTTATCTTGTCGTACCGATTCTGGATATCTTTTTCAAGATCATTAAGTGGATTAGAGGGATAATCAGGGATGTTGTAACCGCTTGCCTGCAGTTCGGCGATGGTCGCTTCAAGCTGTGGAACTGAAGCCGAAATATTTGGTAGTTTGATTATATTTGCGTCGGGCTGGAGGGTTAGTTCGCCAAGTTCAGCAAGTGCATCTGTCTGTATCTGCTTTTCAGTAAGATTTTCTGGAAAGTTAGACAGTACACGGCCAGCTAAAGATATGTCTCTCGTCTCGACGCTCACGCCAGCAGCACCAGCAAAAGCTTCAATAATTGGCAGAAAAGAGTACGTGGCGAGAGCAGGTGCTTCATCAGTGTGGGTGTAAATGATCTTGGACATTTGGCTCCAGTAAGTATTAAATATCTTTTAATTTATAACCGTTACCAGACAGTATCTGTTTATTGCTATGAGATCCTGATTGCCAGGTAAAACGGCCAAAAGGTTTAGTTTTTTTAACTAAAATATTTAGCTTAGCCATCATGCTCAAAGAGGTACCCATGATGAGAGGCCTCAGAATAACATTTAAAGTCGGAGGCTGCAGCGGAGATCACCTTGCTGTTCTGGCACCTGCGTTTGTACCGGCTAGCCTACCGAAGACGGCTCCTGCCATAAGGCCCGTACCGCCAGGGTAATTTCCGTAAAATAACCCGCCAACGAGCTCTCCTGCAGCGAATAGTCCAGATATTGGTGTCAAGTCGGTGTCAAGTACTTGGCCTGTTTCGTTGATTCGCAAACCGCCAAAAGTGAAAGTCAGACCGCAGGTCACGTTGTAGGCCTGAAAAGGTCCGGTGTCGATTTTATTAGCCCAGTTGGATTTATCGATTGCAAGTCCTTTCGTGTTTCGCCCATCTTTGACATTGGGATTGAAAGTAATCTCATCAGATACTGCTGAGTTAAATTGCGTAATAGTCCTGAATGCTTTTTGTGAGTCGACGCCTTCCATTCGGGCACAGAGCTCTTCAAGCGAGTCCGCCTGAACTTTCGTGACTTGTTGAATGCGATATTCATCTCTAAGTAAGTGGTCTACCTTGGAATCAAATATTTGCCATGCGCTATGGCCAGGTTGAGCCAAAATTTCACGCCCGTATTTTGCGTAGGTGTAATTGCGGAAATCAGCACCCTCGTCTACGAATCGTTGGCCGTCATTATTGATAATCAAACCGAATGGATAACTATGTTTTTGAAAGCCATCGCCTACAGCCAAGTCACCAAACTCGGGGGCATTGTATTCCCAGCCGACTGCGTGAGCACCACTCCAATTTCCGTACGGCATAGCTCCAACTTCTAAAGCCATTTGAATACCATCTCCTGTATTGAAACGACTACCCCGTACCTTTGCTAAATCCCAGCCTGGCCCTAAATAGCGAGTTCGCCACTCAGCATTAGCCTGGAAGCCGCCGGAAGCCAGTACAACTGAATCAGCGAAAATTTCACTTACTTTGCCTTCGCTTTTGACTTGTACGCCACGCACTCCGTCATCATCTATGAGCAGTTTCTTGGCTGCAGTGCCATAGACAATGTCGATACTGTTACTTCTGAAGGCTGATAAGAATGCTTCGTGTAGGCCTTCGCCACCGCCCCAAGCTTCGACAGTTAGGCCGCCCCAAAATTTGAATTTACCATCTACTTTGAATGCTTGCCGTCCCCAAATCGGAGCAAATCTGACTCCTTTGCTTTGCATCCAACTCACTGTTTCGTAGCTTTGAGAAACTAAAGTATTAGCCAGTTCTGGGTCTGTTCTGTAATTAGTGACTCGGCCCATATCGTCATAGAACTCATCTTCGCTATACGCACCGAAGTCAGTCATATCAATTTCCGACTGAGTTAGATCCGGCATTAAATTCTTGAGGTCTTCAACACCATTATACGCAAATCGGATAGCTCCAGCGGTGAACCGGGTGTTGCCGCCAGCTAGTGCTCTAGGGGCTCTTTCCAGTACGAGCACCTTTGCCCCTTGGTCTCCAGCAGCTAACGCTGCGCATGCTGCGGCGTTTCCTGCCCCAACCACCACGACATCGTAATTTTCTGTTCTTTCGATCATGGGAGGGTGTTTTCCTGTCTCAGATTAGTTTGTTGTTAGCAGTATAAAGTGAGGCTATATAGCTGAGCTTCCGGTAAACGTCACACGGGCCTTCAAACTATGTCAACTTAGACTATTTCTGTGGCATTCAGATTGAAGTTTTGTGGTTATGGCGTGTTATGCAAGCTACGAAAGAGCCTTGTACTTCAGTAAAGTTGTTAGTTGGACATGAAGACCCGTTAAGAGGGTTTGATTGCGAAATTTGAAAATGATAGGTGAACGCCAGTCACGCAGTTAAGTGCGCAAATTTCCACCTCTCGTTTTCAGTGATGGGTTGTGAAAGTTGGTGCTTGTTGGTTAGCCTTCGAGCGCTTCACCAATTGAGGAGTGGAACATTCCCAACGCTGGTTCATTAGATCCTATGTGGATCACAGAGGCGGCATTAGAGATAAGCCCTCGTTGTAATCGTGTCATTGTGGCGAAGTCTTCATCTATGACCGTGTCGATTGTTAGTTGCCAGTTACGCTCCCAATGAGATGACTCTGAAGCTGTTTCGGGAAGTTTGGGAATATAAAAATCTAAGTCACATGTTGATTTATTAGGATCATGAGGATCGGGGGACACTCGCCAGGTTTCAATGTGATCGATCTGCATAACAAAGACGGTGTTTGGGAATAGGACGTAAACCAACGCGCTGTGCGGCTCGAGTGTCCAGGTGTCTGGAGGTGCGTCTAGTAAATCAATTAGGGTTTGACGAGGCAACACTTCTCTCACATGGTGGCCGAAACGTTCGGCATGACAAAGATTCGCCACGAAAAACGGTCCAACGGTGTTCCGGTGCAGCGAGGCGAAATGATAGGGCTCGAGGAAGGTGTCTATGACTAGCTTCCAGTTCATATCAAGATCAAAATGATGCGATCTCCAATACTCATAATCCCTGATTCCAAAACTGTCTAAATCTTCAGTAATCGCTCCAAGCTGTGGGTCAACTGGTTTGGTTGCGTTGAGATCTAGAGTGACCCAAATAGTTCCATGTCCTTCGTAAACGGCCAATTCTCTGAGGCCTGGCCCCGGAACGGTGATATCGGGAAATGCTTTTTGATCTGGTGCTGAGACTAGAGTTCCTTGCATATCATATGACCATGCATGGTAAGGGCATGTAAGACGGCGAGCGCAATCTCGACCGTTGGAAACAACTTGTGCACCGCGATGAGCACAGACGTTAGCGAAGGCGTGCACTTGTCCTACGTGGTCACGTGTCAGCAATAACGGCAACAAGGTAGTGTCCCGGGTAAGAGTTGAACCTAGTTCCGGCAGATCAGAGCTGAGAGCTACTAACTGGGGCATTACTGCAAATAAGCTCTCTTGCTCGCGGCGGAGATGGTCTCTGCTCGTGTAGTTCTTTGTTGGTACTGTCATGGCTTTAGTCGTCCATGATTTTTTATTCTTGATATGACTCAGTAGGCTTCTAATTATTGGTTGAGCTGTAGTGTTTTTCATGCTGTTCTTGATATTCGTTCGTGCGACTACATGAAAGGGCATGAGTCGTGGGGTTTCCAGGCTTTTTTGTAAGATACTTCAGCACCAGTGAGGTAGTGGTCTAATACGTGAATTTCACTGTGGGGCTGCTAGAACTTTTTGTTGTGCTGCGTGCGGCTGTTTATTTATTGCTCAGGTTGGTCTTCTGGCTAAGCGGTGGGGATAACTGGGTTAGGGTTTAGCCATGGAAGGGTTCAATGCGTCATCTCAGCTTCCGATCATAGACCTTGGCGCCTATATGGCGAACAAGTCAGGATCTTTAGAATTTGCATCAACTCAAGTGCGTGAAGCGTTAGAGAAAGTCGGGTTTTTCTCGATCGTTGGTCACGGTGTGCCTTGGGAGCAGGTTGAAGAGATTTATGACTGGGCGCGTCGATACCATGACCTTGCTATCGAGAGCAAACACGATCATTTGATGAGCTCGGGAAAAATGGGTTACATCGGCATAGGAGGTGCGCAAATAGGGGATAGGCCACATTCTCTAAATTCGGCTTTTTTTATGGGTCGTCCTGGTTCAAAAAGAAATCAGTTTCCATGTGACACCATATTGCCCGGATTCCGATCAGCAGCCGAAGCGTACTATCGAACGCTTGAGCAACTTTGTCTTAAAATGTTACCGCTGTACGCACTAGCAGCAGATATGGCAAAAGATTATTTTCAGAGTTTCTTTAGCCCGTCTCTGGCTACCTTACGGGTTACTCATTACCCAGATGTTCCCGCCGCTGATAATCAATTCGGAATTGATACACATAGCGATGCTGGGTTCATGACTCTTTTGCCCGCGAACACAGTCAACGGGCTTTGGATCGAATCTGAAACTGGTTGGTTTCAAGTTGACCAGGAACCTATGTCGTTTGTTGTGAATTCCGGCGACACTTTGCGCTCTTGGAGCAATAACCGATTTCGCTCAACCCGTCACAGAGCTCTAAACGAGAGCGGTGGTGACCGTTACGCAATACCGTTTTTCTTTGACCCAAGACCGGATACCAATATCGAGCCGCTCTCAGGTTGCGTAGATGAGCTTAACCCGGTGACTGTTTCGGCCTATCGATACGGTGACTATTTGCGGACGTTTATGCAAGCTGAGTATGCCCAAACAGGGAACTCTTCTATGAAGTGAAGCTAAACCGAGCAGAAACCGCGAACCCGAAGGAACCCAGTAATTAGACAGTTTTTTAGAGCTGAAGGGCCCCTGGTGCTTAAGCTCGGGAGCCCCTCTCAGGCCGATGAAAATGTGTCGCTAGCAGTCAGCTCATAGACAACTTACTGCCGATGTTTCGAAAACGCTAAGCGATGCGACGGTTAACTGTCTGCAGGCCGCTTCCTTCTTCGAAAATAGAGCGACCTCGTTCCTGAAGCGGACCATTGCCAATCATCGACCAGACTTCTGGGGTGTTTCTTTCTTCGTATTGAGCAATTGAGTTGTAGTACAACAAGAGAGCGAAGCTTGGATTGATTTCTCCGAGGGTGGTCATCATCGCTGCAGATGGAGTTCCAGCGATATCAGTAATCATGTGACAGAACTCTTGGTTCAGTTCAATTGCGTCGGCAACTTTATGGAAGGGAGCTCGGTTTATGGTGTTAACAAGAATTTCTGGAGCTTCGGGCATATTTCCAGCGCCTGCAATGGGATTCATAACCCAATCTTGAGCCGGACAGCAGAGCATTTCCAATACCTTGTTTCCTCTCTCCATGTATCCCGAATCAGCTCTCATCTCAGCCTGAGTTTCTGCTAAAGAAGCCCAGCTATCTGCTCGAGTACTTACTGCTACGGTACCGACGGGCATACCTGCTAGTACTTGCCAGCCAAACCACGTTTGTCCGCTATTGGCATTCATGTATTCGACAGTGTTGGTAACTGCCTCTAAACCCGAGCTAAGGCATTCAGGTTTAAACGTCATTACCCTTTGAAAAATTTTCATCGCTTAATCTCCAATTCAATTCGTTGTAGAGTCATGTTGACTCGATTTACTAAATGCCAATAATAATTTTGTTTACTTGTGGTTAACTAAATCCGAACATCGTATTAGTAAACGACTCCTTTAAGGGGTGCCTAATTACTGAACTGATTCTGTTGATGCAGAGATAGGCGATCAGCGAACCCATTCGTGTTGCACATCGAGATTTCTATAAGTGATATCTGTAGTCGCCTGGGATTCAGCGGCACCTTCTTTTGTCGCATCTAGATCGTCGTTCTCGCTCGCAGAGTCCGAAGAATCAAAATGAACTATAGAAATGATCTTTGCTTCATCGTCTCGATCTGAGCAGAGAAAAATTTGTCGAACTTTTGTGTTATCGCCGGCAGCCTGAAAGTAGCCCTCGATCTCTGCCCGAGCTTCTTCAATGTTTCCGGTTTGCTCCATTACTTGAATAAATTTCATAATTTTTCTCTTCTCAAATCGTCGACTTTCTGAAACCTAACACAGTGAAAATTAAATCTGTTTAGCCATGTAAATCTGCAAAAAAGTTGTCCCACCTCAAAAGTAGTGTTCTGAACATCATGACTTTACTAACTGATTCTCACCAACTTGAATCTAAACGCCGGAGCGTAGCAATGGCTGAACCAAACTCACTGGTTCACCTCGAGGTCCTATTGACCAGAGAAGAAGCGTTGAATGGTCTTATTGCCATGCAAATGGTTGTGAACCGAAGAAATGAAGGAGATGCTATTGTGTGACGATTAAGGCGACTAATCTTTGCTTGGAATCCTGGCTTCGTTTCCACGATTTAGAGGGCCGAACTACGCCATCCGCTTTTTGGTCGCCGTTCCTCATTCACCCCGTGGTGTTCGTTATTGAAGGGGAATCTTCGCACTTATTTTGGGTCTAGCAACTGACCAGATAGGACCGGAGGTTGTGTACGCAATTGCGTACATTTGGGTGCTGATAACATTGGGCGTTCGTCGCCTGCATGATATTGATCGAAAGGGAATTTGGCTGCTATTTGGGCTCGTACCCGCAGCTAATTTTGTACTCCTGTATTGGCTTCTTCAGCCGGCCCGTCGAAAACAAGGGAGTGACTCTTTTAATAAAGGCTGCGTCCTCTTATCTGCGGCTAAGAAGTGCATGACTTTAATTAAGATCAACGGTTTACTCGTGACACAAATCATTGTGAACTAGAGCTATGAAGTGTCAGAAGTATAAGAGCCGTCCCCAAGAGGCCGGCTCCTATCAGATCGGATCACCTCACTTATTTTGTGTGCATAAACATGACGATACCGATTGCCCCATTGACAGTTTCAGCTGGGGCATCAGGACCAAGCGCCCCTTCGCCGAACAGCTCTTGAAATTCAGGATCTTCAAAGAATACGTCAGTTGCCTTTCCGTACTCTTCATAAGAGGGATAGCCGAAGGTGTGATGAAAGGTCATCAAACCGCCTGCTCCTGGTCCTGCTAATTCTTGAACAACGGTGTGATAGGAAGGACTGACATCAAGTCGCGCTAATATTCCATCGAATCTTTCCATGAGTGAAACGAAGTCTTCGATCCGGCCTGGCTTCACTTTCCAAGTGTCTGTCCATACATGTGCTGGCATTTTCCCACCTTTATTGTTTGTAGCTACAGAACGTCCCCCGTTCGTAACAAAACGAAACAATATCACGGTAGTCATCTAAAAGATGGCGGCCAATTTCAGAAAGTTAGTTATCTGTTGCTTGCAAGCGGCTCTTGTTCAATCTGTTCAGATCCGTGCTACTCCTAAAAGTCATTGGATACTTGCAGGAGTTGGAAGTTTCTTCGAGGGTCTGGGTCAACTGGGGCAACTTAAATCCTAACTTAGAGTATTAACCTAGTGAAACCTTGTCGCGAAGTGACGACATGAAGTGACTAATTTAAACCATGGTTCTTCAATCTTGTAAATTCCTAGATGCACAGGAATGCAATGGAACGTACGATTAAATAATGGATGCAGAAAAGATCGCCAACGAAACAGTTAATGTGCGTTCAGCCGTTATCGAGAGCGTTGTCGGAAAGCTGTTTGTTGATGCTGGGTGTTCCGTCAATGAAAGTTCGCGTATAGCTAGGAGCCTGATTGACGCAAATCTGACTGGTCATGATAGTCATGGAATTATTAGGGTGACTAGGTATCTTGACTGGCTGGAACAAGGGGTGCAGATTGCTGATCAAGAAATCGAAATTCTGATCGATAATGGCTCGTTGCTACTCGTTGATGGGTCTTATGGAATGGGTCAAACCGTAGGTCCTCAAGCCGTTGAATTGGGAATAGAACGGGCTAAAAAATTTGGGCTATCGATAGTTGCGCTCCGTAAAGCCGGACATCTAGGTCGTATTGGGGAGTACGCAGAGATGGCTGCTGACTCTGGCTTAATTTCAATTCATCTTGTAAACGTTGCCTCGTCTCAGTTGGTTGCTCCTTTTGGATCTAGAGATCGACGGATGGGAACAAATCCAATGGCGTTCGGAGTTCCGGTTGCGGGAGAAAATCCGATAGTGCATGACTTTGCTACATCGATTGTTGCTGAGGGCAAAGCGATGGTTGCTCTCCAAGGTGGGGCACCTTTGCCGCCGGATTCGCTTGTTGGTCCATCTGGCGAATTAACTGATGATCCATCTGTGCTGTACGAAGTCAAAGAAGGGAAGGCACCAAATGCGGCGAGAGGATCTGGAGCTCTTCGAGCGATGGGAGATCACAAAGGGTCTGGCCTCTCTGTGATGTGTGAGTTATTGGCTGGGGCTCTTACCGGAACTGGCACGGCAGGACCTGGAAAAATAAGATTTGCAAATGGCATGCTCTCTATCTACCTTGACCCAAATCAGATAGATCCGTCGAACGAATTTGCAGGTGGTGTCACCGACTATATTGGATGGTTCCTCTCGGCTGCTCCGAGCTCTGAAGGAAAAGCCGTTCGATTACCTGGTCAGCTAGAGATGGAACGGCGGGAGGTTCGAATTCGCGATGGCCTGGATGTGCCGGTTGAGGTTTGGGAAGGAATAAAACGGGCGGCTTCGAGAGCCGGAATTGATGTACCGAGTTGAAGGGTCTTTGCTTTGCGGGAAAATTAAACTCCCAGAACCTATAATCCCAGTGCAATTTCATCTAATCCGAGCATAACTCGGCCAGCTAATTCCATAACTGGTTCACCGACCATCATATGCTGAGCAGCTACGTGCACATCGCGAAAGTTTCGCTGCAGCGGCGAATCCTCAAATATCGAAGTGCCTCCCGCAATTGTGTACATCCGCTCCGTGACATCTTTGGCTGTAGCGACTGCATGAAAGGTTGCCGTTCTTAATGCTCTGCGTGATTCCAACGAACTTTTGTGCGTTGCGACCTCCGCCCATGTCTCACGAATGGTTGTGTAGAACAATGCTCTAGATGCGCGCAAGTTAGTGTCAGCTAATGCAACGTCCTTATGTAGCGAACTTCGATGCGCCATTGTTCGGCTTGAACCTTGAGGTGTTTTTTCTTTAGCAACTTTTATGAGTTCGTCAATAGACGCTCGTGCCATGCCAAGGCACACAGCGCCTATAGGTATTGCTAGAAAACCGAACCTTGGATACCGGTAAATATGCTCTGATGCGAATTCTGAAAGCGAAAGATCATCGACCATAGCGACTCGTTGTGATGGCAGGAAAAGATTCTCGGCCGTATAGGAGGTTGAGCCGCTTCCTCTCAAGCCTGAAACGTGCCAATTATCTAGAAATTTAATTTCACTTGGTTTAAAAAATGCTCTGCCTTCAACGAAATTTCCTTCTTTGTCTCGAGTTCTTTCACCATTTTGATCTGTTATCAAGACCCCACCAGATATCCATGAAGCATTCAGTGATCCAGATCCCCAATCCCAACGACCGTTCACATAAAACCCTGTATTTCCATCCTTCAGAGCTGGTGTGGCGGTTCCAGAGTATGCAAAAACGCCACTCGTAATAACATCTGGGTCTGACGTGATTTCGGCGCACATCAAAGGGTCGAGCGCGGGCAGCATGTACTGGGACGTGGCGCCAATAAAGACGCACCAAGCTGCAGAGCCACTGGCCTCGGCCAGGATTTCGGAAACTTGACAGAATGTCTCAGGGCTGGCCCCAAGCCCACCTAGTCCAATAGGAGTGCATATTTTGTAAAACCCAGCTTTCGCCAGATCGAGGGCTAAGGGTTGGGGCAGTTGCCTAGAACTTTCGATTTCGTTTATCTGCTGCTTCAGTAGCGGCTGAAATTCAACTGCCTTCTGGATTAGTTGACTGGCGACTGAGCTCATATCAGTTTGAGTAACCTTGCAGTTGGTTACCATCGGCAGCAAGTCGCTCTAAGAGAGGCGAGAGGTTCCAATGCTCACCTCCAAGGTCAATGCCATACTGCCGAATTTTCTGAACGAGTTCCTCCAGTCCTATTGTGTCAGCCCAGAACATAGGGCCTCCTGTGTACATAGGCCATCCATAGCCATTAATCCAGACAACATCAACGTCGCTTCCTCGGATGGCGATTTCTTCTTCAAGAATTTTTGCGCCCTCATTGATCATCGGATAGAGGCAACGTTCAAGAATTTCCTGATTCGTGATCTCCCTTTGAGTTATGTGTTTAGATTCAGCAAAGTCGCTAATTAATGAAACCACGTCTTGATCAGGAGTCGCAGCTCTAGTTGTGGAGTCGTACGTGTAAAAGCCAAGACCATTCTTTTGACCTCGCCTGCCACTCTCGCAAAGGATCTCCCGAATAGTTGAACTTGATGACGTGGACTCTTGCCAACCAATATCGAGCCCCGCGAGGTCCATCATTGCAAATGGTCCCATGGGGAAACCAAAATCGAACAGTACCTGATCTATCTGTGCTGGAGTCGCACCTTCTAAAAGCATTTTCTCGGCTTCAACACCACGCATGAATAACATTCGATTGCCGATGAAACCATGACAGACGCCGCACAGAACTGGAGTTTTGTTTATTTTTTTGCCGATGGACATGGCAGTCGCTATTACGGCGTCTGAGGTAGCAGACCCACGAACGACTTCTAACATTTTCATAACATTGGCAGGGGAGAAAAAGTGCATTCCCACAACTGATTCGGGGCGACTTGTCGCAGAAGCAATTTCGTTAATGTCAAGCGCTGAAGTGTTCGATGCCAAGATTGCACCTGGGTGACAAATTGCGTCAAGTTCGCTAAATATCTCTTTCTTCAATTCCATGTTTTCAAAGACTGCCTCAATGATGAGGTCGCAATCACTAAAACTATTCTTGTCTGTCGAGGAGCTAATTAACGCCATTCGATGTTCGACGTCTTCAGCCGAGATGCCTCCTCGCGCAGCGGTTCGTTCGTAATTGGAACGAACAACAGCGAGACCACGATCTAGACTTTCCTGGTCGCGCTCCACCAATGTAACTGGAATCCCAATGTTGGCAAAGTTCATAGCAATTCCGCCGCCCATGGTTCCTGCACCTAAGATTCCACATCTGTTGACGTCGATTAGGGAAGTGTCTTTAGGTAGTCCAGGAATTTTGAGCGCAGCACGCTCAGCAAAGAAATAGTATTGCTGTGCTGTAGATTGAAGCCCACGCATCAAATCGCCGAAGAGTTCCTGCTCTCGAGCTAGACCATCCTCAAATGGTAAATTTACAGCAGCTTCGACACAACGAATGTTGTACTCAGGGGCAAGAAAACCGCGAGTTTTTTTGGCAATCGATTTACGGAAATCATCAAAAAGAGTAGGCGTCGCGTCGGAAATTTTATCATGTCGGTCGCGGATGCGAAGCAGCGGTAACGAATCAGCAACCGCTCTTTCGGCAAAGGCAATCGCTCCGGTTTCTAAGTCATCGACAATTTCGTTGATGAGGCCGCATTCAAGTGCTTCAATTGCTGATATTGGCTCTCCGCTGGTCATCATTTCTAAAGCTTTAGCAGGTCCTGTTACGCGCGGTAGACGCTGGGTTCCGCCGGCACCTGGGAGTAGCCCTAACTTTACTTCCGGCAGGCCAAACTGAGCTGTTTCAAGTGCTACTCGGTAGTGAGCGCAGAGTGCTACCTCTAAGCCACCTCCGAGTGCTGTGCCATGAATAGCTGCGATTACTGGCTTTGAACAATTCTCCATAGCGTCTTGCCCGGCCTGCAAACTTGGCGGCTTGGGGGCTTGAGAAAATTCTGTGATATCCGCCCCAGCGATAAACGTTCTGCCATCGCAAATAAGCACAATCGCAGTGGCAGATGAATTCTCTGCTTCTTGAATTCCATCGATTAACCCCTGACGCACATGATAGCTAAGAGCGTTTACCGGAGGATTTGAGATTGTGATGACAGCAATGTCACCTTTGTGTTCGAGGCGAACAGATTCCGTTAGTTGAGCCATCTGCTAAATCTAGATGGGATATTGGAATATGTCAGTTTCTACGCAGAGTTTGGTCCAGTAGCCAATCAACTTTTATAGTTCAGGCTAGAGTTTGCTAGCGAAAGGGAGTATCCGTGAATCCAACTTCAGATCCGACAGCATCACCATTCGGCACAGTATTTTGTCAGTATATGAGCACCGCTCGAAGTAGCGAGAATGGGTACGTCTATGGTGGGGAAGTGGAGCCTTATGGCGACATAGCATTTAGCCCAGCAGCGCATGTTTTGCACTACGGGAGTGCCCTCTTCGAAGGCATGAAAGCTCATCGACAGGCAGACGGAACATTGGCAATTTTTCGCCTTGATGACCATGTCAGGCGCATGCAGAGAAGCTCTACCAGCATGCGACTGCCTGTACCTGATTTTGATTTATTGAGAACAATGATAATTGATACGGTTGAAGCGAATTCCAGAGAGGTACCAGAGCCGCCGGGTTCGTTGTACATCCGGCCGGCGCTCGTGGGGACGGAGCCTAATATCGGTGCGGCAGCGACACCGAGTTCTTCAGCCTTGCTATTTATCGTGAATTGTCCGGTGGGTGACTATTTCAAAGGTGGAGTTAGGCCTCTCACTCTACTTTTAGAGGAAAACATTCCTCGGACCACTCCGCAATTCGGAATGGTAAAAGCCGGAGCCAATTATGCTATGGCGTTAGGGCCGACCCTCGATGCCATGGCTGCTACACCGGGCATTGACCAGCTGTTATTTGCGACAGACGGCGGCATCAGCGAGACAGGAGCCGCAAATTTTTTTGTTCTCGACGGCGACAGATTAGTTACCCGTTCTCTGGACAGTTCGTTTTTGCATGGCGTGACCAGGGCTTCGATAATCGAGTTGGCGTCAGATTTAGGTTATGTGGTTGAGGAGCGTTCGATTCAGGCGGCTGAGTTGCAAGAATGGGCGCTTAGAGGGGAGGCTTTCTTAGCTGGCACTGCAGCAGTTATTTCTCCGGTGGGCACAATTCTAGCGGAAGGCGAATCGATCCAGTTTGGTGATGGCTTGCCGGGAGTTAACACTATGAAGCTCCGTGATGCCTTGGTTCAAATTCAAAACGGAAAAGCTGATGATGGCCATCAGTGGCTGACAAAAGTTGCTGGGTGAAGTAAGAGGCAGGTTAACTTTGTTTCAAAATAGGGTTATGAAATCCTTACGATATTAAATGCAAAAAGCTTCGAAACGAAAGAACAGCAGCGACATGGTTAAATTTGGATGGCTCTCACCAGTCATTGGTAATCAATGGAGTGACTTTCAACCAATAGTCATTAAGCAGTGCGAGTTGATTCTTCCTGAAGTAGCCCCTCATTTTGACAGCGTTTGGATTGCTGACCATTTTTACGGATTTGATGCTCCCTCTGATCCGTTCTTGGAGGCCTGGACTACCCTCACTTGGGTTGCAGCTAAGTTCCCGAATCTTGATTTGTGTCACCACGTCTTAGGTCATGGTTACCGACCGCCTGCCTTAACGGCGAAAATGGCTTCTACGTTGCAGGTCTTAAGTGGTAATCGCTTTACTTTAGGGATTGGTGCTGGTTGGCGTGAAGAAGAGTACCTTGCGTACGGGTATGAGTTCCCGAAGCCATCGATTAGATTCAAGCAGTTAGAGGAAGTGGTCGAAATTTGCCGGCTAATGTGGTCAAACTTAGACCCTAGCTACGAAGGCAATTACTTTAGAATCGACCATGCATCAGCGCCACCTTTGCCAGATGTTCCTCCCAAGGTTTGTATCGGTGCTGCAGGGGAAAAAATTGGGCTACCACTGGCTGCAAAGCTAGGCGATGGTTGGAATACTACTTGGCGAGGAAAGCTAGAAAGTTATAGAAGAAAACGTGACATAGTTTTAGAAAACATTGAAAAATGGGACCGGCGTAGGTCTGATGTTGAATTCTGCTTAACAATTGAACGAGCGTTACCTGCGGACGATACTGATTCGCAGGAGTTCCTCGAGTTTTTAAATACGCTAGTCACAGAGGGAGTTGATCATTTCGTTCTCGATTTTGGAAATCCCGATCACGCAGATGACGCGCTGCGTTTCATTGAAGAAGTGATGGATCCTTTGAGAAAGAGCTATAACGAAATCACTAGTTAACCTATGGATACAGTTTCGGACAAGGAAGTAAAATGTCGATCAGGCTTCGCCAAGTGGCGCTTGTGGGTAACGAGTACGAAAAAACCGAACAACTCTTAAAAGATATCTTAGGGCTGTCTGTAGCTTATCGAGACCCAGGTAATAGGCCAGGGATTGAGGCAGGTGTGAGCATTTTCGGGTTACGAAATTTCGTTATGCCCATTGGCAATCAGTTCCTTGAGCTCGTGGCGCCGAAAGATGACAAGAGTGATACGTCAGCCGGTCGCTATATTGAACGGCGTAGCGGCCCAGGTGGGTATATGTTGCTCTTTCAAGTACCTAAACGCGACTTTAGTGACTACCGACACCGTTTGACCTCGTTAGGCATTCGGGAGATTGCAGGAGAAAGTATTACAGGGTTAGAAAGCGAAGCTGTACACCTGCATCCTAAGGATTTTCCTGGCTGTATCACTGAGTTTCGATGGTGCATCAATGAAGAAAATGATGATGGTGATTGGTGGCCAGTTGAGCGAAATTGGCGAGAGCATCGAAACACGGACATAGTTTCAGGTATCAGCGGAGCCGAAATACAAACACCAGACCCGCGTTCGCTCAGCGATTTGTGGAGTCAACTTCTTAGTGTTCCGAAACGATGTGATGGGGACGAGTGGTCGTTGACAGTCAGTGCCGGTGTGACGATCCGTTTCGTCAAACCGACCGATGGTCGCCCCGAAGGCTTAAGCACTATAGACCTCGCGGTCAAGGATCCCGAAAATGTACTCAAGGTTGCTGCTCTACACGGTTGTGAAACTGGGCACGATCACTTTGTAATAAGTGGTTTAAAGTTAAGATTGAAAGTCAACTAAGGGCTAAGGGATGAATTCATCAGTGTGCTCTCCTAGAAATGGTGCCCGTGCAGTTCTCCACCAGTTCTGATTGGTCCGAAATGGCGCCCCTGGTATTCTTGCTGATTCTCCTGTTGGTAACTCAACAGTTTCCCAGTACCCGCTTGCCGCGAGGTGACGGTCATTGGCTAGGGCGCTGATCGTATTTACTGGTGTGATGGGGATCCCACGTCGTTGTCCCTCTTCGAATAGTTCTAACCGACTTTTGCTCGTAGTCAATTCTTCAGTCCAGGTATCAAGTAAGTCTTTTGTTTCGGTCCTGACTGAGGGGTCACGAAAGACATCTTCAAGGATCGTGTCGTTATCTGTTTCTTCATGGATCCAATTTGCCATAGCTTCCCAGTGCACTGGCATGAGAACCACAATAGAGACATAGCCATCTGAGCAGGGGTACAGACCAAAGGGCCGTCCGAGGTCTCGCCGGTTTCCTGTGCGTGCTCGATGTACTCGATCGTCGAGCATCATAGGCACGCCTGTTTCCGGCGCTAGAGATAATCCAACTTCTTGCATGGATATGTCAACGGTTTGCCCGAATCCAGTTTGCTTTCTCATACGAAGGGCTATTTGAGCGCCAGCCATTGCGTTCAAGGCAGTGGCGTGAAGAATGAGTTGGGCCGGCCCACCCGGCGCTACAGGTGGCCGGTTAAGGAATCCTGTTGTGTACAGAACGCCTGATGCCGCCCACGCTACCAAGTTAGAAGACTTCCATGCCCTCTTTGAGCCACTTAGACCGAATGGCGTAAGTGAGACTCGAATCGTGTTTGGAGAAATACTAAATTCGGCAAGTTTACTCGACTCAGGTAGTTGGTCGTCGAAGATGACATCGCACGATTCAATCAAGGTTTGAAGCGAATCTCTTTGGCTGATTGGATCTATAACGACGCTCTTGGTTCCCATCGCCAAGTAGGCCCACCAAAGGCTTCGTTCATTATCCGATGCGTTTTCGAGAAACGGTCCTAGCCGCCTGACAGGTGAACCACCAGTGGGCTCCAATTTGATAACTTCCCCTCCAAGTGAAGCAAATAAGCGAGTGCCGTATGCTCCAGCTATTCCGGTAAGATCTAAAATTCTCAAGCCAGAATATGGTTGCGTCATCGAAGATCCCGCGCATCTTCGAACCCTGGTATCAGGATGTGGATCCAGTCATCCCAAGGTCGTTTGTGCGTTGATTCAGGTTCAGTCATTTCAAATATGATGCCAGCGGCTAGGAGCTCTTCGAACTCTTCTCGTTCCATGCCGATAAATTTATCGAGTACCTCACGTGTGTCTTCACCAAGAGCAGGAGCCGCATTTCGGAACCTACTTGGAGCATCGCTCAGTCTTATAGCACTTCCGCTGAATAGATCCCGACCGAGCCGAGTTGAGGGCGCCATTTTATAGAAGCCGCGATCGATTACATGGCCATCATTCAATATGTCCTCGTTCGTAGCAACAATATGAGCCGCCACGCCAGCAACTTGTAGCCGCACTGTGAGATCATCCGAGCTAAAACTTGATGTCCAGTCAGATAAAGTCTGATCAAGCACCTGAGCATTCTCAAGGCGATCCCGTTCAGTATGGAAGAGGTCGCTGTCGAGCCATGGCGACGCAAGCTCTTTCAGTATTTTCCATGAGTCTGCGTCATCTGCAGTTATGGCGATCCATCTTTCTGGTTCACAACTAGGGTAGACACCCTGCGGAGCGCCCCATATAGAGGCATTGCCGATGCGGTCCTGTTCATGTTCGTTAACCTCAAGATCAAGTAGAAACGGTCCCAAAAGACTGACAGTAGCTTCGAACTGGCTCAGGTCGACATGTACGCCCTTGCCAGTTGTATCTCTATGCTCAAGGCCAGCTAAAGTAGCGACCAGTGCGTGTAGCGATGACATATAATCGGGCGGTGCGGTAGTTGCGACTCCAGCAGGTGGGTCTTCGGCAAAGCCAGTCAGACTATCTAGTCCAACTAAGGGTGATTGGTTCGGCCCCCAAGCCAAACTGCGGTAGTACGGGAGCTCAGGATCACTTCCGAAACCAGGCAATTGTGTGTAAATAATGTTGGGATTAATTTGCTTAACGGCTTCATAATCAAGTCCTAACCGAACCACGGCAGCGGCACTGACGTTTGAAAGAAACACATCGCAGTGGGCCAGTAACCTGAGAGCTATTTTAAGCCCCTTTTCATTTTTGAGGTCGATCCCGACACTATATTTTCCGGCATTCATTTCCGGGACATACGGACTCGTGTCCGAGAGAATTTGGGACAACTCTGGATCGTCCTTCGCCCAAGCAGAACCCAATAGTCGAACGACATCAAGGTTCCCCAGTGACTCTAATTTAAAAACATCCGCGCCATAAGAGGCCAGCTTTTGTCCGCAGTTGGGCGCAGCTATAGCGATCCCGAGTTCAAAAACTTTTAGGCCAGCAAGTGGACTCAATACATCAGCGCTGTTTTCCAATTTAATTATCCCCGCTACTTAATGTACCCGAGTTCTCTATCGCGTGCTTTTGCCTCTGGGTCTCGTTCGTTCGGATCTCCTAAACCACCGCCTCCGGGAAATTCGATTACCAATTTTCTTCCCGCTGGTATTACCGTATCTCCTTTAGCCACAACAGCCGTCCCGTCATCGAGGGTAAGTCTTCCGGTCTTTCCGGGCTCTCCTCCTTGGCGGCCTCGAGCTGGGTAAATAACCCTTTCGTATGTTGCGCTAAAAACAAACTCTTTCTTTTGTGAATTCGACAGAATAATAGTTTGACCCAAACCGCCTCTGTATTTTCCCGCACCGCCAGAATCTTCTCGGAACTCCTTTTTCCAAAAAATTAACGGCGATATTACTTCGTTAATTTCCACCGGCATGTTTCGAACGCCACTGGGAAATGCTGTAGCCGAGAGACCATCTTGTCCAGGGCGCGCTCCAGCACCACCTGAATTGAAACTCATCATCATAAAAGAGTGGTTAGTATATTGATCGTCCCAGTCTCCCTTAGCCATTAAGTTCCAGAGTGAAGAAGTACCTTCAGCCGGTACTTGATTCGGTAATACTTGAGACAGGCAGCCGTAAACAGCATCTGGCAGAAGCTGTCCCATTACGTGCCTCACGTTAACGGCAGCTGGGTGAGGTGCATTTAAAATACAATTTTCTGGGGCAGTTACGTTTATAACGCCAAGGGATCCCGCATTGTTTGGGATTTGGGGACCAACAATGCATCGAACACCGAAAGAGGTGTATGCATCGGTGTAGGACATAGGCACATTGATCCCGTAGGGCTGAACGGAGCTGGTGCCAGCGAAGTCAACCTTTATTTCTTGGTCGGTGACAATCAGAGATGTATGAATATCGAGTGGGCTATCGACGCCATCGACTCTCATGGTGGAGACCCATTGTCCATTAGGCACATCGCTTATTGCATTTAGCATAGCGTTTCGCGACGAGTTAATAATGTGTTGGCCTAGAGCGTCTAAGTCTTCAAGCTCATATTCGAGCATCATGCTAACTAGGCGGCTAGCTCCTAGCTCGTTGCACCCAGCAAGAGAGTATATGTCTCCCATTACTTGAATTTTGTCTCGGACGTTAGCTTCGATTATCGATACAACGTTCGGATCGAACTCTCCATTCGAGCCAAACTTCATTAGTGGTAGAAAGAGACCCTCGTGGTAGATCTCTTTTGACGTTGTGCTAAACCCAACACCTCCAATATCAACCACATGGCTCGTGCAGGCAAAAAGGGCAATAATTCGGTCTTTCATGAACACTGGTGTGACCACGACTATGTCGAATAAGTGACCTGTGCCCTTCCAGGGATCATTAGTTAAATAGACATCCCCAGGTTTCATCTCTCTAGCTGGAAACGCCTCGAGGAAATGTTTGACGGAACTGGCCATAGAATTTACATGGCCTGGCGTTCCCGTTACGGATTGAGCAAGCATTTGCCCCTCTATGTCAAAGAGGCCAGCAGAAAGGTCTCCGGCTTCGCGAGTGGAAGTCGAAAACGCCGAACGAACTAGTGTTGTTGCTTGCTCTTGAACCACCGCTATTAGACGGTTCCACATTATGTCGTATCGAACTGATTCAAGGCCAACCGGCTGTTTGTGCATCAAATGCTATCCCAACCTTGCATTTTCGTGATTTTTAAATGTCCAGCGCCAACAGTAAAGCACTTGAAGTGGCGAGGAACAACAGTAGTGGTCTGCGCTTCTACGACTAGGGCAGGCCCGATAGCGAATGAGCCAGGCGCTAAGGACTTTCGCTCTAATAGCATGTAATTTTCAGTCACTCCAGTTAGGGGGTCAGTCACCGGAGTAGTCCTCATTGCAGCGATCTCCTTAGTGGTTTGCACCGTGGGAGACACTTCGAGCGGCGGTTCAACTGTCTGAATAGTTAACAGCCAGTTGAGAGCCTCAATCTCTAGTCCTGGTATTTCTCGGGCGTATAGGTTTCTGTAGCTTGCAAGAAATAGTGAAGTTAAATGTTCTCGTAACTCATAATCGGCGGTTGGTGAACTTGAAGATATTTGAGTGAGGTCAACTTCCACTGGGATCTCGTGGCCTTGCCCGATGTAGCGCATGTAGATGCGAATATTTTCGGTCGTGGTTGCGTTCGGCGCTGCGCTGTTCACGACTTGATTTGCTTCGAGCCGCATGTCTCGCAGTAGATCAAGTGCGTCGGGCATCGTTAATGTACTCAATTTGTGATAGCGAGTGCGGACAGCTTCATGGCTCGCAGGGGCTCGTAGAAAACCTATTGCTGAGCCAACTCCGGCGCCAGAAGGAACAATTATTGTGTCTATCGCTAATTTTTGCGCTACACGCGCAGCGTGAAGAGGGGCAGCTCCGCCAAATGCAATTAGGGTGCCGCCTGTTATATCGCAACCCTGTTCGATTGCGTGTGCTCTGCCGGCGTTAGCCATATTTTCGTCTACTACCTCGGAGACACCAATAGCTGCCGTCCTTGAAGTCAATGATGCAGGGATGGCAATCGTATTATTTAGAGCTGTAGTTGCAGCATCTATGTCCAAGGGTATTTCGCCATTAGCGAAAAAATTAGGCACAATTTTGCCCAGAATAACGTCTGCGTCGGTCACGGTTGCCTCATGGCCGCCGGCCCCGTAGCTAGCAGGTCCGGGCTCTGATCCAGTACTTCTTGGCCCTACAGCTATTCTTCCTAGCTGATCTAGATGTGCGACCGAAGACCCGCCAGCTCCAATCTCAACCATTTCTATTACTGGTAGACGAAGTGGAATACCGCTTCCAGCTAGAAACCTATATTCGCGCGCTACCTCAAATTCACGACTAGTACGTGGTTGCCCATTGTTGATAATACACAATTTGGCTGTGGTGCCGCCCATGTCAAAACTAAGGACGTCCTTTAAATCTAATTCTCTTGCTATTTCCGCTGAGAGCAAAGCGCCTCCAGCAGGGCCACTTTCTACAAGTCGGACAGGGTATTTAAGTGCCTCCTCGACTGTTCCCAGACCTCCTCCTGATTGCATGAGAAACATTTGACAGAGCATTCCTTGCTCTTTTCTTTGAGTATCTAATTGTGTTAGATACTCAGCCATTAATGGTTGTATGTATGCGTTAGCGCACGTCGTGGAAAAGCGCTCATACTCGCGTATTTCTGGACAAACTTGAGACGAAAGAGTAATTGAAACTTCCGGCCATTTTTCTCTAATTAGGTCCGCAGTCTCTTGCTCGTGAGCATCAGACTGATAACTGTGCAGGTAGCCAATTGCGATACTTTCTACACCCGATGACTTGAAGGATTCTATAGCGTCAAGAACGTCTTGGCGATTCAATTTAATTAAAACGTTTCCCTTCGAGTCAAGGCGTTCTCGAATTCCGACGCGCAGATTTCGTGGAACTAATGGCTCAGGTCTGCGCATCGCTAGGTCGTATTGTTCAAATCTATTTTCGTGGGCCATTTCGATTGAATCACGCATGCCATAAGTGGTTAAAAAACCTGTTAGTGCTCCGCGCCTTTCGATCAATGCATTGGTGGCTAGGGTTGTGCCGTGGACGAAGACGTCTATGTCAGCGATATCAATGCCACTTTGGTGGCACAAAGTGGAGATGCCCTGTAATACAGCGCGTGCAGGTTCAGATGGAGTCGTGAGGAGTTTGGTTGTCCAAAGGTTTTCGGTAATTGTTAGGGCTAAGTCAGTGAATGTTCCACCAATGTCCGCTGCGAGCCGGATATCAACCATGGGACTCTACCATACGCGGATAGCCGACTTAAAGATCAATTTTGTCCAAGAGTCGGCTAATCACAATTTTTTGGATCTCTGAGGTTCCTTCATAAATTTGGTATACACGCACGTCTCGATAAATTTTTTCAACTTCATAATCTTCTAAGTATCCATAGCCACCATGAATCTGAATCGCAGCAGAAGCGACTCTTTCTGCCATTTCTGAAGCGAATAGTTTGCTAACTGAGGCTTCATAGGTGCTGTCTAATCCAGCATCGTGCGTTTGTGCTGCATGGAGGTACATCTGGCGAGCGACCTCAATTTGAGTTGCCATTTCTGCAAGTTGAAAACTGATTGCCTGATGCTCAATAATTGCTTTACCAAAGGTCTGACGCTCCTTGCTGTAGCGATGAGCGGCAGCTAATGCTGAGCGAGCTCCACCAACGGATTGCGCTGCGACTCCAATTCTTCCGAGAGACAAGCCACCGAGAGCGACGCTTAGACCGCGTCCGACTTCACCGAGAACGTCGGTCGCAGGTACACGCATGGAATCGAAAGCCACTTGACAAGTATCGTTTGTTCTATGTCCGAGTTTCTTTTCTTTTGAGAGAACCTTGTAACCAGGATTATCTGTTGAGCAGATGAAGGCGGTAATCCCGTTTTTGCCATTCCGTTCATCTGTGCGTGCGATGATGAGAGCAATTTGGGCGGTTGAGCCACCGGTTATAAATGATTTCTGGCCATTCAGTACATACTCGTCTCCATCTCGCACGGCGCGAGTCGTAATCGCACTTGCATCAGATCCGGTGTGGGGCTCTGTTAGATGAATACATCCAAGCCACTCGCCGGAAGTTAGAAGTGGTAAGAGGTTTTCTTTTTGCGTGTCAGTTCCGAATTTCTCAATGGCGACAGCTACTGGAGAGTTGTTTGCGGACATCATGTTGCTGATACCACCATCCGCAGCGGAGATTTCCTCGACAGCTAGAACGTAGCTAACGAAATCTAGTCCTGAGCCTCCGTACTCTTGAGATATAGTCATCCCCATTAGCCCGACTGCGCCCATTTTTCGGTATAGCTCACGAGGCGCTGAACCTGCTTTTTCCCACGCTGGTACATAAGGAGAAATTTCCTTTTTGGCAAAATTTCGAGCATTCAAACGGATAAGTTTCTGTTCTTCAGTCAGCAGCACAACCTTACGTTATTAGACTTAGGTGTTGATGCGCCAACGAAACAACTATCTTGGCTTGTATGCCTAGTGGAAATAATGGACCGAAACTGCCGGCTGGCCTGAGCGGAGCGAACCTAAGGATCGGAGTGATTCGTGCTGGTTGGAATGAAGGGGTAGTTAATCGATTAGCTGATGGTGTAGAGAAAGCTTTAGATCGACTGCAGGTTAAAAACGTTACATGGGTGTCGGTACCTGGTTGCCTGGAGATTCCTCTAGCTGCTCAGCTCCTGGCTCGCTCAGGTGATTTCGATGCAATCGTGGCTATTGGTGCGGTGATACGGGGAGAAACTACTCATTATGAATTGGTGTCAGAAGGTGCCGCCACTGGAGTCCTGCGTGTGCAGCTAGATACTGGTGTGCCCATCGGCTTTGGACTAGTTACGGTTGAGAATGATCAACAGGCTATGGCACGGAGCGAAGGCAACGGAGGCCACAACGTAGGCGACGAAGCTACTGAGGTAGCCGTGCAGATGGCTCTTCTCGTGCGAGATTGGAACCCAAGAGCCTAACAAAGCTATCTAATCGTAGTGTCGTACCTCGAGTTTTGGTTCGGGAAAATTTCACGAAGGGTCTGGACGCATTCGCACAAGCACTTTGGCAACAGCTTCCCGTTCGTCGAGAAGTCGGTAGGCTTCTTGAGCTTCGCTTAGATCGAGAACCTGCCCGATAGGTGGTTTGATGGCACCAGCGGCGATCATCGGCAACAACCGCTGATGAATATTGTCAGGAATGGAGGGGTCATGTGCGACAGCTTCACCCCAGGCTGCACCGACAATCGTGACGTTTCGAAGCAGGAGACGATTCACTTTTACGGTCGGGATGTCCCCAGCGGCAAAACCGACAACTACTAGTCGACCGAACCTCGCAAGCGCTCGTACGCCATCCAAAAATCTGTCTCCGCCAACGGGATCATATGTCATATCAACACCCCGCCCTCCGGTTAGTTCAATTACCTCATCTTTCCATGTATCGCTAACCAATACGATGTGATCAGCCCCAGCATCCAGCGCTATTTCACCCTTTTCCGACGTGGACACTAAGCCAATAACTTGTGAGCAGCCAATGCCTTTAGCAACCTGAATTCCTGAAGTTCCGACGCCACCCGACGCTCCTAAAATTAGAACGCTCTCGCCGGCCTTTAGGTTGCCGCGATCAATCATGCAGAAAACAGCTGTCTGGTAGTTCATAACCAGGGCAGCCCCTTCCTCAAAAGACAGCTGCTCAGGTAGGAGAAAAAGCTCTTCTGGTTTAGCTAGCACTGTCTCAGCTAGACAACCTCTGGTCCATGCCGCTACTCGATCGCCGGGTTTAAAACCGGTCCCACTAGGGGCTGACCTAACAACGCCTGAAGCTTCAATGCCGGGAGTAAAAGGTGGGTCTGGTCTGTACTGGTAGAGGCCTTGGCTCTGCAGTAAGTCTGGGAAGGAGACCCCGCCGCAGACAATATCAACTATGACGCTTTGGCTATCTGGCACGGGTTCGTTTGTTTCAACTACTGCCACGCCCGCTGGGCCGGTTAATGATTGAATCTCTATCGCTCGCATAAAGCAACCTTGCCACACTTAGCGATCTGGTGTTTAGAGATGTCAGTACTTTTCGTTTCGAAGTTGAGTCGTGAGTAATAATAACTTGTTTGAAAAAACGTTCCTCGAACATCTGTGAGTGGCCCCAGTAAAAGTAACCTCTCGGTATATAGCAGAATTTACGAACTGAAATTCTGGATCTACATCCTCTCTAGCTTTCAATCATCAATCACCGTGCTGTCAGTTACGAATCCGTAAACCGAACGTGAAGTTGGAAAACGAGTAAAGTAGATTTAGTAATATAAACGGAAGGGGAGATGATGCGTTATTACTCCTGCGACTCGCACGTAGTCGAAGCAGCTGAAATTTATGATGGGTTAGTGGATAGGTTTGGCTCAAAGGCCCCCTACATATCGAAGGAGTTAGATGGTAAGTCAGGTACCTGGTTGATGCTGCCTGATGGGATGCGCTCCGTTCCAGTTGGTCGTTTAGGTATAGCCGGAGCCTCGCTTGATGATCCAGCCACTCACGAGAGAATAGCGATGGGGTATGATGGCTTCAATCCGGGAGTAATGGATCCTGTTGCGCGTTTAGAAGAACAAAAAACTGACGGCATAGTTGGTGAAGTTATGTACCCAAGTCTCAGTATGTTTACGTTTGCCGTTCCGGACGCAGAAGTTCGCGATGCAGCCTTCCGGCAACACAATGATTGGATTGTTGATTATTGCTCAGTCGACAGAGACCGGTTGATTGGGGTAGGTTGCCTGCCGCTTCCAGATGTGGAGAGAGCGATAGCTGAGATAGACCGGTCGAGTGCAAAGGGCGTTCGAGGTTTTGCGATACCAACCCACATTGACCCGGTTAAGCCCTATTGTCATCCAGACTTTGACCCTTTCTGGGCGCGAGCAGAGGATTATGGACTTCCCTTAACAATGCACATTTTTACAGGGCAAACTTTAGATGGTGGGTTACCAGAGCACTGGGGGACGCCGGGCGGCCATCTGAAAGGCTATACATTGGCCCACACTACTGCTGTGAACACGATGATTGATATCATCTGTGGCGGGGTAACTGAGCGATTCCCAAAATTGAAGCTTGTTATAAGCGAGTATGAGACCGGTTGGGTCGCTCACACATTACAGCGATTAGATCACGCTGCTTATAGAACTCCTTGGGAGGTCTCAGATGAACTGACTATGAAACCTTCAGAGTATTTTGACCGAAATTTTTGGGTTACTTTCGAAGATGATAAAGAAGGAATTGCTACACGCGAGGCTATAGGTGTGAAGAATCTTCTGTGGGGTAATGACTATCCACACCATGACTCTATTTGGCCGAACTCTCGCCCTATTCTTGATGACATTTTGTCAAATGTTCCCGAGTCAGAGAGAGAGCAAATGGTCTGGGGGAACGTTATGGATCTTTATGACCTCGATCCTCAAAAGCTCCCCGCTTTTAGCTGATCCCTGTCAGCTAGGCAGTAACAAAGTGTTTTAAGATTGCTTCAGCGACATACTTACCGTCTTCTAGTGGGCCGAAGTGAGTCAAATCACGCATAGTCAACAGCGAAGCATGCGCTAAAGCTTTTGCGATTGGTTCCGCCATAGCGGGTGGAACTTCATTTCCACGAGCTATTTTTTCGCCTCGAGCGATCACTGTTCTCGAGTTCACCGCTTTCAGCGTCCCAAAATCTGTAGGCGTACCGCTCATGAAAATGTTTGCCTCGGTCTCACCTGAGCAGGACAGTCGAACTCCGTCTTCTGTTGCGACGGTTCCAAAGTCTATGTACGATTCCACAGTTAATTTTTCACATTGGGAGAACGGTAACTTACTCATCAATCGACTGACAATTTCTTCTCTAGAATTAAACTCTGTTTTTCTGCGTCGAGATGCAAGTATCAATGGGTGATCCTCATCAAGAGGTGGTCGTCCGGGCGGAACTAGTACAGGCTCGAATAACCAAAGATCTGAGAATGTGTTCGGCCGGTCAATTTCAGCTTTTAATAATGTTGCGCCACCCAACGAGTGGCCGACAGCATGAATCGGCCCGCCGCCCAGTGCCTTGACAGCCATATGAACTTCATCAATGAAGAACGAACGCTCTACATTAAGTGGGTGCGATTGGACCGTGGACCGTCCGTGACCTCGGAAATCGAGCCCATAACAACAAAAGTGAGGAACTAAATAAGGAATGGCTGTAGCCCACATGCCGGTATTTAAACCGTTTCCATGAGTCAGGAGTAGGTTAGGGCCTATGCCTCCGAGCTCATTGAGCACAGCATGTTCACCGTCTGCACCGCGTAGGAGTCTCACTATTAGACCTCACCGTCGAGGTCAGCAAACGATGGCTTAAAATACATAAAGCCACCCTAGTGGGAGTTCGCTAAGTGACATTGACTTTGAAGTAAGAGAAAGAGCTAATTGGTCTTATGGGCGAGGTGGTAGCGCTCGCATGGCTTGAATTTTCCACAATGCTTGCTAACAAAACGTCCATGACCCTGGTGGGCGGTGTTCCGATTGTTGTATACTGGGCTTAAGTAAGTTGTCATAGTTAGAAAAAGCATTAACAATCCGGGGGGAAACTTGATGCTTTGCTAAAGGTGCTAGCAAGCTGTTCGCCGTTCAGGAACAGAGAATTATTTGATCTTTCGGATTAGTACCGATACTGATTAGAGAGGCGTAGATAAGTTTCCGCTAGGAAGAGAAAGGTAATATATGAAATATCCGCACCACGCAAGTGGCAAAAAGTCATCTATCAGCTCAAGCTATAGATGTAAGGCATGCACTACCTCCATTCATTGGGATGGAACTGTTAAGGCGTACATATCTGATACGCAATTAGACGAAATTTGTTCACAATCGTCTGCAGGACACAACTGTTAATCAGTTAGTTAAGTAAATAATAGATAGACACGTGAGGGACTTCCACATACTCGGTGGAGGTCCTTTTGTCTTCCGTATGCAGTGATAGCCCTCGAGAAGCCATGAAGAAGATAGCTTTCTGCAACGTGTTGGAATCATTTCTTCATGTTCATGTCAATCTTCTAAATCTGCCTCTGTGGTGGCGATAACCGGGGTAAGTTCTAGCATGGCTGATTTAAGAGGGAAGATAGCGCTAGTTTCTGGAGCGAGTCGAGGCATTGGAGAAGCGGCTGCGCGAGCCCTTGATGCAGCGGGTGCTCAGGTGGTTCTAAGCGGGCGGACCACGAGTGACCTAGAACGCGTAGCTGGAGAATTAACGCACTCACCGGTAGTAGTTGCGGCGGACCTGTCAGTAGCTGGAGCTGGCGCCGCTTTGGCAAGCGAGGTATTGGCCCTTGTCGAGGGTGTGGACATCCTAGTTAATAACGCGGGCATCCCTATGCGACGAATGCCTGATCAGCTGACCGAACAAGACGTTGATCTGGTTTATGCAATAAATGTTCGAGCATTACTGATGTTAACAATTAGTCTCGAAGAGTCGATGAAGTCGAGAGGTGGTGGATCTGTAATTAATATTAGCTCGGTGGCTGGAATAAGAGGCCCTGCAGGCCGGGCCGCGTATGCAGCTACGAAAGGCGCTGTTGACGCATTGACCAGGGCGCTAGCTTCAGATTGGGGTCCTGCTGGTATCCGCGTGAATTCGATAGCACCAGGGCTCATAGCAACGGATATATGGGAAGAAAGCCGGCAAACTATCCCTGGACTTATCGAGGATATGGAGGGTCAAATAGCCCTTAAACGGTGGGGTTTTTCAGATGATATTGCTGATGTAATTTTATTCTTTGCAGGAAATGCCTCTCGTTACGTCACCGGCGAAACACTCGTTGTTGACGGCGGACTTGCAAAAGTTGGAGCGTCTGCTAAACCGCAGCTTCTACCTGAAATGAGGGATCAGTAACCCTGACGCGTCGGCATGGTTTATTGATAAAAGTGGACCAGATTGAACCAGAGCGAATGGTCATGTCATACTTTTGCTTGAGCTATTTAAGGCGAAACTGGGGTGTAATTACTAATGACTGACAATTTTGAACGCGTCAGATATGAAATGCCTAGGGAAGGCGTTGCTCGGATAGTCCTAGCTAGGCCTGAGGCGGCAAATGCCCAAGACTATTTGATGTTGTCAGAGCTTAATGATGCTTTTGATTTGGCCGCTGCTGATGAAGGAGTGAGAGTCATCATTCTGGCGGCCGATGGAAAGCACTTTTCGTCTGGTCATGATTTGTCAGCAAGTTCCCCGAATATGGATGATTTCCCAACAATTGGAACCCAATGTCATTTTAATGCACCCGGTGCTGAGGGTTACATGGCGCGAGAAGCCGAGATGTATTTAGGCTTATGTTGGCGCTGGAGAAATATACCTAAACCAACGATTGCTCAAGTACAAGGAAAGGTTATTGCGGGCGGACTAATGCTGGTGTGGCCGATGGATATGATTGTTGCTGCAGAAAACGTAACATTTAGTGATCCAGTAGTGGCATTCAACGTTAACGGGTGCGAATATTTTGTGCATCCGTTTGAAGCAGGGAGCCGACTTGCAAAAGAAATGCTATTTACAGGCCGCGCTATAGGAGCCGATGAATTGTTACAACGTGGAATGGTTAATCAAGTCGTTCCAGAAAATGACTTGGAACAGGCGACTCTTGAATTGGCGGCCCATATTGCTAAACGACCGATGTTCGGGTTGACACTAGCCAAGCAAAGCGTAAATCAGGCTCTGGACTCAATGGGAATGTATAACTCACTTCAAAGCGCATTTAGTCTTCACCATGTTGGGCACAGTAACAACAAAGAAATTCACGGTATGTTGATCGACCCTGCTGGCATCAAAATTGTTAGAGACGAAGCGTGAGGCCGTGCGTCTAAAGACCTAGAGCCCTGGTTTAAATATCATTAAAGTTAGAGTCAAGATGAATAGTAGACTGACGGCACTGCTGCCAATTTCAGCTCGCCTTTGTGCGGATGTGTCTCCATTTGCCATTTGCTTTTCAGCTTTGAGGATTACAGCATGAAGTATGCCGTTCATAGCAAGCCAGCAACTAGCAGATAGCCAAAGCCAAAGTTGGCTCAGCTGGTAAAGCTGCTCTGACATTCCAGTCAGGGTAAATCCGAGCATGCCTGCCACGACAAGAGCAGGTGCGTAGATGCGCTGCCCGTTTACTTGCATGAGTGAGATAATCTTGAAGCGATCAGTGAGATCATGGTTGCGGGCTTGGCGGACTAAAAATGGGTGTACGAAAGCCGGAGCGAATGCTATGACCACGGCAAAAATATGCACGACTAAAACTAAGTTGTATCCAGTGTCGCGTACCATAGCTAGCATCTTTGAGAGTCCTTAAGTCGTGTGCCTATGCGGTATTCATACATGATTCACTGCTCTGACTTGCAACTGGGTGAGTCGTCGCCCTGTATATGATTAGTCTGTCCGATGTTCCTGATGTAACACCAGAGTGTGTGGAGTATTTTATCATTCTTACTCAAAGCTGGTTCACTTATTATTTAGAAGTAAATGAGGATGATTTGTGTATGGGTTCGAGAAGTCCGGTCTTTTAAATTATTAAATGGCAGCTTAGATACATCGAGTTCAGGATGGGGTATGGGCTCTGAGGACCGATGTTAGTTAGTGTTTAGACGAATGTGATTAGTGCTAGCGATGAGCTAGCTGCATAGGAGATTTAGATGATTGAGCCTTGCGACTTATCGGCAACTGAAGCTCGCGCAATGATTAGGAGTAAAGAATTGTCGCCGGTAGAACTCCTGGAGTCATGTTTGTGTCGAACTGATCATACTAATAGTGCTCTTAATGCAGTTATTACGCGCGTGGACGAAATGGCAATGGATGATGCTAGGCGCAAGGAACAAGAAGTCATTGACGGGGCGCCCTTAGGGCCACTTCACGGTTTGCCTGTGGCCATAAAGGACTTGCAACCTACATCTGGCATCTTGACAACGTATGGCAGCGAATATTTTGCTGATCATATCCCAGTTGCTGATTCAGGCATCGTACGACGCGTGCGAACAAATGGCGGGGTTATAACTGGTAAGACCAATATTCCTGAAATGAGCATCGGCGCCAATACTGTGAACCGCCTATTCGGGGCAACAGGAAATCCGTTTGACCCTACAAAAACTTGTGGTGGGTCCTCGGGTGGGTCGGCTGTCGCCGTGGCGGTAGGAATGGCGGCATTGGCAACAGGTTCAGACCATGGCGGCAGTCTACGAATCCCAGCTTGCTACAGCGGGGTAGTGGGACATCGCTCTAGCCCTGGACTAGTACCGCATGAACTTCGGACAATTACGCAGACGAACTATAGCCTTCAGGGGCCTATCGGGCGCACTGTTGCCGACACTGCGTTGCTGCTGGCGGCGGTAGCGCAGAGAGATAACTCGAGCCGACTCGACCCTATGTGCTTCCCGCTTGATTCATCAATTTACTGTAATTTAGCGGGTGTTGACATAGGCAATCTTCGTGTCGGTGTTTCTACGGATTTAGGTGGCGTCCTTGTGTCTAAATCGATTCGTGAAAGCTTTAAGGAACGCGTGAGCTTTTTGTCAAAACATGTTGCGGTTTTATCAGAGGTTGATGTTGACTTGACAGATGCCCCTGCCGTTGATTGGCAACTGAGAGCTGATGTATTCGCAACTCAGTATCATCGCGAAATTGATAATTACGATGGAGGCATTAACCCGAATATCCGCAATACCTATGAGACTGCTTTATCTACTGACGTCCTAGCTATAGCTAAAGCTCGCCGTCGACAAATGGAGTTGTTTCAGGAATTCAACACTCAGTTTGAGAATTTCGATCTCATTATCTGCCCAGGTGTTAGCGTCCCTCCGTTCAAATGGACTTCACTTTACCCAGAAGAAATTGATGGACGAGCTGTTGAAAACTACATGGCTTGGCTGGCTTTAAGTTCTGCCTTGACCGTCGTCGGAAACCCCGTGACTGCATTGCCGTGCGGATTTGACTTGAATGGTACTCCATTTGGAATTCAGTGCGTTGGGCCAATGTTCGGAGATCATGCTCTGCTCAGCAATGCTGCTGCGATTGAACAGTTGTTTTCTGTTGAGGAGTTGACAGCACGTCCGATCCCAGATGTGGCCTGGTTGAAGAATCAAATAAGTGAGTGCGCTACGACAGGAAAGGAAGTAGTGGGCTGAGATAATTTTATGTGGTTGGGTCTCGGGACTAGCTAAAATAACGATTCGACTTTTAAGATGTTGGGTCATCGACTGTGAAGGTTGAAAGTTACGTTCAGAAAATGTTTTAGATTCACCAGTGCGGAACGGGGCACAAGAGGCTCGTAGGTTCTACTGTCATAATATGATTCTTGAGAATGTACGGGTCTTAGACTTAACCCAATATTTGTCAGGTCCATCAGCGACTCGCATGCTTTCTGAGTTGGGTGCCGAGGTCATCAAAGTTGAGCTTGGACCTAATGGCGACCCAAGTCGCTTATTGCCCTTTGTTGAAGGTCGAACCAGTAGCTATTACTCGCAACAAAACAGAGGCAAAAACTCTATTTGTGTAGATTTCTCCAAAGAAGAAGGACACGACTTAGTTCGTTCTTTGGCGCTCGAATGTGACGTTATCGTTGAGAACTTCGGACCAGGGGTTTTAGAGCGAAAGGGTTTAGCTTGGGACGATTTACATGCCCTTGATGAGTCGTTGATCATGGCATCTATATCTGCCTTTGGTAAAGAAGGGCCGCTGTCTCACTTGCAAGGTTTCGATCTGATGGGCCAAGCATTGTCCGGTATGATGCACCTAACTGGAGACGCCGATGGCCCTCCTCAATTTACGGGTTCACCGATTGCGGACTGTGCGGCTGGTCTTGTTCTTTTTGGTGCAATTGGACACGCTTTGTTTCATAGAGAAAGAACCGGACTGGGGCAGTGCATAGAAGTTAATCTTGTTGATCCAGTTTTTCATATGCATTCGATCGCAGTGCAAGGGCACAGTGCAACCAAAGGCGAATGGGCTCAGGCGCGTTCGGGAAGACAGTTTGGAATTGTAGTCCCATCAGGAACATATAAAGGACCCGATGGTTGGATCGTGATTCAAGTATTGGAGCGCCAGTGGCCCCGATTCTGTGAAGCAATGAATAAAGCGGAACTTGCAACCGATTCAAAGTTTCATACAGGTAATGATCGAATTGAGAATGCGGCAGAACTTATCAATATAGTAGAGCGCTGGGTGCAGTCATTTGAGAGTGACGGAGCAGCACTGCAATGGCTGGAAGAGCATCGCATACCTGCCGCTCCGGTCCTTAGTCCAGTTGAGGCTATGAAGCACCCACACTTTATTGAAGGAGGAATGGTCAGGAACGTGGATGACCCAACATTCGGTCCGCTAGCAGTTACGGGATTGCCTGTTAAATTTAGTCAATCAAGTCGACCGGATCGAGAGCCGCTGCCAGAGTCCTTGGGTCAAAGTAATAGACCGGTTTTGGAGAGACTATTGGCGTTGAGTGTTGCTGAAATCGAAGAATTAGAGAAAACAGGCGTTGTGATGTCGGACGAGTAATATGGTCTAAATCGTCTATTTGTTGTAATACGGCTCAGAAAATGCAGGGAGATAGTTATGGCAGTGAGATCAGTAAACGAGATGGCTGATGAAGCCAAGTCTGAAATTGATAATTTAAGCCCGGAAGAGGCGCGACGTAGAGTGGAAACCAATGGCGCACTTATCGTAGATATTCGTGACGTGCGCGAGCTGCAAAGAGAAGGTGTAATTCCAGGCTCAACGCACACTCCACGTGGGATGTTGGAATTTTGGGTATCGCCTGATTCTCCATACACTAAGGAAATATTTCAAGAAGATCGTGAATTTATTTTGTGCTGTGCCGGCGGTCTTCGTTCAGCGTTGTCGACGAAGCTGCTTCAAGACATGGGCGTTCCAAAGGTTAGTCATGTCGAGTCTGGCTTTGGTGGCTGGCAATCAGATGGTATGCCAGTTGAGACCTATGATGAATGGAAATCAAAGCGCTAGATGACCAAAGAAATACTTCAAGACCTTCTACGACTGCATCAGGGACCAATGATCGAACAAAAGCTTTCAAAAAAATTAATTACAGGCTATTGCGAACCGTTATCAGTCAGGTGCGGTGAGGAAATATCTTGGTTTGGATCTAGTCATGTAGCAGTAGAAGGTGAAGTGGATGTCGTTCGGCTAATTTGTGGCGACCCCACGCGCTCA
>Ga0315320_10000250_pt1 | contig 43136 bp, 41 predicted proteins | sample M140m21515metaG_FD_203458 | JGI IMG/M metagenome (GOLD analysis project Ga0315320, IMG submission 203458) | Ammonia-oxidizing marine archaeal communities from Monterey Bay, California, United States - M1 40m 21515 | ecosystem: Environmental > Aquatic > Marine > Coastal | place: USA: California... | reverse complement strand
GTTCCCACCGACGAAGAAGCTGCCGCGATCATGGCAGCAACTGAAGCATTGTGGCCACGTGCGAGCGTTCTTGGCCCTGTTGCTGAGCCCCGCAACACAGCGTGGCGGTTCAGCAGCCGGTCGTGGGCGCGTCCGTTACCGGTCCGTCGCTTGCGCCCCTGGCGCTGAGAGGCCAGCCGGCCGCCGGCTGATCTGGAACAATGGGAACGTGACCGTTCCAATGGACCCGCCGCCACCGCCACCGCCACCGTTGAGTGGCGGAGCACCACCGCCGTACGGAGCAGCGCCCCCGCCTGGATACCAGGCGTATTCCTCAAGTCCAGTCGACGGTCATGAGCGTGCTGGCTTTTGGCAGCGCCTAGGTGGCTATTTGCTGGATGGCTTTCTGTATGGGCTGCTCATCGTTGCCTTCGCGATCCCGGGCGGCTACCTGATCGGCAGTGCGTTCAATAACTGCGTGAGCGTTGGCGACAAGATTGTGTGCCCTGCTGGTGAGCCCAATGGAGTTCAGATCGGGCTCGGTGGGTTACTGATTGCAGTCGGCTTCATCATTGTCATCGTGTTGTACATTCGATCGCTCGGTACGACGGGCCAGACCTGGGGCCGCAAGATCGCCGGCGTCAAAGTCGTCGGAGAAACGACTGGTGAGCCCATTGGAATCGGAAAGGCGCTTGGGCGCCAACTGTTTGCCTCGTTCATCTCGAGCCAGATCTTCTCCCTCGGCTACCTGTGGATGCTGTGGGACGACAAGAATCAGACATGGCACGACAAGATCGTCGGTTCCGTCGTGATCAAGGTCTAATGATCCCAAACTGAAATGACCACGACCATCACCACTGTTGCTGATGACCTGATCGTGGCGCACGAGGGAACTCGAGTCGTGCGGCTCGAAGGGCTAGACCCTGACACTCAGTACACCGTCGATGGCGCCATGGCCCACACTTTGGCACGTCCGCCGGGCCAACTGCTGTCACGCATTGCCACGGTTAATGACCTGCACTTCGGTGAACGGGAGGCGGGCCGGCTCGATGAGCACTCGATAGGGCCGGTGCGGCGCGTGCCGGACGGTGCTGAGCCGTATCCCGAGGTGATGAACCGAACGGCAGCAACCGAAATGCTTGGCATCGATCCCGTTGCGGTCATCGTCAAGGGTGACCTTTCAGTCGACGGGCGTCCAGAGGAATGGGCGGCTTTCGAGTCATGCTACCGCGTGCCATTTGGCGAACGGCTGCACGTTGTGCGCGGAAATCACGACAGCTACCACCACCAGTATCGCTACGCCGGTGATCGGGTAATTGAGGTCGACGGAATGACGGTCGCGCTGCTCGACACAACGATTCCGGGCGAAACTACTGGTCGGCTTGACCCTGAGCAGATCGATTGGCTTGACGCTGTGTGTGCCGCAAGCGACCAACCGGTGATAGCAATGGGCCACCATCAGCAATGGGTCGGTCAACCAGGCGGTCGTCGCAGCGACACGTATTTTGGTTTGCATCCAGATGGCAGCGATCTGCTCGACCAAGTCGCCGCCCGGCGCACCGATCTCATCGCATACACTGCGGGTCATACTCATCGCCACCGAGTTCGGATGATGAGCGAGTCGCGTATTCCGTCGATCGAAATCGGCTGCACCAAGGACTTTCCGGGAACATGGGCTGAGTACCGCGTGTACGAGGGCGGTGTGATGCAGGTCGTTCACCGCATGTCATCCGCAGAGGCACTAAGTTGGAGCGAGTCGTGCCGCACGCTCTACGCCGCAGACGGTGTCGACTACGAGAACTATGCCCTCGGGTCGTTGCAGGAGCGCTGCTTCAACGTCGCTCTCCGATCCTGACTTGATCGAGGTCCATGCTTCGAGTTGCTGTCAATGATCACTGCAGCACTCAGGCCTTCATTGGTAGGTCGTCGTTAGCCCTTGTACGCACCTTCATGCGAGGAGCAGTTCAGAAGCACTAGGCGTGCGGGGTCAATTATTGCGTCTGTGGCCGAGGAGCGATTCTTTAATCGAGGGACTAGTCACCGATTAATCGTGCCAGGGGGAGTTCGACCGGCACCAAGTTCGGCAATGCTCGCAGCAATCACCGGCGCGGCGGTCACTGGGTCAGAACGCCCTGCAACATGGGGAGTCACGAACACTTTCGGGTGACGCCACAGCAGCGAGTCGGCCGGGAGCGGCTCAGAGTCAAAAACATCAAGCACCGCCGCGCGCAACTCGCCGTTGAGTGCTCCGATCAACGCCGGGGTGTCCACCGTGGCGCCACGGCCAACGTTGATCAATACACCATCACCGAGTGCAGTCAGCTCAGGTGCGCCAATGATGCCCCGGGTGGCGTTGTTGAGCGGAACGAGATCAACTACCACATCGCAGTCTCGGAAGAAGTCCTTCAGTGGACGATCATGGGCCGAACGAGACCATCCCACTGTGGCGAATCCATGCTCTGCACACGTCGTAAGGACGATGCTGCCGATTGCCCCCGAGCCAAGAACACCGACTGTGAAGTTGCGGGCAAAGACAGGCTTCAGAGCGCTTTGCCAGGTCGCTGTCGCTTGCATTGTGGCGTAGCGGTCGAAGTCGCGCTGAAAGTAAATGACCCAACTGAGGACGTAGAGCGCGATGTCATCGGCCATCGCCGGATCGATCAAACGCACGACCGGGACATTCGGCAGGCTGCCAAGGTCGAGATGGTCGTAGCCCGCACCCAACAAAAGAATCCCCTCAAGGTTGGTGTACGCCTCCAAATGCTGAGTCGGGAGTCGCCACATCACCACGTGGGTAACGGAGTCGGGCTTCACCTCGGCGGCGACGTCATGTACGTCGAAGTGGGGGAGTGTGGTAGCCAGATGAGAGACCCACGCTCCGTCGTCTATTCCCTCGACCACGATTACACCCATTTCGGCTACCAGCTCGGCGCGAACTTTGCTGCGAGTGATGCCAGGCGATACGCCCGTTCCGCCCCACCAGCGGTGTCGTCGTCGCGGAGTGCGTTTGTTGCGATCCGGAGCACCGCCCCCATGGTTGCGTCACTACGTGTCGCAAGACGCAGCGCCGGTTTCAAAATGGCAGGCCGTCCGAGGAATCGTGCGGAGAGCCGGCCGACTTTGCGGTAGGCCTCGACCTCTTCGGCAACGACGACCGGATATCGTTGCAACGTTGTCGAGTTGCCAGTGGTGAGCGCTTCATGCAACACATTGGCGGCGAGACGGCCACCCATTAACGCTGCATCGATGCCATCGCCACTGAATGGATTGGCCGCTCCCGCCGCGTCGCCGACGACTAAGAACGTTGGGCCCATTTTTGGGCCGACAGACCCACCGATCGGCAACCGAAGGCGTGTCGGGGATTTAAGAGGCTGAGTCGGATCGAGGCCCCAATCCGCCGCAACATGGTCAGAGAACGCTGTCAACAGCTTCAGCGTATTGAGACCTTTGATGTCTCGGTAGCTCGACAGAACACCGACACCGACGTTGACGTTTCCGTCTCCCATGGGTGTGACCCATCCGTATCCGGCGACCGGATTGCCCTGCGGATCGGAGAGGCCGAGCGAGGTTTCAACCCAGGCGTCGCGGTGACGTGGCGAAGAAAAATATGTACGTGCCGCAATCGCGTAGGGCCAACGACGTTGGCGACTTGTACCGAGCACTCGACCGAATCGGCTACTTGCGCCATCAGCAACGACAATGAACCGAGCGTTCACATCGCGGATCGTGCCGTCTGCCAGCGTCATTGTGGCGCCGCGTACAAACCCGCGCTCCGAGATTGGCGTGGTCGCTTCATGTCCCATTAAGACAGTCGCGCCAGCATTTCGTGCGCGGCGGCGAAGTTGTTCGTCGAGCTCGTCGCGGCGGATGACTACAGCGTGATGCGGCATATCGTGGCGTTCGGGCCAGGGAGTATCGGCGCGCTGGCGTCCAAAAATCATTCGGACGCCCTGAATTGGGTGGCCGCCGAATGACATCGGGTCGATTTCGAGTTGACTGAGCTCAGCAACAGCACGCGGAGACAACAGATCACCGCAAGACTTATGTCGCCCTTCGGCCCGCTTTTCTACGAGGGTGACGTCGTGGCCCTCGTCCGCAAGTCTCGCAGCGACAGCCGACCCTGCTGGGCCGCCACCTATGACGAGAACGTCGGTGGAGTGAGGATCAGCGCTCACGGCCATTGATGTCAGTCTGGCCCGATAAGAACTTCATTTTGGCGGATGAAAAACACATCTTGTGCCTGTCGCACGCCCTACTGCGTGCCGATTTACTCGACAGCAGCGCCAGCCCTACCTGCAACGGGGGCCGGACCAACTGGAACGACAGTCACGGTTTCTCCGTTGACGTCAAACTCTTCTGCCCCCTCGAGAGTAAGGAGATCGAGTTCACCAGATTCGACTGCTTCGAACACTGGAGCCTCGCCCGAGCACCACGCCTCATACTCTGATGCGTACTCCTCGCTGGTCGGGTCGGCGCCGCCCAACGTATAGCGCTCATGGCAGATGACCTCGACGATTTCGTAGGCAGAAAGCTGTCCGCCAAACCCAGGCATAACACCTCGTTCGCCGGTCAAGTGCGGACCACCCTCGCGATCGGGATTGCCGTAGACCTCAACACCAGCAAGGTTGTACTGCTCGGTGCCGTAGAAGACGTAACGAACTTGATCTTCTATGTTCGGGAAGGTTTTCAGGACCTCGCCCTCGGTAAAGGCGTAGCCAACGCCTCCGCCTCCTCCGCCTCCATGGCAGCTGGCGCAGTTGCCGTAGATCTCGGCACCGGCGGCGAGAGGGCCCTCAGAAACTTCGCCGCCATCGGTTAAGGCTCGGACGTATATGAAGCCCCAGACTGGCATCAGCGACAGCGTCGCCATTGCCCAGAACGGCACCTTGCGGCGCTGCTTGGCAGCGACGACGTAGGGTGGGTCGGGCTTTGGCGGCTTTGGTGCCGCAGGTTCGGCTGCCGCAACCCGCTCAGCCGGACCGCTCGGCGGTGGTGGAGCCGCAGCTGGCGTTGCCGATGCCGACTTTTCGACCGCCGTCGTCGGAGCGTCCGCAGTGGGGGCTGCATCGCCACCCTGACCAATCGCGTCACGCCGTTCGCGCGACCGCTTCAGGAGATGTTCGGGGATCTCAGTCACTGGATAGATGATAGATGGACAACTCTTACTCGCGTGAATCCATCGGTAATCTCTCTGCGTTTGTGAGGTGTGACTCTGGTCGGTGTTCGATTGGATGTTGAATCATGTCGACAACTCTGTCGGAACTCCTGAGTTCGTGCACTTTCGCACAACCTGGCGCGCGCGTGACACTTGCGTGCCAGACTTCTCTCAATCTCTTCGGGCGAGTAAGGTTCGTGATTGAATTCACGAGACGCCTTACGTCTCTCGTAACTCAAATAACGACAACATGGCGCACATCCACCAGCGCCCATACGACCTCCTGAAACAACCAGATGAAATGGATGCAACAACTGCGATGATCGCTATTGATGTCTTGAAGTGGCCGGGTGTCAACCAGGCGTTCATCGTGTCTCTCGTAGCGTCTCTGGGTCTGTCGCTGGCAGTGATTCCGTACGGAAAGCGTCGTCCCCAGGGCAAGCCAGTTAGTTGGGGCGAAGCAATGATCGGAAGCACGTACGCATTCGGAGTTCTTTTTTTGACCTATGGAGTCCTGCCGCACCAGTGGATTGACCATGCAGACAAGGACCTCGGATGGAGCAAAGACAAGCTTCTGATCGGCTGGGGAGGCTTTCTCAAGCCTGTATCGCAGGGCGGATGGAACCCAATCACCCTGCAATATGAAGCGCTCCGTGACATCGTCGCGGTGTTGCTACATGCGGTTTTCTTCGGTCTGAACATTTTCCTGGCTGTCTGGTGGCAAAACCGTTACAAGGAAACCCAGACCGCACTCCCGACCTCCACGTACGGCCGTCCCTTGGTAAAGAAGGCCTGACCGGCGATGCCCGTCCCCCGATTCGCCGCCTTGACGTCCTGTGCCTTGTATGCCGTGGTCAACCTCCCGAACGCAAATTTGGAGCGCAGCCTGCGTGACTGCGGGGTTCAGTAATGGCCAAAACTGACGCCAATCCGCCAATGATGCCGTTCACCGACGAATACTCGCTGGTGGAGGTTGACGCCGACTACTTGAGTAAGGCCGTCAAGCCGAAGCAGTTCATTCATATCGACCAGACCGAGTGCATTGCCTGTGAAGGCTGCGTCGACATCTGTCCGTGGAAGTGCATCCACATGGTCAACACGTCGGCCGTGTCCGAAGCGATCGGCACTGAGCAGCCAGGGACAGACCCGTCGGACGCCTTCATGTTCACGATCGACGATGACATTTGCACGCGCTGCGCGCTCTGCGTCGACCGCTGCCCTACCGGGGTCATCATCCTCGGTAAAGCCGGTGCTGCGACGGCAGCCGGCGACTATCACATGCGTACCAACAACCATGGCTACGGCTATGGGATGAGGCTCTGAGAGAGATTCATGTCAAAGACGATTGACGACAAACCACGCCCAACAGTAAAGGATCGCCTTAACTCGGCGGTCGACGCAACGCAGGGCAGCCAGGCCTGGAGTTCGATCTTCCGCCCGGGCTCGATTTTCCGGAAGGGCTACACCGACAGTCCGCGCAACCGCAGCTACGTCATCATGAACTCGGTGCTTTACCACTTGCACCCTGTCAAGGTGAAGCGGCACGCAGTCAAGGTCAGCTACACACTCTGCCTTGGCGGGCTGAGCTTTTTCCTTTTCATTTTGCTCACTGTGACCGGCATCTTCCTAATGTTCTTCTATCGTCCGGAAGCAACGGCAGCTTGGAACGACATCCAAAACCTCCAGACCTCGGTCACATTCGGTCTGTTGGTCAGGAACATGCACAGATGGGGAGCCCATTTGATGGTGCTCGCGGTGTTCTTGCATATGGCTCGCGTGTTTTACCACGGCGCCTATAAGCCACCTCGTGAGTTCAACTGGGTTATCGGCGTAATCTTGCTGACCCTGACGCTGTTGCTGTCTTTCACCGGATATTTGTTGCCGTGGGATCAGTTGGCGCTCTGGGCTGTCACTGTGGGCACGAATATGATGGGGTATACGCCCGTCTTCGGAAACGAGGTTAGATTCGTTTTGCTTGGTGGTGCCGAGATCGGTTCTGAGACTCTGTTGCGGTGGTACGTACTGCACGTGTTGTTCCTCCCATTCGTCATCGTGATTTTCATGGCAATCCATTTCTGGCGAGTGCGTAAAGACGGTGGTATTTCGGGTCCGTTGTGACTTGAACCACGGCCGATTGAGATTTCTAATGTTTAAAGTCTGTACAAGAGAGCGAGAGCTAATGACTGAGCCAAAGAATGAGGAGGTGACCTCATGACTGAGATCCCCGAACATCTGCTCAAGCGAGCCCAGGCGGCCCGCGAGAAGTCAGCAGAACCTGCCGCCGAGCCCGCAGCAGAGCCGGCGGCCGCACCTGCCAGCGATTCACGCATCCCCGACGCACTCCTTAAGCGCAGCCAGGCGGCGAAAGCCTCGAAGGGCGGCGGCGAAGTAGATGCAGCTGAAACCGGCGGTGGCGTTGCGCTTGCCGAGAAGGTTGGCGCCATTGTTGCTGCAGCTCCCTCCAGTGCTGGCGTGCCCGTTGGCGGAGGCCCCGGCGGTCACACTCAACGACTCCTCACTGTCGTCAAGTCGGGTTCAATTCAAGACGTGAAGGCCACACCGGTGGACAAGGTCCATACCTGGCCGCATCTGCTTGCAGCGGAGTTCGTTGCGGCGCTGGCTTGTACCGCTTTTACGTTCCTTTTCTCGATTTTTGTCAATGCACCGCTGCTTCAGCTCGCCAACACGAACGCCACACCGAACCCTTCGAAGGCCCCCTGGTACTTCCTTGGCCTGCAAGAGCTGCTCACGATGTTCCATCCCATGGTGGCTGGCGTGACACTGCCGGGCGTCGGCATCATTTTCTTGATCCTCACGCCGTATCTCGACCGCAACCCGTCAAACAAGCCCGAGGATCGCAAGTTCGTCATCTCCATCATGACCGTGCACCTGATGTTCTGGGCCGTTCTCGTGATGATTGGTTCGTTCTTCCGTGGCCCTGGCTTCAACTTTGTGTTGCCGTGGGTAGACGGCTTGTTCTTCGAGCTCTGAGTAGCTCGGCCCCCATCCATTTGGCTCACTGAGACGAATAAGAAGTAGTAGAGAGACAGCAAAGGAGTACCCCCCATGAGTACCGCAGCAGTCATAACCATCGCTATCGGCATCGTTGTCGTGCTCGGCGCCATTTCGTTCTTCACTCTTGCCCGTCGGTCTGATGTGCGCGGTGCAGGAGCTTTGTCCGGCGAAGCGGTAAAGCGCGACAAAACGCGCCGGAAAGAAGCCAAGAAGCAAGGCCGTATCGCCGCTGAGGAAGCAGCGACCCGCACGGCCGCCGACGCTGAGGCAGAGGGCGTCGAAGCGCGAACGCCAAGTAAAGAACTCGTTGGTGTTGGTGCCGGTGACAACAATCTCGTGCCCTGGACACCGCCGGATCCTGAGGTCATCGGTGTCTCGCGTCGTCAGTTCTTTAACCGCGCCACGGTAACACTCATGAGCGTCGGTCTCGGCGGTTTCGCAGCAGCGGCGTTTGTTGGCTTTCTTTGGCCTTCTGGCACCGGCGGATTTGGTGGCGCAGTGAGCGTCGGCAAGCTCGGAGCCATCAAGAACGGCATCAAGCAGGGCGGCGGGTTCTTCTACGTCCCCGAGGCCAAGTCATGGATTACGGCCTACCCGTCTGAAGCTCTGCCAGCTGCCGAGACGGTTTACCCGGAGAACGTCCTTGTTGCGATGCGGCAGGGAATCGTTGTCCTGAGTCAGAAATGCCCGCACCTTGGCTGCCGCATCCCTGAATGTAAGACGAGCCAGTGGTTCGAATGCCAATGCCACGGTTCGCAGTACAACCGGGTCGGCGAAAAGAAAGCTGGACCAGCCCCTCGTGGCATGGACCGCTTCCCTGCGACCATTTCACCTACAGAAGACGTCACCATTGATACCGGTACGACCGTCACTGGCCCCCCGATCGGTGTAAACACCACCGGCCAAGAAGCAGAAGGCCCGCACTGCACGGGCGGAGACGAACACTGATGACGCCTGTCCTTTCTTCCACGCTGTCGACTCCTGTAGTACTCGGCTCAACGACCACCAACATCGCTGTTCTCAGCCTCGTGATCATCACCGTCGGATGGGTGGTGTACGGCATCTTCAACGTCGTGGCTGGCCGCAAGGAAGTTGGATCAGAAATCGAGCTTGCGGCAAACCGTAAGGAGTACTACGACGATGAGACTCTCGAGGGCTCTCGCCTCGAGAGAGTTCAACTATTTGGTGTGCTCCTGCTCGTCCTCGTCGTGATTGGACTTCCGGTTGTTTGGATTCTTGAGCCTGGCCGCCAAGAAGGTGCAGCGCTTGGTTGGAACAACCGTTATGCCAGCTGGGGCTCGCAGTTGTTTGCTCCGACTGCCGAGGGTGGCTTCAACTGCGCCGGGTGTCATGGTGGTATGGCTGCCGTTGGGGGTGAAGCACCGTTCACGGTGACTGATAAACTTACCGGCGAGGTCACGGCCGTGAACTGGAAAGCTCCTGCCCTGAACACCATCTACTACCGTTTTGACGTAGACGAGGTCCGGTTCATTTTGAATTACGGCCGGCCGTTCTCCCCGATGTCGCCGTGGGGGCTTATTGGCGGCGGCCCGATGAACACTCAACAGATCGACAACGTGCTCGAGTATCTGAAATCAATCCAACTTCCGCGGTCCGAGTGCGGTCCAGGCGAGGTCGAAGCAGCTGATTTCTATGGTCAGGAACTCTGTGCGAGTGGCACGGTGCCAACTGACATTGCTGAAGATATCCAAGCCTCAATTGACGCCGCCGTAGCGTCAGGGGAAGTAAGTAGTGTGGGCGAAGCAATCTTCAACTTAGAACTGGGGTCGGGCGCGTACAGTTGCGCACGTTGCCACACGCAAGGTTGGAGTTACGGAGACCCCAGCGAGACCGGACAGGGCGCCTACGGGTGGAACCTCACTGGCGGCTCGACTAACAGTACTTTTAACAACGAGTCAGACATGATCGAGTTCATCAAGAATGGCTCGGAGTATGGCAAGGTCTACGGTAACCAGGGTCAGGGCAGTGGTCGTATGCCAGGATTTGGGGCAATGCTCACTGATGAGCAAATTGAAGCTGTCGTCGAATACGTACGGAGTTTGTGAGCAACATGTCGCTGTTGGCAATTGGATGGGAGCCCGAAATTCGCGGCTTGCTCACCGTCGTGATGGGCGTCGTCGTGCTAATGGGCAGCGTCTACATGATCTTGGCGACCAACATCGGATCTCGCCTGTCGTTCCTAGTATCTCTCACCGGTTTGATGGGTTGGATGGTGCTGATGGGCATGACATGGTGGATTTATGGGATCGGTCTCAAGGGGCCTGAGCCGTCTTGGGTCGCAATTCCCGGTGTGACGATCATCCAGGACGTACCGTCGCTGCGTTCAGCTGGTGCTCTGGAATCTTTGCCAGAAGGGTACGAAGGAGCTAGCCCGAGTGAGTTGAATGAGATTGTCGCTGACCAGTTCCTGAATGAGGGTTACATCCAGATCGGCCAAGACGACCCGGCGTACGGCCAAGCTCAGGCTGCGGCGAGCGAGTTTCTAGAAGAAGACGGCGCACTCACAGCTGGGCAGTACGAAGTTACTGACGTGTTTGACGTCGGTGGAGAGCGCTATCCGCTCATCGCTAACAACGAATCGCTCGACTTTGTGGCGTTCTTCCACAAACCGCACTACACGGTGGTCGAAGTTTCCCCATTAGTACCGGTACGGACCGAACCAGGTCGAGCACCTGCTAAGGCTGAGATCGACGAGGAGGCGCAAAAGCAGTACGTATACATGATCCGCGATCTCGGTGCTAAGCGCCAACCGGCCGTTGTCCTAACCATCGGCGGTGGCGCGATTTTCCTTGCGCTTTGCTACCTGCTGCATCGCCGTGAGCGAATTTTGAGGCAAAACCTTTCCTCCGCAGTCGCTACGGCCTGATCCATGGGACAGTACCTACCCGTGGTGGCGCTGATGATCCTGGCAATCATCTTTGGGGGTCTGAGCTTCACGGCATCACGGCTTCTTGCGCCGCATCGGCCCTCGACGGCTAAAGAGGCACCGTACGAATGTGGCATCGTGCCGACTCGTGAGCCTCCAGAGCGTTTCCCGGTCAGCTTTTACATCGTTGCCATGTTGTTCATTATGTTCGACATCGAGATCATCTTCGTGTACCCGTATGCGGTCAATCGTGACGGGCTCGGGTTTTACGGCTTCTGGGCGATCCTTGCATTTTCGGTGATCTTCTTCCTCACCTTCGTGTACGAAGTGGCCCGCGGTGGCCTCGATTGGGGCCCGATCCAGAAGTACCGCAGCCTCGAGGCTGACGCCGCCATGGTGTCGCCCGAACGCACAGTTACTTCGACGATCCGTCGAGTCGGTGCCGAAGGGCGACTTCCTGATGACGACGGCTCTGGCGTTGAAGCCGCATAACCTCTGCATACCAGACCCAGGGACTTACTCAACCCTGATATTCAGCCGTATTTCGTAAGGGAATCACAACATGGGCATCGTTAACGATGTGCTCGACGATGGACTCGGCGGGCTCACACATAACGTCATTACAGGCAAGGTCGAAGACCTCGTCAATTGGTCGCGCTCCCGCTCATCATGGCCGGCTTCTTTTGGGTTGGCTTGCTGTGCAATCGAGATGATGGCCACCGGCGCTGCGCACTACGACATTTCGCGCTTTGGGATGGAGGTGTTCCGCGCGTCGCCGCGTCAGGCCGACATCATGATCGTCGCAGGTCGCGTGAGTCAGAAGATGGCACCTGTCCTCCGTCAGGTCTACGACCAGATGATGGAACCCAAATGGGTTATCTCGATGGGCGTCTGTGCGAGCTCCGGCGGCATGTTCAATAACTACGCGATCGTGCAGGGCGTCGACCAGATCGTTCCAGTCGATGTCTATGCCCCGGGTTGCCCACCGACACCAGAAACGCTGATCCACGCGATCGAGACGCTGCATGGACTGATTGAGACCAACGAGATCATGAAGCGTCGTGCCGAGACGGGTGCTGGTGCCAATGTGCATGTTGAACACATCGAAGGCGGCTCCACACCCGTTCTCCTCGGAGCCACGAGATGAGTGACAATCAGACCACTACGGAGGCTTCTGAAGCGGCGGAGGATGCAACGCCCATGATCCACGGCTGCCCGGTTACAGATTCACTCGGCCAAGAAGTCATCCACGCAACGGTCGGGCAGTATCTCGACGTCCTCAAGGCGCTTGACGACGAGGGCTACACGATGTGCGTCGATCTCTGTGGGGTTGATTACCTCGACTTCATGGGGCGATCACTGCCCGATGGAATCGCCGCCGAACGTTTCGAAGTAGTCGTCAACCTGCTTGACCTCAGCAATCGTCGGCGTACTCGCATCCGGGTGCAAGTGCCAGCGGCTGCGCCCGTAGTGGCATCGCTATTTGATCTGTACCCAGGCACCGAAGCAATGGAACGTGAATGTTTTGACATGTTCGGCATCGAGTTTGCTGAGCATCCGGACCTCACTCGAATTCTCATGCCTGAGGATTGGGATGGGCATCCGCTGCGAAAAGACTACGAAGTGGGCCGGATCCCGGTTCAGTTCAAGGGAGCCAACGCCTGATGAGTATCACCGACGACTCTCAGGCAGGGACGAACTCCGATGAACTCACGCCAACGACGTTGACCGGAGCTGAAGTGGCCGCAGCAGGCATCGACCTCGCTGTCAATACGCCCGACCCTGGCACCAACTATCACCTGTTCGTGGCGGGCACCGATGAAGGAGCCCAAACCCTCAAACCCCGCAGCCAGACCACTGCGCGCGAGCTCATGCGCGAGGTTGGTTCTGTCCTGCGAATGAGCGAGGCCGAAGCTGCCAGCCTTGGGGATTTACCCGAAGACCCTGAAGAAGATCAGACAATGATCATCAACATGGGTCCCCAGCACCCGTCGACGCACGGCGTGCTCCGATTGATGCTCGAATTACAGGGCGAGACCGTTCTGCGGTGCAAGCCCATCATCGGCTACCTCCATACCGGGATGGAGAAGACCGGCGAGCAACTGACGTACATGCAAGGCGGGACAAATGTCACGCGCATGGACTACCTAAGCCCGCTCAACAACGAGCTTGTGTTCGCAATGGCCACAGAAAAACTGCTCGGAATCGACGGCGATATTCCCGAGCGAGCCATCTGGATTCGCATGCTGTTGTCTGAGCTCAACCGAATGTCGAGCCACTTGTTGTTTATGGCGACCAACGGAATGGACCTCGGTGCCGTATCGATGATGATCTACGGCTGGCGTGAGCGCGAGGAAGTGTTGCGGTTCTTCCAGGAAGTCACTGGCCTCCGCATGAATCACAACTACATCCGCCCTGGTGGCCTAGCAGCAGATCTTCCGACCGGTTGGCGTGATGGAGTCCTTCGGATTCTTGATCTCCTTCCGCCCCGTCTCGATGAGTACGACACGTTGATGACTGGTCAGCCAATCTGGCGGGAACGTCTGCAAGGTGTCGGCGTGATCACGCCGAGTGAAGCTCTTGCCTTAGGGGCAACCGGGCCCATCTTGCGCTCTACGGGTGTCGAGTGGGACCTCCGTCGCGATCAGCCATACATGCACTACGACGATCTTGACTTCGACGTCGTCGTCGGTTCGTACGGCGATGCATTCGACCGGTACGCAATCCGGCTTGCCGAGATCCGTGAGTCGATGAACCTAGTGCGCCAGATTGTCGAGCGCATCCCGCAGGGCGATTACCGAATTCAAAATAAGAAGGTCACCCCGCCGCCGCGCGCCCGGATCGATGAGTCGATGGAAGCGCTCATTCACCACTTCAAGATCTTCACCGAGGGCTTCAAAGTGCCCGAGGGCGAAGTGTACGCCGCTCTTGAGAGCCCCCGCGGTGAACTTGGCTGCTACATCGCGTCTGATGGTGGACCTAACCCGTATCGCATCCACATGCGTGATTCGTCGTTTGTCAACATCCAGTGCCTACCGCACATGATGCGCGGCGGACTAGTCGCCGACGCAGTGGCTATCATCTCCTCGGTTGATCCGGTGCTAGGTGGCGTTGACCGATGAGATCCCGTTCCGTTGCTCTGGGCACCGCCGTGCTCGTAGCGCTTGCCGTGAGCGGCGCAGCATGTTCGACTGGCGATGACGTCGTTGCTGTTAGCGCTGACACCGAACCAGCCAACTCTGATGCGACGGAGACCGCTGTACCAGGCTCGATCAAGACCGAACCAGCCGCTACCAATGGTGCCAGTACCGACGGATTCGTGTTCTCCGCGCCGACTGAGGACTACGTCATCACATTCCCTGGCGAGCCATCACCGACACCGCTCGTCGTTCCGCTCCCAACAGGCCAGGTCACTGCTAAAGGGTTCATCTATGAAGATGGGGCCAACGCGGCATACATCACGTCGGTGTTCGACTATCCCGAAGACTCAATTGGCAGTGATCCCGAAGTTGTTCTTCTTGCAGCACGCGACGGTGCTATCGCCAACATCGGAGGGACTCTTGTTGACTCCCAATTTGTCGAGAGCGATGGAGTCCCGGGCGTCGCCTTCGCCTTCGACGTCGTTGACGGCGCAAACTCCGGTGACGGCAACGCTCTCGTTTTCGTCGATGGACTCCGGCTGTACCAATCGTTCGCCCTTGGCTTCTCGGGGCAGACCGAGCAATTCCAGGCGTTCCTCGACACGTTCATGTTCACCGACGACCAAGCAGGAGACAGCTGATGAGCCGTCTGTCCGATCACAACGTGGTGCTGGCCAAGGAGATCATCAGCCATTACCCGAAACAGAAGTCGGCATTGATCCCGCTCTTGCACCTCAGCCAAGAACAGAACGGCTACGTCACGAAAGACGCAATGCGGCATATCGCTGAACTCATCAACGTCACGCCGGCCGAAGTGCTCGGCACAGCGTCGTTCTACGAGATGTTCAAGTTCGAACCCGTCGGTAAATACGTCGTCAACGTTTGCACGACACTGTCGTGTGCACTTCTCGGCGCTGGAGAATTGCTTCACCATGCTGAACAAAAGCTTGGTGTAAAGGCAGGTGGCACCACTGCCGACGGCCTCATCACGCTCGAACCAGCTGAATGTCAAGCCGCATGCACCGAGGCGCCGTGCCTGCAGGTCAACTATCGCCACAAATATCGAGTCACGCACGCCGACTTTGACGAAATGATCGACGACCTACGCTCAGGCAAGCTCGAAGGCGAGGTGCCACCACACGGCACGCTCGGCACGCAGCGCCAGCACATCCCCGTCGACAAAGGTGTTGGCGCCGTTGCTCCGGACGACGTCACAGGTGGTCCCGCCTGGATTCCGGTCCCTGCTCCGGAAGAGAGGAACTGATAATGAGCACCATCGATTCTTCAAGTGCTGTCACTCACGACTACATCCCAGGGTTCTACATCGGTGACCGACCCAAGGTGGTCACGTCGCGATTCGAATACGAAGACAGCCACACTCTCGAGCGCTTTCTTGCGACTAACGGCTACAACGGTCTGAAAAAGTGCCTGGAGATGAGCCCGCAAGAGATGCACGACGAAGTCCGCAACTCGACCGTGCTCGGCCGCGGCGGTGCTGGGTTCCCGGCTGGCGTAAAATGGGGCTTCACCCCGCAGGGCGTGTGGCCGCGCTACCTCGTGGTCAACGGCGACGAGTCTGAACCTGGCACCTACAAGGACCGTCTCCTCATGGAGCGCGATCCGCATCAGTTGATTGAAGGTTGTCTCATCGCTTGCTACGCCGCTGGTCTGTCGCAGTGTTTCTTATACGTACGCGGTGAAATGGCGTTGGCGCAGGAGCGGATCGCTGTTGCGCTGAACGACGCATATGCCGCGGGTTACATCGGCAAAAATATTCTTGGCACCGACTTCAGCGTTGACATCATCTTGCACTGGGGAGCAGGCGCATATGTCGTCGGTGAAGAGACTGCATTGATTGAGTCGCTCGAAGGCGAGCGGGGTATGCCACGGCTCAAGCCGCCGTTCTTCCCGGCTGCTGTCGGTTTGTACGGCAAGCCGACGATCGTCAACAACGTCGAAACACTTGCGAACCTGCCATTCGTTGCACTCAACGGTTCGGCTTCGTATACAGCTATCGGCACACCGACCTCACCTGGTACTCGAATGGTTGCCGTCTCAGGCCATGTGAAGCGGCCGGGCGTTTATGAGATCATCAATGGCTCAACGACGTTCCGTGACATTATTTATGGTGACGATTTCGGTCAGGGGATTCGTGACGACAACGACCTAAAGGCATTCGTGCCCGGCGGCGGCTCAGCGCCCTGGTTCGTCGAAGATCAACTCGACATTCCGTTCGAAGGTAAGGAAGCCGGCGCAGCGGGTTCGATGCTTGGGTCAGGGGCCATCATGGTGATGGACTCAACGACCGACATCCCCCACGCCGCCTACACATTGACCAAGTTCTACGCCCACGAATCGTGTGGCAAGTGCACGCCGTGTCGCGAGGGTGGCACGTGGCTGATGCGCATGCTTGAACGCGTCGTCGCTGGCCACGGTACTGACGCTGACCTCGACCAGATGCGCGAAGTTGGCCAGACGATTTGCCCAGGTGACATGCCACATGCATCGAGCAAACGCCTTGGCCTTGAAGCGGTCCCATTCCCGTACAAGATGACCACGATCTGTTTCGTCGGACCGTCTGCTTGGGCGCCGTTGCACTCAGCACTGACGCTGTTCCCTGAAGAGTTCGAAGCCATCGTGACCAAGGTGCCAAAGCGAGTCTCGATTCCCGTCACCGCACTCTCAGGAGCCGACGCATGACCGATGTCCCTGCCGAGGCGACGGATGATGAATCAATCGAAGTGGTGCCCGAGCTGGATCCCAACGCCGTCGCCGTCACTCTGAATGGTCACGAGATCATTGCTCAGAAGGGTGACTTGGTCATTGCGGTCGCAGAGAGCAACGGGGCTACGGTCCCGCATTTCTGCTACCACCCCCGGATGAGTTCGGTTGGCATGTGTCGGCAGTGTCTTGTCGAGGTCGACACCGGGCGCGGCATGCAGCTGCAGCCATCGTGCATGATCACCGTGTCGCCCGACATGAAGATCGAGACCGAATCGCCAACAGCAAAGCGGGCCCAAGAGGGCATGGTCGAGTTGCTGCTTGCCAACCATCCGCTCGACTGCCCAGTCTGCGACAAGGGCGGCGAGTGCCCATTGCAAGATCAAGCGTTCTCGCACGGCCCCGGCGAAAGTCGGTTTGTCGAAGAGAAGCGTCACTACGAAAAGCCGATCCCGATCAGTGACCTGGTGCTGCTTGACCGCGAGCGCTGCATTCTCTGCGATCGCTGCACCCGATTTGCTGATGAAGTCGCGGGTGACAAGCTCATTCACTTCACCCAACGCGGTAACAACACTCAGGTTATGACGTTTACAGACGAGCCGTTTGCGTCCTATTTCTCGGGCAATACCGTGCAAATCTGCCCGGTAGGCGCCCTCACCGCCGAGCCCTACCGCTTCAAGGCGCGGCCATGGGACCTCGAACAGCAGGAGTCCACCTGCACAACGTGTTCAGTCGGCTGTCGTACGGTGGTCCAGTCGAGTCGTGACGAGTTGCTCCGCTATCAAGGCGTCGATTCCGACCCGGTCAATCACGGCTGGCTATGCGACCGCGGTCGCTTCAATTTCGAAGCAACCAGCTCTGATCACCGGATCAACAATCCAATGATCCGCACCGACGCAGGACTTATCGAGACGCAGTGGAACAGCGCGATGAAATCTGCGGCCGCACTCATTAACGAAGCCCTCAGCACCGGCGGGCCACAGAGCATTGCGATTCTCGGTGGCGCACGAGGCTCGAATGAGGACGCCTTCGCATGGGGCCAACTCGCTGATGCGATCGACACTCCATACCGTGATGCACAACTAGGTGACGGACTGCCGATCGAGGTCCTCGGTCAGAAGCGAGCAACAATCGACGAGGCGGCCAACGCTTCGACCCTCGTGCTGCTCGGCCCTGATTTGAAAGAAGAGCTGCCGGTTCTATATCTCCGCTTGCGCGACGCAGCAGAAAAGGGTCGGAGCAAGATTGTCGAATTCTCCGCCGTCGACACCGGAATGTCGCAGTATGCCTGGAAGAGCATTCGCCACGAGCCAGGTGCCCAGCAAGAGGCCGTTCGGACGGCGATTGGCGATGCCGACATCGCTGCGCAACTCGCCAGCGGTCCGGTGGTCGTTGTCGTGGGTCGACCGAATCTCGCCGAGTCCAGCAATGCGACGATCGCAGCGCTCCAGAATGTGCTCAACGCTGTCCCTGCCGCCAAGGTGCTACCCGCCCTGCGGCGAGGCAACGTTGTTGGCGCACTGTCGCTTGGCATGGCACCGACAAGCTCCGATGGTGATGCCATCGCAGCCCTCAACGCGGCAGCTGACGGCAAGATCGGACTGTTAGTCCTGGTGGGCAGTGACCCACTCAATGACTGTCCCGACACTGGACTCGCGCGTCGTGCGCTCGCTGGGGCACGTCGGATCATCTCGGTCGACACGCACCCATCAGAATCCACCCAACTCGCTGACGTCGTCCTGGCAGCAGCGGCCTACGGTGAGAAGTCGGGTACGACGACAAACCTTGAAGGCCGGGTAACGACGCTGGCCCAGCAAGTCACTGCCAGAGGAACGGCACGTCCCGACTGGATGATCGCCGTCGAACTAGCCATGTCGATCGGGGACCGGTCATTTGGAGCAGACCATCCGCTCAGCAACGTCGCAACGGTCGACGATGTCACGGACGCGATCGCATCAACAGCACCGTTGTTTCCTGCGGTCACTCGAACAGCCCTTGCCGCATCGATCGATGGTGTGATGTCGATCCAGCCAGCGGCTGCACTCCCTGATGTCAGCGTCGAAGTTGCTGGTCGCAACAGCTACGACTACCGGCTGGTCGTCAGCCGGAAGCTGTACGACCGGGCGGTCAGTACGGCAATGTCGCCGTCGATTGCAAAGCTGGCACCAGGCACCGGTGCACATTTGCATCCGCTTGACCTCGACGGCATCGGCGTCGAGGCCGGTACCGACGTGAAGCTCATCAGCGCCAAGGCAGCAGCAGTGCTGCCGGTCGTTGCCAACTACAACGTCCCGCGCGGCGTCGTGTGGTCACCGTTCAATCAGTCTGGAACTGGCAGTATCGAAGACATCATTGATGCTGCTGCGGCCACCACCGACGTCCGAATCGAACGAATCTGATGCTGTCCTCTCAACTCCCTGATGCACTGCCGATGGACGCAGTGCTGAACGGCCTCGTCGCGATTGACCCGATTACCGAGGGCAAACTGACGTGGACGCCAATCCTCATTATTTTGGCCAAGGTCCTCATCGTCTTCGTACTCGGCCTCGTTGGCACGATGCTGATGGTGTGGTTCGAACGCAAAGTCGTGTCGGGGATGCAGAACCGAGTCGGACCGAACAAAGCTGGCCCCTTCGGGCTGTTGCAGACCCTCGCCGACGGTATAAAACTTTTCTTCAAAGAAGACCTGCTGCCGAATCGGGCTGACCGCATTGTGTTTCGCCTCGCTCCTTTCTTGGCGTTTGTCCCTGCCTTTCTCGTCTGGGCAGTCATCCCGCTCGGTGGGGATTTTTCCGACGGCAAAGACGGATCCATCACAATCTTCGGGCAAGTCACCCGCGTCCAGCTCGCTGACCCTCCGGTCGGCATTCTTCTCGTCCTAGCTTTAAGCGGGATCGCGGTCTACGGCATCATGCTCGCTGGTTGGGCGTCGGGGTCAAAGTACCCGCTCCTCGGAGCGGTTCGGGCCACTGCCCAGATGATTTCGTACGAAGCGGCTCTCGGTCTCAGCCTGGCGGCGGTATTGCTGTCGTCCCGCACATTGAGTACGAACGGCATTGTGCAAACCCAGGATCGTTTTGTCGACTGGAATATCATCACTACTGGCCTGCTCCCGTTCTTTGTGTTCGTCGTAGCTACAACAGCGGAACTGAACCGGCCACCGTTCGATCTTGTCGAAGCCGAACAGGAACTTGTCGGCGGATTCAACACCGAGTACTCCTCGATTCGCTTTGCGCTCTTCTTTCTCGCTGAATTCATGAACGTCATCACCATGTCCGGTGTCATGGTGACGCTTTTCCTTGGTGGCCCCCAGGGGCTCTTCGACATTCCGGTGATCCCGGGCTACGTCGAAGGTTCGATCTGGTTTGTTGCCAAGCTGCTGCTCTTCCTCTACATGTTCGTCTGGTTCAGAGCCACCCTGCCCCGACTTCGCTACGACCAACTGATGGACTTCGGCTGGAAGATCCTCATTCCGGTGTCTCTCGGTTGGTTCCTAGTGCTCGCTGCACTCCGTCAATTTGCCAACGGCGACAACGTGGCCAGCCTTCGGGTGGTCGGCATCGCCAGTCTCATCGGGGTCATTGCGGTCGGTTTGTTCGCAGCGGCACTCAATGTGAGTCGCAAAAATCGTGAGGCGTCAAGCTCACTGAGCCCAGTGCCGTCACCGTCCGCTTCAAGCAAGGGAGCCGCCAACTGATGGGTTACTTCGAAGGTTTCCTCATTCCACTCCGCCAGCATCGCCTCTTTGGTGGCAAGCAGGTGACCACGCAGTACTCCGGCGGTCGGCGCGCCAAGAAGAGGGACGACATGGCGCCCGACTCACAAGGCGACGAAAAAATTCCTAAGCCTGAGCGGCTGCATGGGCGTCACGTCCTTAACCGCTACGAAGACGGCATGGAAAAGTGCATCGGCTGTGAGCTGTGCGCTGGCGTTTGCCCAGCCAAGTGCATTCACGTACGTGGCGCTGACAACGACCCCGAGAACCCCACATCGCCGGGAGAGCGCTTCGGTTGGATCTACGAGATTAACTATTTGCGCTGTATTCACTGCGACCTGTGTGTTGAGGCGTGCCCGACCGAGGCCATCACCGAGTCGAAAATGTTCGAGTTCTCGTTCACGGACCGCCAAGACGCGATTTACACAAAAGCCGAGCTCGTAGTTGACGAGGTAGGAAAAGCTAAACGGCTTCCATGGGAGGATTGGCGCGACGGCGAAGACGACCAAACGTCGGGTTGGATGCGCGCCACGTCTCCATCGGGCGACGCAACCTTCGAAGGGGAGGTGGGTTGGAGCAACGAACTCGGTTACGGTTTGCGTGCTCCAGAACCCAAGCAGGCCGAGCGAGACGCTCATGATCCCGATCGGGATCATGGGGATCGCCCCGTGAAGGTCGTTAAACGGTGAAGCGCTACTGCTGATGGATACCACGTTCCTCGAATATCTTGTCTTTTTTGCAGCGGCTGCAATGGTGCTAGGCGGCGCCATTGGCGTCATCACGCTGAAGAACCCGGTGCACGCCGCACTTGGCTTGGTCATGACACTGTTCGGCATTGCCGTGCAGTTCGTAGCGCAGGAAGCTCACTTCCTCGCTGCGGTACAGGTCATTGTCTACGCCGGAGCGATCGTGGTGCTGTTTTTGTTTGTCATTATGTTGCTCGGTGTCGACAACGCCATGGACCTGTCGATCGAGCCAATCAAGGTCCAGCGTCCACTTGCTGCGATCATGGGCCTTGGGCTCGGGTCGTTGATTACCGCAGCGGTCATTAAAGCTGACAGCAGCACGGTGCTGCCCGGAGCGGTCGGTGATGGCATCGACGTTGCCACCGAGACCGGAGACCACGACAGCAACATTAAGCAGCTGGCCGAAAACTTGTACGGCGACCACGTGTTTGCCTTCCAGCTCACCTCCGTTCTACTCGTGGTAGCGGTAGCCGGAACGGTCGTCCTTACCCGCAAGTGGCCCAAGGCCGATGTTGAAGATACTGATGCGTCGCTACCGACCTCGCCGGGGGCAGCCAAATGATCGGTGCAATCGAACCGTCCTGGTACCTGATCCTCGCCGCCCTGCTGTTCAGCATCGGGGCGTCCGGGTTGCTGATTCGTCGTAATCCATTGATCATGTTCATGTGCATCGAGCTGATGCTCAATGCAGCCAACCTTACTTTCGTGGCGCTCGCCACCAAGTTGGGCGACATCAACGGTCAGACCGCAGTCTTTTTCGTGATGGTCGTGGCTGCTGCCGAAGTGGTGGTTGGCCTCGGCATCATTGTGTCGATTCTGCGCCGTAAACCGGGCGCCACCGCTGACGACCTTGCGGAATTGAAGGGCTAATCATGATCGATCTCGTTTGGTTGGTTCCCTTCTTCCCGCTGGTCGGCTTTCTGACGATCCTCGTTGTCGGCCGAAAGTTGGGCGAACCCAAGGCCGGCTACCTTGCGACCGCCATGGTCTTGCTGTCCTTCGTGACGGCTGTGGCCGTGTACTTCGAACTGCTATCCCGCGATTCCGAGTCCCGGTCTGAAGTTGTCAACATCTTCTCGTGGGTGCCGGTTGGTGACTTGCAGATCGACATGGCGTTCCTGGTTGATCCGCTGAGTTCGACGATGCTTTTGTTCGTCACCGGCATCGGCGCGTTGATCCACCTGTATTCGGTCGGCTACATGCACGGTGACCCAAAGTTCTCAAAGTTCTTCCTCTACCTCAACCTCTTCGTCCTCTCGATGACGCTGCTGGTCTTGGGTTCGAACCTGCTGGTGACGTTTCTCGGCTGGGAAGGTGTGGGCACGTGCTCGTACTTCTTGATCTCGTTCTGGCACACCAAGAATGCCAACGCCACAGCCGGTAAAAAGGCCTTCGTCACCAATCGCGTTGGTGACTTTGGCGTGATGCTGGCGATGTTTCTGGCGTTCGGGGCGGTTGGCTCGGTCGACTACGCAGTGATTAACGACAGTGCACTTGCGGGCACGATGACTCAGGCAACCGCCACAGGCATTGCTGCTCTACTGTTTGTCGGCGCCGTTGGCAAGTCTGCTCAACTGCCGCTCTACATCTGGCTACCTGACGCTATGGCCGGCCCGACACCGGTGTCGGCGCTCATTCATGCGGCCACGATGGTCACGGCTGGCGTATTCCTCATGGTTCGAATCAACCCGGTCCTCGGTGCTGCCGCCGACTGGGTGCCGATGCTCATTGCCTGGACCGGCGCGATCACAGCGCTGTTTGCTGCGACCATTGCGTTGACGCAAAACGACATCAAGAAGGTGTTGGCCTACTCAACGGTCTCACAGCTCGGTTACATGTTTTTAGCTGTCGGCACCGGCGCATACGTCGCCGCTATTTTCCACATGGTCACTCACGCTTTCTTCAAGGCGCTGCTCTTCTTAGGGTCCGGTTCGGTCATCCACGGGATGAACGACGAACAAGACATGCGCAAGATGGGCAAGCTACTTAAGTTCATGCCGATCACGGCGAGCACATTCATTATTGGCTGGCTTGCTATAGCCGGTGTGCCGCCGTTCGCTGGTTTTTGGTCGAAAGACGAGATTCTGTTGTTCGCTCTGGCCGAGAGCCCGGCGCTGTACGTCGTCGGCATCGTCACCGCAATTCTCACTGCGTTCTACATGACCCGGCAGGTCATCATGACTTTCTTCGGCGAGCAGAAGTGGGGCTCTCATGCGAATGCCGAAGAAGCAGCTCACCTCGAGGTGGATGACGCTGAGGCCAGTGCAGTGCCCGAGCCGGTGACGCATGGCGCCCACGGCGAGTTCAAACCGCATGAGTCACCGCCCACAATGCTGCTTCCGCTGGTTGTCCTCGCTGGGTTGTCGATGGTCGGCGGCATCATTCAGCTGCCCTCGCTTGGCTTCATTCCGAAGAGCATGCAACACAAACTGCTTGATTGGCTGCACCCGCTAGTCGAGTTCGGCGAGGGTCCTGAGCAGCGTGGTATCGGCGAAGCGGTCATCAAAGACACCTGGGCCTACGACAACAAGGTCCTCCTGATTGGCATCGCAGTTGCGTGTGCTGTCATTGGCATCTTCGGCGCATACCTCGTGTATGAGAAGAAGCGCATTAAACCAGTTGAGCCCGAGCTGTTCGCGAGCGGCTGGCATTATGACCGAGCCATTTCGTGGTTCATGGGCAACCCCGGCCGAAAGGGCTTCCAAGGTGTTGCAGATTTCGACGGGAAGGTCGTCGACGGCACCGTGAATAGCGTGGCTGCCCTGGTGCGTGAGACGTCGAATCAGGTCCGAAAGGGCCAAACCGGGTACTTGCGTCAGTACGCCGGAGTGATCGGCATCGGTGTGGTCTTGCTCCTCGGGTGGTTTGTTGTGATTCGAGGGATTCTGTGATGGCCCCGTTGACCGAAATGATGATGGCTGGGCTGGTTGCCGCCGAGGACCCCCACGGTGGTGCGATCGCTTTCCCGATTCTCACGATGTTGGTCCTCGTGCCGATCGTTGGCGCAGTTGCCGTGGCGATCAGTTCGAAGCGTCGACCTGAAATTGCCAAGCTCATAGCGCTGATGACCTCGGTTGGTGTGGGCGCCATGAGCATCTGGCTTCTCTCGTCGTTCGAGATGGGCGAGGCCGGATTCCAGTTCAGCTCCCAGCACACGTGGATTGAACAGTGGGGTATTTCGTATCACGTCGGTGTTGACGGCATTTCGCTGTTCCTCGTCGTGCTGACCGGAGTGCTCTTCCCGCTTGCGATCGTCGGCATTGACCCGCATCACGACGAGAAGCCGTACCTTGCATGGCTGTTGATGCTCGAAGCCGGTGTGATGGGTTCGTTCCTCTCACTTGATCTCTTCTTATTTTTCATCTTCTTTGAGATCGTGCTCGTGCCGATGTACTTCCTTATAGGCGGCTGGGGCTACGAGAACCGTGTTTACGCTGCGACGAAGTTCTTCTTGTACACCATGTTTGGTTCGGCGTTTATGCTTGTCGGGCTTATCGCCACTGCAATGCTCGCCCGAGAGGACTTAGGTCGGCTTACCTTCGACCTCGTCGAGATCGCCGAAGGCGCTAACTTTGCAGCGAGCACTGGCCGTTGGTTGTTCTTCGCCTTTGCCATTGCCTTTGCTGTAAAGGTGCCGATCTTCCCGCTACACACTTGGCTCCCAGACGCCCATACGCAGGCGCCCACCGCTGGTTCGGTTGTCCTCGCTGGCGTCATGTTGAAGCTCGGTACGTACGGGTTTCTCCGCTTCGGCCTGTATTTGTTCCCCGAGGCTGCGGTGTGGAGCCGTTCTCTCTGGCTGACCCTTGCGGTGATCGGCATCATCTACGGCGCAATTGCGGCGACGATGCAGAAGGATCTCAAGCGACTCGTTGCCTATTCGTCGGTCGCCCACCTCGGGTTCATCATCCTGGGTACGTTTGCCTTCACTTCCCAGGCGATCTCCGGTTCTGTCCTCCAAATGGTTAACCATGGCGTTTCCACGGGCGCCCTGTTCCTCCTTGTCGGCATGATTTACGAGCGTCGCAAGACCCGCCAAATTTCCGAACTCGGCGGCATCCAGAAGGTGGCACCGATCTTTGCTGCTGGCTTCATGATCGTGATGCTGTCGTCGATTGGTGTGCCTGGACTGAATGGTTTCATCGGGGAGTACCTAATTTTGCTTGGCTCATTCCAGACCGCACGTTGGTGGACTGTCGTGGCCACCGCCGGCGTGATCCTGGCTGCGCTCTACCTGCTTTGGGCGTACCAGCGGGTCTTCCACGGCGAGCCTGACGAGGACAACGCAAAGTTCCCCGAACTGCGTGTCAAGGAAGGCTTGGTGCTGCTGCCGTTCATAGCAGCCATCGTGTTCACCGGTGTGTACCCGAAGCCGCTGCTCGATCGCATTGAACCGAGCGTCGACGCACTGGTCGAACACGTGGTGGAGAACAGCGACTTCGAACATCCTGATTACGGCTCCCAATGTGGCACCTTCGAGGCAGATCACGAGGGCGAGGCAGACGAAAGCCACAGTGATGAGCCAGCTGAACACAACCCTGCAGATACGAACTGCGACGCAGACAAGAACGGCGCGCACCATGACGGCGACGACGAGGGAGAGGAGACCGGAGAATGATCGCTGATCTCGTATCCCAGATCTCGACGCATGAGGCCCCAGCCCAGGCGCTGTTGGCGCAGACTTTCGTCGGCCCCGAAGTCAACTGGTTTGCATTGTCGCCAATGTTGACGCTGCTAGCCGGCGCACTGGGCATGATGCTCGTCGGCTCGCTGACATCGACGTGGCCGAAGGGGCTGTACGCGTTGGTTGCTTCGGTCACGGCTGGTACCGCAGGCGCACTGGCAATGGTCCAGTGGGACGACATCACTGACAACGGCCCGACCACACTCGTGGGTGGTGCGATCGCGTTCGACACGCTTGCGATGTTCCTCACGATCACGATCTGCATTGGCGTGCTACTTGTGTCGATGCTCACGGATTCGTTCCTGCGGGGCACGCCTAACGAGGGTCCTGAGATCTATGCCCTCTATTTGGTGGCCGCAATCGGTGGCATCGTCATGGCGTCGGCCAATGACTTGATCGTGCTGTTCCTCGGTCTCGAAACACTGTCGCTGGCGCTTTACGTTCTCGCCGCGTCGAACCGTCGCTCGCTGGCATCGGCAGAATCAGGCATTAAGTACTTTGTGCTCGGAGGTTTCGCATCAGCATTCTTCCTCTACGGCATAGCGCTGCTCTATGGAGCGGCCGGGACGACCAACATCACCGAGATGGTCACGACCTTCCAATTGGAAGTTGATCTTACTAATCCAAACGCGTTGGCCCTTGCTGGGCTGGCACTGCTCATCGTTGGTCTTGGTTTCAAAGTTGCAGCAGCGCCGTTCCATGTATGGACACCCGACGTGTACCAAGGTGCGCCGTCGCCCGTCACTGCATTCATGGCATCGGTCGGTAAGGCAGCGGCATTCGCCGCAATGCTCCGCGTACTGGTCACTGCGTTACCGTTCTTTCGTGACGACTGGCGTCCGGTTATCTGGGTGCTTGCCGTCTTGTCGTTGCTGGTTGGTTCATTCCTCGCGGTGGTGCAAACCGACGTCAAGCGGATGCTTGCGTACTCGTCAGTCACCCACGCTGGTTTTCTCCTTGTGGGCGTCGAAGCAGCAGGCCACACCGCTGGCGAGTTGGACCCTGGCGACGGAATGTCGTCAGTTGCGTTGTACCTCATGCTGTACTCGGTGCTGGTCATCGGGATGATCGGCGTCGTCACGATCGTGAGCCGGGCCGCAGGCAACCGCGATGGCGACTCATCACTTGATTCGTTCAAGGGGTTGGCAAAGCGTCGACCAGCACTGGCGCTGGGCTTCACTGTGTTGCTGCTTGCCGGAGCTGGCGTACCAGTCACCTCTGGCTTCATCGCAAAATTTGGCGTGATCCAGGCTGCCGTCGAAGTCGAGAGCTATGCCCTAGCAGTCATCGCCATGGTGGCCGCTGTTGTGGCGGCGTTCATGTATCTCCGAATCATGGTCAACGTGTGGCTTGCGCCTCCCGAAGAAGGAGCAATCGAAGCAGATATCGCGGGTACTGGAATTTTGATCAATCTCTCATCGGGGCTTGCGATCGCAGCATCGGTTGTGTTCACCTTGTTTGTGGGCGTGTTTCCCAGCTGGCTGATAGACGCCGCCGAAACGGTGAACGTCATTGCCCGCTGAATTAGCCGCCTGAGCCCTCAGGATCAAGCCACTCTTCCCAGCTGTGGAAACTCCAGGCTCAGGCGCAGTATCTCGATCGTGACAAACTCGGGGCGCGCCGCCACCTCCCAGAGGTCCTGAGAATTTCAGGTAGGCGCTGTCGCCCAGGATTGAATTTCTGTCAGGCGTGTTGCTGCAGTCGTTTTGGGACGTGTTCGGCGCTTGAGCTGCGCTCGTGCCTACGGCCACGCCTACAACTGCCAGTACCCGGCTACGTCGATAGCTTACAATCGTGTCTCCTGAGGCTTCGACTAAGACCCGTTCCCCGTTCGAGTTGGTCTTGTTTGACCTCGATAACACGCTCTCGGACTTCGCATCGGCGCAGCGAGCAGCGCTCCCTGCACTCCTCGCAGATCATGGTGTCTCCGACGGTTCGGACTACCTCCCAACCTTTAAGCGCCTTGCGGCACCGCTTTGGGAACAGCTGGAAGCGGGCGAGTTGACGCTCGACACGTTGAATGACGAACGGTTCCGTCTGCTGATTGAGCACACTGATCTCGAACTTGACCCAGCTACGTTGGCGCCTCAGTACCTCGCTTGGCTTGGCTGTTCAGGGGTGCTCTGGCCGGGTGCAACAGAGCTTCTCGATCAGCTCGAAGGAGCAGTCACCATGGGCTTGATCACCAATGGTTACGGCGAAGTACAACGACCTCGCCTTGCGAGGTTCGGCCTCGAGGAATATTTCACCTCGGTTACCGTGTCAAGCGAGATCGGCCACGCCAAGCCGAGTCGAGCTTTCTTCGACGTTGCGCTCAGAGCGCACGGCAATCCTGACCCTGCTTCAGTCCTCGTAGTTGGTGACAGTCTGAGTTCGGACATTGCTGGTGGAGCAGCAGCTGGTTGTGTGACCTGCTGGTTCAACCCGGAAGGTCTGGAGTCACCGGCCGTGCCGGACATTGACTACGTCGCGACCACTCTTGCTGAGGTCGGCGCGATTGTCCTTGGTGCGTGAATCCCCGGGGAATAAAGTGGCTGGAGTGTTGCCGGCAACGGTGACCGCATATTTCCTAGTCGTTATTTGTGGCGCTACCTCAAGCAGCGGCCAGATGGCCGGTGTCCACCGGTCCGACTCCCTGCGACTGACGATCACGCAAGTTGACTGTGGCACGCTGGCCGTGTGAGCGACACACCTGAACAGCCCGGCCTCTACGACGCAATGAGCACGCTGCGTGCAGTGCGTAAGTTGCGGCCCGAACCGATTCCAGATGATGTGCTCGAGCGCGTGCTGCAGGCTGCTTGTTGGGCGCCGACCGGCGGCAACACTCAGCCATGGCGGGTCATCGTGGCGACTGAGCCGGATGTGAAACAGGGACTAAGAGACATCTACGCGCCCGAGTGGGCGAAGTACGTCGGCAGTTTTATGAAACTGATGGAAGGGCTGCCACCCGAGCAGCTCGCACCGTGGGAGCGTGTCGCCGCAGCAGGCGACTATCTGGCAGAGCACTTGCACGAGGCGCCTGCAATCCTTGTGTTCTGCGCTAATCCAAAGATGATGGCGATCACCGACGCCAAGCTTGACCGCGTCAGCGTCGTTGGTGGAGGATCGATTTACCCGGCGGTTCAGAACGCCATGTTGGCCTGTGTCGCGGAAGGACTCGGGTGTACGTTGACGACGTTGCATTGTCTCCGCGAAGACGAAGTGAAGACGCTTCTCGGTATCCCGGCCGGTTGGGCGACTGCAGCTTTAGTGCCGATTGGATACCCGGTGGGCAAGGGCCACGGACCAATCACGCGGCAAGCCCCTGCCCAACTGGCCTATAGGAACACCTTCGGAGTCACTTGGTCCTGACTGCGGCAGCGCAGCGGTTCCTGGTTGTCGTAAACGTCAGTCGATCAGGGGCGCAGCGCGTGTCACCCAAAGGCCCGGTGTCATCGTCCAGTCGATGAGGCGACCGGACTCGGCCGGAGCTTCCGGCACGCGCTCGGTGGTTGAAAATCGACGAAAGCCAAGCTTGGCCGGAACAGATGCGCTTGCTTTGTTCGCCTCATCGGTTTGGATGTGGACGGCCTCGACGCCGTCGATCCCGAACGCTGCAGTGGTCAGCGCTGCTGCCAACTCCGTGGCATAGCCGTGCCGGACATGGTCGACGTGAATCCAGTACCCAATGTCGAGGGTTCTATCCCCGCTGCGCCGGTGCAGCCCAGCGCTACCAATCATTTCGCCATCGAGAAACGCGCCGAACACAGCATCACCGCCCTCCTCCCAGTCACGCGTCCAGCCCTCAATAAGTTGCACTCGTTCGGCGGACGTAAGAGGCTCGAACCTGGCCCACGGCATCCAGGGTCGAAGGTGATCGATGCTTGCCGCAACGCCAGCAGAAAGAAGCGTTGCTTCGTCATGGTGCCACCGGCGCAAGGTCAGGCGAGGTGTGGTGACTTGACTTGGGAGAGTGTCGATGCTGGCGTCAGGAGCGTCGCTCATCTCCCCAGTATTATGCACGGCATCGACCGTCCGGAAGATTCACTGCGCCTACACGTTCGATCTGCGCAGAGAGTCTGACTTGACGACTACTTCGGTGAGCATAGGACGGGCCAGCGGTTGAGCGTGGCGTAGGTCGACCCGGTGGGGTGCAGTCGGCTCTCGACCAACGCCACCTCGCCGACCTCGAATGACGATGCGCACCCCATGCCCACCATTTTGCGGACGGTTGCGCCCCGCCGTACTCGGGCAACCGTGATGTGGCCGTTGAAAGTGGGCCGCGGTGTGAGCGTGCCCAGGCCGTTGGTGGCGTCGACGACTGCGGCAGCCAGCTTGTCAAGACCATCGACCGGCGCAATCACCGAGTGGGTGCCGAGCATGTCGGTAGCAGGGCCAACGGTCGCCGTGGTGGCGGGCAACGGGGCGGAACGCAGTGCTTCCCCAACTTCGTTAGGGTTGGCGTCGCCGAGGAATCGAAGAGTTGCGTGCAAACTTTCCCGAGAGACAAACCGCACGCCGCGTTGAACCTCGTAGGGGAGTTCACCCAGCATCTCCCTGACATGATTTGGGGGCCACACGGCGAGAAAGAGACGTGCCATTGCCTCCAGCTTGGCCTCTGGTATGTCGTTCGCCATCAATGGGTTTCGTCAATCGTCTGGGATCGACCGATTTTGTCAACCATCCGCGCCGACTATTCCCCGGTGCTACGAACCCACACTGACGCGCAGCTGTCCAGCTTGTGAAAGTTGCTGAGCATCGCGTCACCCCTGGCCTTTGCAAGTGAGAGACTGTCGGTTGTGAATACACGGCACTCGGACTTGAAGCGAAAGATGGTTCTCTTTGCTCTGATGGTCCTTGTTGTCGCCTTGGTGGCGTCGACGGCTTTTGCGCACACTGGACTCGGCACGTCGTCCCCAGCTGATGGTGAGACAGTATCTGGACCGCTCAAGAACGTTTCACTCTCTTTCACGGGCACACCGACGGCCCAAGCCGACAGCGTCGCTGTGGCTGACGATGCCGGCCTTACGATTCTGCCTGTCTCCGTTGTACAAACTGGCAACAATGTCGTTGCAACGTTTGACCCCCCGCTGATTGCAGGTTCGTATGTTCTTGCTTGGCGAGTCCGCTCGGATGACACGCACTTCGTCGATGGTGCGTTCGCGTTCAATATCGCAGTTCCGGTCGCGTCGACCACGACCGTGCTGGAGGCGGGCGCTACGCCACCTGAGACGATGCCGGAAACCACTGCAGTCAACGCAGCCCCATCAACGGTGGCCACTGCGCTGAGTGCCTCATCTGATGATCCCACAGCGGGTGCAGTAACGGAGATCGACTTGTATGGTTCTGCGCCCGTGCTGGGCGCCGCTGCTGATGATGCTGAAAGCGTAACCCGCATCGGACGACTGCTGATATATCCCGCAGCTGTAACCGCAATCGGCATGCTGGTGTTTGCTGGATTCGCGTTCGCCGGCCGTCGGGAGGAACTCGGTACGCTCATCCGGGCTGTTCGATGGTTGGGCGTCGCCGTGCTCTTCGGTGGATCACTCGAGCTTGTTGGTCTGTCGTCCCTGCTTGGCGGGTTGAATGAGGTGGTCGGCGATAGCACTGGACGCGCCGTGCTGGCTCGGCTGCTCGGTGGTGGCCTACTCGTAATCGGCTTCGCAGCGATCACCGGCGTTTCGGCGGCTCCTCGGGCCCAGTCTCTCTCTTCGGCTGTTGTTGTCCAACCGAAAGTCGATGTTGCTGTTGGTGGGCCGGAATCGGCCAGGGCGCGCTGGCTGCCAACTGGTTCCGATAGCTTCGGCCTGATTGGTGCGGCATTGATCATTGTCTCGTTTGCCTTCGATGGTCACACCGTAAGCCAAGGACCGCGCCTGCTCCACGCGCTGACAAGTGTCCTACACGTGGCCGCAGCGGCGGCGTGGGCCGGCGGGCTTGTCGCGTTAGCGGTGGTGCTGTGGCGCCGACACCAAGATGGCGTTCGATCGTTCGCTCTCGAGATGGTGTTGAGATTCTCGGTGCTCGCGATGGCTGCGCTCGCCCTCACCGGACTAGCGGGCGTCGTGATGGCTCTCTTTATCGACAGCAATGTGTTGGGATACGCCGGGACCGACTGGGGTCGCCTAATGATTCTCAAACTGGTCTTGGTCGCTGCAGCCGCACTGCTCGGCGCCTACAACCACTTCCGTGTCCTGCCGGGGCTGATAACCGAACCGGCTAACCAGGTTGTGATCGCTACAACACGGCGGACTGTCACGATCGAAGCGGTATTAGTGCTGGCCGCGGCAGCTGCAACAGCGCTGCTAGTAGCGGCGTCAACGCTCTGACGACTCGGCGCTCGAACTTGGTCGAGCGCAGCGTTCAGGCGGGTTGCATCTCTGCTGCACGCTTCTCGGCATAGCGCTTGGCAACGCGAGCGCTGGTGGCCATTCGCTTCATCAGCTTTTCCTGAGCCGCAGCGCCTTCGCCAGATAAGCCGCTGATGTTGGCTGCGTCCCATTGACGCAAGACGACTGGAGCGAGGATCTGGTCATGATGGATTTGTAAGTCGTAGATGCCGGCCTTAGCAATTGCTCTCGCGTGACGATCGAAATCAGGGATCCCGGTGCCGGGCATGGAGAAGTAGCGGACCTGCTTTTCCATGGCGATCATCATCGTGTTCGGATCGGCCTCGATAGCTGCTGCAGCAAGATCGCGGTAAAAAAGCTGGTGTAGATTTTCGTCACTGCCTACTCGCTTCATCACTTCGTAGCCGACAGCGTCGCCGATCTGAGCTCCGGTGTTGCGGTGTGAGATGCGTGTCGCCAGTTCCTGGAGCGCAAGATAGACCCCTCGTGCGTGGTCTCAGGGTCGGGTGTTTCACCTTTGCTGACCTGCACCATCCGCGATCGTTCAAGCTCGACGGGATCGATCGCGCGGGTGACCATCAGGTAGCCGTAGATCGCCATCGAGTGGCGACCTTCCTCGGCGGTCCAACGGCGGGCCCAGGCGCCCCAGGCGCCGTCTTTTCCGAACATTCGCTCGACGGAGCGGAAGTAATACGGCAGATTGTCTTCAGTGAGAAGGTTGACCAGCAGAGCGCTACGAACCTCGGGGGTGAGTTCCGCACCGGCAAGATCTGCGTCCTCAGGACTCCAGACGTGACCTTCCATGTGGTCACGTCCGCGGCTATACGGCACGTACTCGTGCGGAAACCACTCTTTGGAAGTCTCGAGGTGCCGTTCGAGCAGCCGCTCTACGTCGGGGGTGATGGCCTGGAGGATTTCCTGCTCGTTCACAGAGCACAGCCTACCGACCAGTAGGTAGCTTGGCGAATTAGGCGGACGATTCTTTCTGCATCAGGGTGGTGACGGAGCTCAGAGTGCTGACGTCGCTGCGTGCATGGTTCACGCTAGATACCGTTGTAGGTGTGACCGTTGATGACCGCCCGCAGCAGCAAGGCAACGCGACGCCCCGCGTTGACCAGTGGCTATGGTCAGTTCGAATCACCAAGACCCGTGCCGACGCCGCAGAGCTGTGCCGGTCGGGACATGTGAAGGTAAACGGCAAGACAGTCAAGCCGGCGGCGAAACTTGTCGTGGGCGATCGCATCGAGACGCGAGTTCACCAGCTTGATCGGGTGGTCGTGGTGACGAAGCTGATCAGCAAACGCGTTGGTGCCGCCGTCGCTGTTGAGTGTTTCGACGACTGCAGCCCACCGCCGCCGGAACGCTCAAGCGGGCCACCGGTGTTCGAGCGTGATCGGGGTGCAGGTCGCCCGACCAAACGCGACCGACGGCGCCTCGACGACCTCCGCGGTCGAAGTAGTCGAGCCCGTTGAGGAAGCAAAGTGCACTCAGGCGCCGACGGACCAGTCAACGGCCTAGCGTTCTCCGGCGATGGGGAGATGCTCTCTCTTTAGGCTGCGGTCCGCGGGCATGGCGTTGTGGGCGCTCTTCTTGGGTTTTGGCATGTTGACAGAGGGCAACGGCCTCAACTTAGCGGTGCTTGGTATACGTGCTGTCGACGAGGGCTTCGGCGTGCGGAACAGTGGCTACGTGATGTCCTGTTACTTCGTAGGCTTCCTGATCGGTCCAACGATCATCTCGCAGCGGCTCTCCACGGTTGGACATATTCGTGTACTCGCGGGCCTGGCGTTGCCGGCTTCGGGAGCGGTATTGATCCTTTCAATTTCCGTTGCGCCGATCATGTGGACGTTTATGTGATTGGCGTTCGGCTTCTGCATGGCCGGGCTACTCATCGTCCTTGATTCATGGCTTAATGATGCGTCCACGCCAAAGATGCGGGGGCGGACTCTCGCGGTTTACATGGTCGTCTCGATGGGTGGGCTTGCGGTCGGCCAGGCGATCACTGCGTTCGTTGACATCGCGGGATACGTACTCTTCATTTTGGCTTCCGTGTTGGTGGCACTCGCGGTCGCGCCCGTCACGTTGGCAGCAACCACGAAAGCGCCGCCGGTTCGCGAAGCCGAACGGCTTGGGCCAAGCGAGCTCTACCGCACTGTGTCGACCGGCCTCATAGGCATGCTGTTCACTGGTATGTCCATCGGCGTGCTGTTCAGTTTTGGTGCCGTCTATGCCGGCGGAGTGGCGTTTGGCCAGGCCGTCTTGCGGGATTTCTCGTTCTGCCGACTGTTGGATCTTTGTTGATGCGACGGCCGATCGGTTTAAACACGGATCTTTAGCTGCGACGTGGCGTGATCTGTGCCTTTGCGCTCGGCGCTGTGGCTGTCTGCGGAACGATGGCAGCGCTGCCGCCCAGCCGTCAGAATGGTTGGGTGTTCTTCCAGGGCAGGATGACCTCTCCGCTCTACTCGTTGCTGCTAGCGCACACGCTCGACTGGTCTGAGCCCAGCAAGGCGATTGACGCAAGTAGTTCACTCCTGCGCATCAACGCCGCCGGCGCAGTGATCGGGCCCGTGATCACGTCATCATTCATGGTCTCGACAGAGCCGACGGCATTTTCTGTGCGACAGCAGTAACCCACGGCGCAATCATTGCTTATGCCGGCAACCGGATGGTGCCGACAGATGCCCTCCCAATGAAACGCCAGGCAAGTTTGTGGCAATTCCCGCCCGGTCGCTTGCGCTAGCTGTTCGCCTTACAGCGCAACTCCTCAAAGCTTCCTGCGCTTTGTTTCGCCGCAAGAAGCCCTACTGACGTAACCAACAATCGCGCATTTTGGCGGCTGAACGGGGGGTTGCATTCAGCCGAGAGTCGTGCGGCGCCAGGCTTCGGTAGCGGCGACTTGGTTGAACGTGTATAGGTGGATTCCATCAATTCCGAGATCAGTGAACTGGCCAGCGAGCGGCTTGAGTAACTGATCGGGTTCGAACGACCGTTGGGTCATCATTTTGCCGAGTGCCTTGCGGTTCTTTGAGAGATAGCGGAGCGATGTACCGACGCCGAGGCGAACACCCATAGTCATCAGCTTTGTTTTGTCGATCACGCCCGGCACACCAAGGTGCACCGGAACGGTTAGACCAGCGGCGCGTTCGCCGAGCAGCCAGGTCCGAATCTGATCTGCGGAGAAACACATTTGCGTGCTGACGTGGGCGGTCCGGCCGGAGCCGATAATCATCTGTTGCTTCATATGCAACGCGTCGTGGAGTTGCTCTGACGTAATAAGCGGATGGCTATCGGGATAAGAGGTGTACCCGATGTGGTCGATTTGGCGATGCTCGGGACCATCGGCGTCGTCGAGTGCGAGAAAGGCCTCAATGAACTCGATGGCATCGAAAAAACAGCCCGGCGGGTCGGCGTCGCCACCGACGACAAAGACCTCGCGGATGCCGATCTCAACCAAACGGGAACGAATCGCAACGAGATGCTCAGAGGTCTGGACCATCCGGGCAGAGAGGTGCGGCGTGACGGAGTGGCCGGCGGCGACGAGCGCAGCCGTTTCGTCCAAGGTGGCCTCGATTGACTTTGCTGGTGAGCAGGTCATCGAGATGCTTGAGTTCGGAGCGAGTTCGGTGACGGCACGTTCGAGACTCTTCATTGGGATGAGTTCGACTTTTGCATCGCGGATCATCGACCGCAGGTGCGACGGACCCGGCTGCAGCAACCCGCGCCTCATCAATCGCCGACCCCGTGTCAGCTTCCCGGTGTTCAGTATTTTCGCTTCGGCAGACATGAGTGGCCCCCGTTCCTTGGTTGATTGATCACACAGGAGGTCGATCCCCCGTGTGATGGTTGTTCAGCTGAGTCCGACGATCTCGCCGTCGGCATTGATGTCGATGTGTTGCAGTGCTGGTGTCTTACCAAGGCCCGGCATGGTGCGCATATCACCGCAGATCGGGTAGACAAATCCGGCACCGACCGACGCACGGACTTCGCGGACCGGCAATGTCCAGCCGGTTGGGGCTCCTTTGAGCTTTGCGTCGTGGCTGAGCGACAGGTGCGACTTGGCGATGCAGACTGGGAGGCTGCCAAATCCGTTGGCTTCGTAGTTGTCGATCTGCTTGTTGGCCTGTGGAGAAAATTCGGCGCCATCTGCACCGTAGACCTTGGTCGCCACGGTAGTGATCTTGTCGCGCAGACTCATTTCATCCGGATACAGCACCTGGAAGTTACTTTCCTCTTCGGCTGCCTCAGCAACAGCGTGGGCGAGTTCGGTTGCCCCGGCGCCGCCTTCAGTGAAGTGCATGGACACCGCAGCGCGGGCGTTGAACTCATCGGCAATTTCCTTGATGGCGTTGATGTCGCCATCATGATCCCCAGGGAACACGTTGATGGCAACAACCGGAGTGCAGCCGTGGATTCGCATATTCTCAAGTTGTTTGCGGAGGTTGTCGCCGCCTTGGTGGACTTCGTCCGGGTTCTCTTTGAGTAAATCTTCAGGTAACGGCTTGCCGGCGACGATCTTGTGCTTGCCGGAGTGTGCCTTGAGGCCCCGTACCGTTGCGACCAACACGGCAGCATCGGGAGCGAGTCCGGAGGCTCGGCACTTGATGTTGAAGAAGCGTTCGGCACCCATGTCGGCGCCGAAACCGGCCTCGGTGATGAGGTAGTCACCCATACGGATCCCGATGCGGTCGGCAACGATCGAACTATTGCCAGTAGCGATGTTGCCGAATGGGCCGGTGTGGACGAGAGCGGGAGTGTTCTCCAAGGTCTGCATCAAGTTGGGCTTAATGGCCTCCATTAAAATGACTGCCATTGAGCCAGCCACCTTCAACTCTTCGGCAGTGACTGGGGTACCGGACTTGGTGTAGCCGACGACGATACGGCCGAGGCGTTCGCGTAGATCCTGCAGCGATGTGCAAAGCGCCAACGTAGCCATGACCTCAGACGCAGCCGTGATGTCAAATCCGGTTTCGCGGGGCACGCCGTCGAGACGTCCGCCAAGGCCGATCACAGTGTTGCGAAGCGAACGGTCGTTGACATCAATGACGCGCCGCCACGTGATGTTGTGCATATCGAGGCCCAACTCGTTGCCATGGTAAAGATGAGCGTCGAGTGCGGCCGAGCACATGTTGTGAGCAGCAGTGACGGCGTGCATGTCGCCGGTGAGGTGCAGATTGAGGAGCTCCATCGGAACGACCTGGCTGTACCCGCCGCCGGCTGCGCCGCCTTTGATGCCGAATGTCGGGCCCATCGATGGCTGGCGAACGGCGATGACGCCTTGTTTGCCGATGTGGCTGAATCCCATCCCAAGGCCGACCGTCGTGGTGGTCTTGCCTTCGCCGAGCGGTGTCGGTGTGATCGCCGAAACCACGACGTACTTAGCTTTGGGCCGATTCGACAACTTTGCGATTGCGTCGAGTCCAATCTTCGCAGCGCCGGACCCGTAAGGTTCAAGGCATTCGAGTGGAATGCTGGATTCGCTGGCAATGTCGGATAGCGGTTTGAGCTGCGCTTTGCTCGCGATCTCAAGGTCAGAGGGAAATCCCATGGTGTCTGTCCGTTCTGCTCGGCAAGAATGCACCAAGCGATCATGGGTTAAGGCCCAGCTCAACCGAGGATTCCGTTGATTTCGACCACCATTTGATTCCGCATGGTGGAACGGTTCCACTATATAGAACAGATGGGGTCGTGTCCAGAGCTGCGCTGTCTACCTCTGACCTGTGTTGCGCTCAAGCAGAGCGTTGGACTGCTGACACGCAATACTGCTGCATGGCTTCGAAGTCCGTTACCGCCACCATTTCGTCCGGCAAGATCAAAGGCAGGCTTGACTCGTCGGGTCGGATTGCGAACTTCCGTGGCGTTCCCTTTGCTGCGCCACCAGTTGGAGCGTTGCGCTGGAGGCCACCGGCAGCCGTTGAGCCGTGGAGTGGTACTCGGGATTGCACAAAATTTGGCCCCCACGCATACCAGCGTGCCGCTGGTTTTGAGCTGTTCTTCAACACGTTGATCGAGGGGCTTGGCCTCGGTGCTGTCCGAAAGCGGTCACTGCAAGCCGCGCTCAAGATCGCGAAGGTGAAGCAAAGCGAAGACTGTCTCCAGTTAAACGTGCGGATGCCGGCCCACGCGGATCGGCTCAGTCGCAAGCTTCCGGTGATGGTCTGGATCCATGGCGGCGATCACACCGATGGCAGTGGCATGGAGCCGCTTTATGACAGCAACGTTCTTGCTGAGCGCGGCGCGGTGTTCGTAACGATCAACTATCGGCTCGGCATGTTCGGTTTCCTCGCCCATCCAGAACTGGCAGCGGAGTCGCCTGATGGCGTGTCAGGTAACTACGGCCTTCTTGACCAGATTGCAGCGCTCGAATGGGTGCGCGACAACATTGCCGTCTTCGGCGGCGACCCTGACAACGTCACCATCTTCGGCGAGTCGGCTGGCGGCGAGGCAGTGCTCAACTTGATGACCGCACCGCGCGCTCGTGGTCTGTTCCATCGCGCGATCGCTCAGAGCCCGAGTGACAGCGGACGCTGGTTGCATTTGCGTCGACCAGCACTCGACTTCTCAGCCGCCGAAGACGCGGGTGTCGAGTTCGCGAACGAGGTCGTGGGTTCGCCTGGTGGTCAACTATCCCGCCTACGCGAGATGTCGGCCGAACAATTGACGACGCACTACCAGCAGCTCCCGTTGCTTGGGCGTCACTTTTACCCGGTCGTCGACGGCGTGATTCTGCCGACAACACCGATGTCGGCGTTCAGTGCGCAGCAGCAGGCATCGGTACCCTTGATGATCGGCTACAACAGTGATGAGGCGACACTGTTCGCAGACCTCATGCACCCAGCCGGTGGAGAGTTCTACCGTGACGTAAGACAAGGCTCAGTTGAGCCGATGTCAGCCGGTGAAGCTCGAGAAGCGTTCGCCCGGTCGTATCCAACAGCCGGCCACGTCGACCGATTGATGTCGGCCTACCCAGGGCTGGCAACGAGCGACAGTGCTGCTGTCGCTAAGCACGGTGGTGACCACATGTTCGGTGTCCACGTCGATCATGCAGCGCGGCAACATGCGGCAAGCGGGCAGCAGGTTTTCCGCTACTACTTTACTGCTACGCCACCGTCGAAGAAGCAGACTGCTGGAGCGTTCCACGCTGCGGAAATCTTTTACGTTTTTGACACCAAGTTTCCGAGGGTTCCGGTCGCTGACGATGCACATCTCACGGTCCGCGACATGGGTGACCGCTGGTTTGCATTCGCTGCGGCAGGAACACCGGATTCGCCTGGACGCGAGCCTTGGCCGGCGTACGACCCCGAAAGCCCACAGCAGATGGTTTTCGGTCGGCCAAAATCAGGTGTTGAGAACGTGCAACCGTCGCCAGGAATCGATCTCATGCGTGAACGCATCGAGTGGCTGACCGAGACGTTGGCAGCACCGCTCGAGCCGGTCGCTCCTGACCTAGCGGATGGCAGTGAGCGAGTTGAGGTGTGAGCCCGTTGGCGACGCGGGGCCCGAGATTATGGGTTCCTGTTATCCAAGCAGTCGCGTTCTGGGGTGTCGTCGAGTTCGATGCTGATTATTTGCGTGGTGTCGGCTTCGATCGTAGAGCCGGAAACCTTGCCGTCGATCTGTAGACGTTCACCGGCGGTAATGGTGGCAGAGGGGTCGGTCGCGGAGAATAGGTTGGCTGAGTCAAACGTGACCTGCGCAGTGTCATCCCCGTTGTCGACGATGCCGATGGTGCCTCCTTCGCTGAGGTAACCGAGGGCCCGGAACGGGGAGTTGGTCGCACATAAATCGACGATGCCATGGGTGTAACTGAATTGAGGCGATGCCGGGTCGCTAAGGCGAACCGTACCAAGGCTCGAGCATTCCACAGTGGTGAGACCGCTGGGATTTGCGGAGACTTCGAAGGAGCCGTCACCGCCCAGCACCAACATCGCAAACCCGTCGTCACCCAAATCGGTGTACTCGCGGGTGTCAAGCGCGATGCCTGCCTCGGAGTACAGACCAAAAGCATTGCTTTCATCAATGCCTTGCTCAATGACCAATGGGCCGAACTCAGCAACGGCGACAAAGCTCGTGACCTGATATCCGGGAACTGGACTTGTGGTGCAGGCGTGAACGATTTTGTACACAGTTCCAGCGACCTGAGCCGTGCCGGGAGCGGCAGGCGCAGTGCCTTCTGGCGGTGCAGTAGTAGGGGCCACCGCGGCCGGAGGAACCGTCGTCTCTGGAGTCATGGTTGACTCCGATGCGACGGTGGTCTCGCTGCCAACCGTGGTCGGCGGAGTCACCAGCGTTTCCGGCGCGACGGTGGTCTCACTCGCCAGCGTAGTCTCAGGAGCCGCGGTCGTTTCGGAGGCGATCGTCGTGGTCGTGGACACGTCGGTCGAAATCGTGTCGTCATCACCACTCCCAATGATCATAAAGATCGCAAGGGCGCCGAGCGCTCCGACGCTCAATGAAATTGCGCCGGGAATGAGCCACGCCGGGCGTCCTGGTTTCGGTTTTGTTGGTGGTATCGGCGGAACCGGGGGGAGATTTCCCGTGTTGGCCCAGAGATCCGGCTCGCCGTCACTCCCGTTGTCGGTCATGCACAAAGTGTGACACACGGTCTGAAATTGCCGGTGAACCGCCGGACGTCATGTCCCTTGGTCACGATGAGCATGACAGCATCGAACAACCGACGCGCTCACGGGCCCAGTCGGGGCGAAGTCTGGCGTACTCGGCGCGGCCTGGCTGATCGTCATATGGACGACGGAACAGGTCGAGGAGTTCGTTGATCATGTCGTATGACCCGGCGTCAGCTTTGTCAATTGCCAACTGAGCGAGGTAGTTGCGCAGGACGTACTTCGGGTTGGCGGCGTGCATTTCAGCGCGGCGTTCGTCCGGTGAGCGGTTGGTCGTTGCGCTGATCGTGACATAGCGCCGGAACCAGTCAGACGTTCGCGCCAGAACCTCGCCGCTGAGTTCTGAAACGGTGTAGTAGGCGCCGTGCAGCGGCCGCATGAGCACGTCGTCGGTGACCGTGGTATCGATTTCGGTGACGTTGATGTCACCGAGTGTGCGGAAAAAGATCGTCATATCGGTCTCGACGAGCGGCAAGATCTCGAGGAGTTCGTTAGCGAGTTCGCGGCGCACGTCAACGTTGAGCGCAACGTCCGTAAGTCCGAGTTTTGCAGATAGTGCGGCATCCCACGCGTTGCCGAAACGGGCGGGATAATCGTCGACCACGGATTGGAGCGGGGCAACGTCGTCGACGAGCGATGCAAGCGCTCCGCCGAGCCGACTGAGATTCCACTGCCCAATATTGGGCTGGTTGCCGTAGCGGTAACGCTTGCTGCCTGCATCGGTGGTGTTTGGTGTCCAGCCAGGGTCAAAGTTTTCGAGCCATCCGTAAGGGCCATAGTCGATGGTGAGCCCGAGAATCGAGAGATTGTCGGTATTCATCACGCCGTGTACGAAACCGACGCGCATCCAGCCGACCATCAAATCGGCAGTGCGCTCCATGACTTCGCGGAACCATGCTGTGATCACATCGTCAGTGATTGGTTCCATCCCGGCATTTCCATCGCCGGCTTCCCCCACCAGAAGGTGGGGAAAATAGCGCTGGACGGTGTGCTCGACCAACTGTCGGAGGAGGTCAACGTCGCCGCGGGAGGCCGGCAGCTCGAAATGTCCGAACCGGACGAAGCCCGGCGCAACGCGACAGACAACGGCTCCAGGTTCTGGTGCAGGATGTCCGTCGTAGAGCATGTCGCGCACGACCTCGTCGCCAGTGAGGATGAGACTGAGTGCCCGCGTGGTTGGAATCCCAAGGTGGTGCATGGCCTCGCTGCACAGGAACTCGCGAATCGAGCTGCGCAGCACGGCGCGGCCATCGGCGCCGCGCGAGTACGGAGTAGGTCCGGCACCCTTCAATTGGAGAACTTGGTGACTGCCGCTCGGTGTGGTCACTTCGCCGAGCACAATCGCTCGTCCATCACCGAGTTGTCCGGCCCAGTTTCCAAACTGGTGCCCACCGTAGGTCATAGCGAACGGCATCATGTCGGCGGGCACCTCGTTGCCGGAGAACGCGCGAGTGAACTGTTGACTGGCCACAACGGTCGCGCTGATGCCGAGTTCGGTGGCGATTTCTGCAGAGTGTGCGATGAGCGCCGGATCAGCTGTTGGAGTTGGAGCTACACGAGACCACGCAGCGCCATTTACCTGTCGGCGCACATTTTCGTCGTCAGGGTCGCCGGGCAGATCCTCGAGGTACCAGTGATCGGTAATGAACTCGAGTTCAGTCATCAGATCAGTCTCGCAGGATGGGTAACGACCACCACTCGATGCGTCGCATCGCTCGACTGGACAGCGGAGTCATCCCAGCGGTGAAGTCAGGCGGGCGGTCACCGCTGCGCGGACTTGTGCGTCGAAGCTGTTGACGTGTGCTTCGACAAGCTCAGCGACCTGCTCAGCATCGCCGCTGCGTAGGGCATCGTGGATCTCGGCGTGTTCGTCGACAGCGTGGGCCATGTCGTGAACGTCAGCGAGGTACATATGCCAAAGCCGATCGCTTTGCGCGTACAGGACATCAAGGTTGGCAGTAAGAAAGCGATTGCCCGAGGCGCGCCAAATGATCTCATGGCAGCGTCGGTCGAGTTGGAGAAGCTCGGCGGGCGCCTTGCCGGGTTGCTGTAATTTGGCGAGCACGTCAGCCATTTCGGCCCAGTCGGCTGCGGTGCCGCGCTTGGTAGCGAGTCGGGCCGCATAAGGCTCCATGACGGCGCGG
>Ga0315320_10000248_pt1 | contig 43366 bp, 42 predicted proteins | sample M140m21515metaG_FD_203458 | JGI IMG/M metagenome (GOLD analysis project Ga0315320, IMG submission 203458) | Ammonia-oxidizing marine archaeal communities from Monterey Bay, California, United States - M1 40m 21515 | ecosystem: Environmental > Aquatic > Marine > Coastal | place: USA: California... | reverse complement strand
GGCTTCTAAGATATATGCGTGCAAGTCTTTTAGAAGTAATGAATGAAGATTATGTTAGGACCGCTAGAGCCAAAGGAATTTCTGAAACTCGAGTCATTCTAGTACATGCTGTTCGTAATGCTCTGGTACCAATAGTCACTATTCTAGGATTTTCTATTGGTGGCGCCATAGGTGGTGCGGTTCTTACGGAGACCATATTTGCATTCCCTGGAATGGGTAAAACAGCCGTAGATGCTATTGTTTACTTAGATTTCTCAATGATAATGGGTGTCACCTTAGTCACAGCGATAATATTCCTTCTTTCTAATTTACTTGTAGACATTTCATATGCTGTAGTTGATCCAAGGGTGCGGTTAGAATGAGTGATTTTTCTACAGATTTCCTCTTTTATAGTGTCCTTTTATTCCTGTCAATCTTTACCATAGGTGCTCTTTTTGACCGAATAAGAGGTAAAAAATGGTCTGAAAGTGTAGATGACCGTGAGGAAGGATTTACTAGATTTATTCAAGGTTGGAAACAAAGATTTTATGACTTAAAGAAAAGTTGGAAAATATTTAGGAAATCAATACTTGCGATAATTGGCTTAACTCTTATTATCACGGTCTCAACCATCAGTATTTTCGCTGATGATATCGCAGTTGAACACCCTTACCGGAATTTACAGGATACCGAAGATCTTTGGTGGATTGATAATGAACCAAGAAGACAGGCTCCTTTCTCTGAGGAATGCGACTGGCACGAGCAGGGAGTGGATATTTTTGGGATAAAAACCAAAGGATACTCCCGTTATGTAACTGCTGTTTCAGATCCTGTGATTGATGAAAATGGTTCTCTAACCCCAACTCCTCTGAAAATTATTGAAATAGAATCTATTGAAGATGATTTAGGTTATGACCTGAACAATTCATTGATAATTGTTCATAATGAGACTACTTTTTTCGTGACAGATGAAGCATTAAATATTAGCAGTTCAAAAATTTGGGTTAGTTATGAATTTGAGAATAATGATATGCACCACTGGTGGTTACCCGATGGCTACGATGTATGTATTATGGGCACAACAAATACCGGTCAAGACTTGTTTAGTAAGATATTATATGGTTCTCGAATATCTCTTAAAATAGGAATCACCGTAGCATTCTTAACAGTTGCATTAGGTACAATTATTGGTAGCATAAGTGGATATTACGGCGGAGTAATTGACGAATTAATCATGCGAATAACAGATGTATTTTTTGCTGTGCCTGGTTTAATTTTAGCAATGGCCTTTGTAGCGGCCTTACAGAATACTACTAGTCTGACAATTGCTATGTCTTCTGCAGCATTCTTATTACTACTTTTTACTATTCTTTCAACACGGAACGTAATCTCCGAGTTGATTACTGGAGAAGGTACTGATCAGAATTTGATATTTAAAATCCAGAGTAAATTAGAATCTAAATCCAATGAAGAGAAGAAGGCCACCGTTTTTACTGGCATAATTCTTGAATCATCATTGTTATTATTACGTTTTAGAGGAATATTACTGCTATTTCTCACGTTTTACTTTTTTTGGTACTTTTGGCCTGAATTATGGTCGGATAATGCCGATATGGAGCTAACGAAATCATTAATCTTAGTTGCGATTTTTGTCATATTTTTGCTGATAACAATTATAGATAAAACGTTAAATCAAGGTGTCCCTAGTAAATTAATCTCAGAGAGGCTTTCTGAATCATTTGATTTTGGTAATCCTTATCGTTTCTTAGCATTAAGAACTATTCTGATATTTGTCTCAGTAGTCTTACTAATATTTGTAACGAAATCTAATGAATCCGATTTCATATTGATTAAGGATTTTGATAGATTATGGAAGATTCAGGCTGCATTGATATTAACAGGTTGGCCTGGTTATGCAAGGTTGATTCGCGGCCAAGTACTGTACATTAGAGAGATGACTTTTGTAGAGGCGGCTAAATCAGTAGGGGCTCCTGACGGCAGAATAATGTTTAGGCACATATTACCGAGTGCTTGGGCGCCTTTATTAGTCGCCTTCACTCTTGATGTGGGTGGGACTATATTGTCTGCATCTGGTTTATCTTTCATCGGTCTTGGCGCAGAACCAGGTACCGCTGAATGGGGTATTCTTGTCTCTGACGGCCGTAGGTTCTTTCCAAATTCATGGTGGTTAGTTACTTTCCCAGGTTTAGCAATTTTATTCACAACTCTAGGGTTTAACTTACTCGGAGACGGATTAAGAGATATAGTAGATCCAAAAAATAAGAGGTGATTTTGTGTCTGAAGATTCGTTATTAAAAATTCAAAATCTCAAAGTTCATTTCGAAACACTTGAGGGCCCCGTCGAGGCCCTGCACGACGTAAATCTTGAAGTCAAAAAAGGCCAAATAATGGGTGTCGTTGGTGAATCAGGATGCGGTAAATCTGTCACTTCATTAACCAGTATCGGTTTGGCTACTTGTATCGTAGATGATGGAAGTATCAAGTATGATGGCAAGGAAATGATATTTCATGAAAAAGAAAAGAATCCTTCACTCGTAATCCTAAGTAGTATGTTGCCTTATATCGCAGTATTGATTTTTTTCCCTGTAGGTTTTGTCTATCTAATGCCCTTTATGGAAGACCCATTGCTCGGTTTCCAAATCATAATGTCTGGTTTTGGATTGATTATTATTTCCCTTTTAATAGAATATTTCATTAATTCTGATTTAAGAGAGCATGAGAAATTTATGAGATTTATTAGAGGTAATGAGATAAGTATGATTTTCCAAGAGCCAATGACAGCATTGAATCCACTATATACAGTCGAAAAGCAAATTTATGAGGTTATGAAAACTCATGACCGTCTAGTTAATCCTAGTTTATCTAAATTTGATAGACTCATTTCATCAATAAAGGCTCCATTCAGATTCTTGAAGAATTCGATTTTGTCAAATAAGATTGATTCATTATTTTTCACAATTCTTCTTTTAACTTATCTCCTAGTTTCGTGTATGGGACCGAACTTAATTTCATCATTAGGCACCCGATTTGTAGTAATTTTTTATGCTTCTGCTGAGGTTTCATTATCTTGCACTAATTATACCGATGAATTAATTTCATATTGCTTCTTACTGATACCTTTTGGTGTACTGAAGTCTTCAATCAAATCCTCTATTGGTAGAAAAGAAGATTTTAGAGAAACTTTGACTTCAATTCCATATGTATTTATTGCGGTCTTATTTGTTATATTTTATGATTTCAATAATATATGGTCTACTGATGAAATTATATTTAAAGTATTTATTATAATATATGGGTGCTATCTCTTGCTCAACGTTATGTTCGATTTCAATATTGATTTTATTAAAATAGAGCGTATGATAATTCCAGAACAATCAGAGTTTCGTTCATTGCCTTTTTCATTCACTCTAGCGTTAACTTATGCAATTCTGCTTTGGACTCCTAATCAGGTTGTTGGAACCGTTTTTGCTTTGATGTTGGTAGTATCGATACCTAGTATGATTTTAATTGATTACTTACAACTTGACCCCGCTCATAGAAATCAAGTCATAAAAATTCTTGAGGATGTTCAAATCCCCAATCCTACTGTAGTCATTACAATGTATCCTCATGAGTTATCGGGAGGTATGCGCCAAAGAGTCATGATTGCTATGATGATGTCCTGCGAGCCCAAATTATTGATTGCGGATGAACCCACTACTGCACTTGATGTGACGATACAGGCCCAAATTCTTCACTTGATGCGCGATCTGAGGGATAGAAAGGGAACTTCGATAATGCTGATTACTCACGATCTCGGAGTAATAGCAGAGTTGTGTGACTCAGTATCAGTCATGTACGCAGGATCAGTTGTAGAGACTGGAACAATTAATGATATACTTACTAATCCAAGAATGCCCTATACCATTGGACTGTTACATAGCATACCTAAGATTATTCATTCAGATATACGTAGTGAACGCAATAGTCTGCCAATTATCCCTGGGCAAGTTCCTGATCCAAACACTCATTTCGATGGCTGTCGTTTCCATCCAAGATGTCCATTTGCGGATGATCTTTGCCGTTCGACACAACCAGATATGATTGAAGTTAGCGAAGGGCATTTAGCTTCTTGTCATCACACGGATTTAACTATAAATTCCAAAGATGTCGAATCTGCTTTTGACATATTTGCTGAAGAATTCGAAGGAGTAGGGGGTGAGGTAGTTGTCAGATAGAAAAACTTTGATTGAACTAAATGATGTCAAGAAATGGTTTCCTATCAAGTCAGGTTTACTATCTCCCGTGAAAAATTTTGTCCATGCTGTAGATGGAGTAAGTCTTGTTGTGAATAAAGGAGAAACATTGGGTGTTGTTGGAGAATCGGGTTGTGGTAAAACTACACTTGGAAGACTAATTCTCAACTTAATTCCAATCACATCAGGTTCAATAAATTACGATGGCACAGAATTAAGAAAAATGAAAAATAAAGATATTAGGAGAAAAATGCAAATAGTTTTCCAAGACCCTGGAGGTTCGATGAATCCTCGGATGACTGTTAGGTCAATAATCTCGGAACCCTTGGTCGTAAATGGTTATTCTGATGGCGCTGAAATGACTAAGAAAGTTGGCGATTTACTAGAATCTGTTGGTTTGAAGAGGAATCATATGACTCGTTTCCCTCACGAGTTTTCGGGAGGTCAGAAACAGAGAGTGGCTCTAGCTAGAGCCTTGGCACTCGAACCTGAATTCATACTTCTCGATGAACCAACTAGTGCATTAGATGTTTCAGTACAGGCCCAAGTACTAAATTTATTAGATGAAATTCAAAAAGAAAGGGGATTAACATTTGTTTTCATAACTCATTCTCTTAATGTAGTACATCATATTTCTGATAGAGTCGCGGTTATGTATCTTGGCAAGGTAGTCGAACTAGCAGAGACTGATAGTTTGTTCGAGGAACCAGCTCACCCCTACACTCATGCTCTTCTATCAGCAATTCCTGAACCAACCGTTGGTCAAGATAGAAACCAAAGAATAGTTCTAAGTGGCGATGTCCCAAGCCCTGCCGACCCTCCACTAGGATGTCGTTTTCATACAAGATGTCCAATTGCTAAGATCGGTGTATGTGATGTCGACGAGCCTAAATTAGTGAATATTGATTCAAGCCATCAAGTAGCGTGCCATTTTCCTCTATCACCTGGTGAGAAATTACCAGTAATCTATCAAGAAAGTTGAAACTTACATCTAGATTAGTCTATGAATTTAAACAACCCCGCAATACTATGGAAGATTCCGAAGAGTCATCTAATTCTGCTGATTTCATTGACAAGAAATCTCAGCAAGAAGAGGCTTTCTGGAGGCTAAAGAGATCGTCTGATCGAAGGCGACATAAGAGAGTCCAATCAATCGTCGGCCAACAATTCGAAGGGTGGAAAATCACTTTAGGAAGGCCATTATATCTTACATTATGCATACTATTTGATGGTTTAATCTTAACAGAAATTCCAATTCGGTTAGGTAAAACGATCCCTTCATGGGTTTTGTTTGGAATCATATTAGGGTACGTAATAATATTTCAAAAACAATATTATGATCAATGGTTTGATGTTGACTTATCGAACTTAGATATGAATTGAGATAAGTTTTCCTAAATCATTAATATTCATTTGTTCGTTCCTATGTTAAAAATCTCTAAATGAATACAACTTTGTTTATTTTTATTGTAATATTTTGTTCATATGAATATTTTTTTGCTTATACTCTGAATATTATCGTCATTCTTTCTAAGATAAATCTCCAATCGAACATATAATAAACCTCATTATCAGACGGTAGTTTATGGCAGATAAAGCAAAATTAGAGTACATATGGCTAGATGGATATAATCCTACACAGAATATGAGAAGTAAAACAATGGTAAGAAACAATTTCTCGGGCAAACTTGAAGATTGCCCCATCTGGAATTTCGATGGTAGTTCTACCAAGCAAGCAGAAGGAGGTTCTTCGGACTGTTTATTGAAGCCGGTTGCAATATTCCCCGATCCAATGAGAGATAATGGATATCTGGTTATGACAGAGGTTCTGAATCCCGATTCCACACCACATGTGTCTAATGGTCGAGCGACGATTGATGATGATGATAATGATTTTTGGTTTGGTTTTGAACAAGAATATTTCATTATGGATGTCGAAACACAACTGCCTTTAGGTTTCCCATTAGGCGGTTATCCTGGTCCTCAGGGACTTTATTATTGCTCAGTCGGAGGTAAAAATACACATGGACGAGCATTTGTAGAAGAACATGCTGATTTATGTATCGCAGCGGGTATAAATTTCGAAGGAATCAATCAAGAAGTTGCATGTGGCCAGTGGGAATTTCAATTATTTGCTAAAGGGGCTAAAGCAGCTGGAGATGAATTATGGGTTGCTCGATATCTTTTAGACAGACTAACAGAAAATTATGGATATTATATCGAGTATCATCCTAAACCAATAAAGGGCGATTGGAATGGGTCGGGTATGCATGCCAATTTTTCAGATGCGAAATTACGTGATAGTGGCGATGAAGCAGTATTCCATAAAGTTTGCAAAGCATTTGGCGAAAATATCAAGAGGCATATGGATGTTTACGGCGCTCATAATGAATTACGTCTTACGGGCCTTCATGAAACACAATCTATTGATCAATTCTCTTACGGAGTTTCAGATAGAGGGGCTTCTATCAGAATCCCTATTACAACAGTAGAAGATGGCTGGAAAGGACGCCTTGAAGACAGACGTCCTGCATCTAATGGGGACCCTTACAAGATTGCCTCAGCCATAGTTAAAACTACAAAATCTACGTATTGATTTTTAATAATCTAACTACTTCATCAGCACAACCCCAAGATAGAGTGACTCCTGCACCTCCATGACCATAATTATGAATTATAATTTTGTTACTAATGATTTCTTTTTCCAGTCTAAGTTCATCACGTGATGGTCTCAAACCAACAGCTACGCCTATGATTTTGTTTCGATCTAATTCCGGCCATAATGCTTCACATTTCGAAAGAATATACTCTGTATCCTTATGCCGAATTGTTTCGTCCCAATCACCTTTTTGTGCAGTTCCTCCTAGTACTGTAAAATCTCTTCTTGGTATAGTGTAAGTCAGTGTTTCAGGTTGTTGATCGAAGCGTCCAAAACCTGGGTCCTGTTTGATATAGATTACTTGGCCTCTTACTGGCATTACTTTTTCGTCAGAGCAGAATTCTCTAGCTCCTAGTCCTGAGCAATTCACAATTAGGTCTCCTGATACATCTTTAATCGAATCAAATTTTTGTAATTCTAACGTGCCCCCTAGTTTTTTAAATTTATTTAACAACCATGGCATGTAAGAATTCATTTCAATAACGGGTGCTTCCATTTCCCAACCGAATTTATATTCTCCAACTATCTCATCTTCATCTAGGATTCTAAAATATGGGAGCCCAAGGCTCCACCCCGGTGGTTCACATATTTCGTCAAGATATTCTCTACCTTTTCGCAAAGTTATACATTCGACACCCTCAAAATTCTTCAATCTGAGTAATTCATCAAATGTTTCTGAAGCCCATCTATTAGTTTTCTCTATTGGCTCTACAAGAAATGGATACCACCATGCTGCGGCAACATCTGATACTGTATTTGGACTTACATCTTCAGTCATTATCTTAACTCCCCAACCCTCTTCTAGTAACCTAATCCCTGTGGTCAAACCAGAAACTCCTGCACCAACGACTGTGATTTCCATAAATTGCGATAAAGGTACAGTAAATCATTTACTCGGTATGCCAACCATCTTCAATGAGACCCATACTCGTGCTCAATGGTGAGAAGTTGCCCAAAGTCAAGAAGCCCAAGAAAGGTTGGTTTCGTCCTGAGAAAAAGAAGCCGCGTAGAGGCCCCGTAGTACCACCCAGTGAGAGAGGCCTTCCGCCATGTCCTGCATGTGGTGAGTGGAGCATGCAGAAAGATGGAACTAGGAAGGAGCTATACTGTGGCTCATGCGGTGCAATAGTTTAGCAATGTTAAATGGTAAATCCAATATGCTAGTACTCCTCGCATGAATCGTCGCAGTGATGAGGAACCGCACCGGATACCTAGGGTGTCACGAGTGATGGGCGATCTGAGCGGCACTTTGGTGAGAAAATGGATCGGATTGTCACTGATGAATACGGTCGTAAATTACGATTACTCAATCCTGTGAATCTTTCATCTGCTCCTGATGATTTTCAATTATCTAGAGCTAGTAAACCAGTTAGAAGATATTTTTCTTTGCTGGGTAATTCTCTGCTAATGATATTCTTAGTACAGGCATTTTCCTTCCAAATATTTGGGATTCTTGAATTTGAACCATTGTATATCATTGGCTGTAGTTTTATCACCCTTCCCTGCTTGGCATTTCTTATTTTTCTGCACCGTCCTAAATTAGTCGAAGTTCGTTTGATTACTGCCTTCGAAGGAGGGATAAATTCACATGCTATTCCCGAGGGTGGTTCAATTCAGACTACTATGTCTAGTAAGATGACTAGATTTTTAGTTAGAGATGATTCAATAATTGATACACCTCCTTCATTATGGGTTTGGTTAGTGTTCACCCTATCCTTATTATTTTCATTTGCAGTTGCAGTTATTGAAATAATAGGTGGGGATTTAGGATTAATATTTTCTTATTTGATGGCATTACCAATGATACTAATTCTATTTTCGGTGCCAGTTTATGCTTGGTGGGCTTCTTCTACATCTTGGATTGGGATTCCAACACGATTGAGAGATGCGGAGTCATGGTTAATCGCTGGAATGGCGGCAGGGATACCCGCTATCATAGTGAACAGTTGGTTAACTCCTATCCTAGTTCCTTCATCTTGGTCATCGACTTCGCAGGATTTTATTACTTATACATTGAGTGCCCCTATTGGTGAAGAAATATTCAAATTTTTTGCGATATTATGTTTTATTTCATCAATAAAGGGGCCAAAAAGTGGTTTTCAAGTTGGTTTTACAGTTGGCTTAGGATTTGCAATTTCAGAAAATTTCTCTTACCTCGTATCCTCTTATGGGGGCGGCGGTTTTGCAGGTCTTTTGATAACATCATTAATTCGTGGAATTGGTTCAATACCAGGTCATGCAGTATGGACTTCTTTTAGTGGTGCTGCTTTAGGTTGGTGGTTAAGTGAATCAAAGAATAAGGCGCGAATAAATTTGTTAATTCATAGATTCACCTCTAAATCTATGGATTTAATTGAAAGTATAGGTATTGATATTGATATGGACGGCGATAGTTCTGGATATGATGGCCCCGAATATTCAATAGTTCAGGCTATTCATGAAATCGAAACCGATCATCAATCCCCAAGCTGGACAATTTCTGAGAATAAAATAGACTCAATTTCAACTTCTCTAATATCTAGTAATAGTTATTTTTCACCTAGTGAGAGTAATTTTATGATCAAGAAAAAATCGAATGATTTACAGAATATTTCTAGATTTAAGATTATTCCGCCTAAATCATTATTCATGGGGCTATTAATTGCTATCCTAGGCCACTCATTTTGGAATGGTTCAGGAATAATAATCAGTGAACTAGGCACTGATTTAGGTTTTAGTGAAAACTTAGTAATTGGTATTTCTCTATTATGGATAATTATTATGGTAATTACGGTAATCTTTGTATCCTCATTATTAATGAGAGGGATAAGTTCTCTCTCAGAATAATACTGTACTTTCATATAGGTTCGACTTTCTTTCTCCGAATCCTTCATGACTAACCGTATTAGCAGGAAGTTTGGGTGTCAATGTTGGATTTGACTGATGACCAACTTATTTCCCTAGGTCTTGTAGTGACATTACTCCTTTTTTCCCGCGCTAAAGATCTTCTTGATATCAGTGGAATTTTGGCTGCTACAGTTACTGGATTGACAGTTTCTCTTTTAGGTCATTGGACTTGGTTAGTAGCACTATTTATTTTCCTTGTAACTGGTTCAGTAGCAACTAAGTGGAAGATGGAAGAAAAGAAGGCACTTTCTTTAGAAGAAGCAAATGAAGGCCTCAGGGGGTGGCGTAACGTTCTAGCAAACGGTGGTGCAGTCTCATTAGTTGCAATCTTCAACTTTTTTAATCCAGGTGAAGAATGGATATATTTGGCCGCGATATCTAGTATTTCTGTTGCTTTATCAGATACTTTAGCCTCGGAAATAGGTTCTTTAGATCTGAGAACTCGAAGTATAACTAACCTCCAGTCAGTTCCTGCGGGCACTAATGGGGGGATGTCTCCTACAGGAACCGTCGCTGCCTTTGCAGGAGCATTGGTAATAGGTGTCGTAGGTGTTGTGTTTTCACCCGATGATTCAACTATTTCAGAGATTAATTTATTATTTTTGATAACAATTATTGGTTGGCTTGGTTGTCAAGTTGATTCACTTCTAGGCGCATTATTGGAGAATAGAGGATACCTCGGGAAACATAGTGTGAATTTTCTTGCAACATTCTCTGGAGTATTAATGGCATTATTTTTCTATAGCCAATTACTTTGAAGCATTATGCGTTGGTTTTGATTAATAGTAGGTCGTGGCGAGAGCATGGATGGTAGAAGGTCAAACAAGGTGTTTGTATCATTATCTATGTTTTTACTTGTTTTTCTATCTTTTACTCATATGTCATCAGCCCAAATAATAGCGCCTGAAGGACCAGGCATAGAATGGGAGAAACCGGAAAGCCATCGACTTTTCCTGAAAGGAGATTCGAATGGCCCATATTTAGATAACAATTGGAGTTCGTTGACTGGTCAGCCAATAGGTTCGATTGATTTTCAGAAAACGGCAAGTCCACAGAATCTAATAGATATTCAATCTGCACCGTTGGAAGAAGATTTAGATTTTAATGGAAACATAAGCATACGTCTTTTTGCATCTCTGGATGTTGCCAACGATGGTTGCAGATTCACAAATGTATTGCCGGATTCTCCTCTGGGTTCCGAAACAAAATTTTCAGTATCGCTATCATTAGGCGATAATCAAGTTTTATCATCCGTTGAGAGTAATTCAATAGTAATGGAAGAATCATTTACTTTGGCTCATGAATTTATTGTTGATGCTAATGACGTCAATGTCAGCCTTCAGAAAGGCGATTTAGTAGGTTTAAAGGTTGATGTAATACATGATTGTACACAAACAGGAGTACTATGGTGGGATACCTATGATGCTATCACTGGGATTGATTTCCAGGGAGAATTAATTTATCCTGAGCTTGATCAAACCGTTGATCCAAATGGTATAATTAGAGTGGAATTCACACCTAACTCACCTTGGGGGAATGACCTTTACATATCTCAGGTATTGGAAGTGATAGGTCCTGTTGAATGGGCAGACCTCATTCATGGTAATGCTGATGAAGATACGAGATTAGATCATTTTGAGATTCCTCACGGATATAGAACTGATGAATTCAATCGAACCGTATTCACTTGGTCTTCTCCAAAATCATTGTCACCTGGGAAATATATGGTAGATAGTTGTTATAAATTATCTGATCAAGATCCAGGAGAAAGTTGTGACTTAGTAGGGGTTTTGAGATTTGAAGTATTAGAACCTGAAAAGGCATTATTGAATGGAACTTGGGCTGCAATATTAATCCCACTAGGAATTATTGCATGGATCGGAGTTTCAATGAAAGATGCTATGCTGCCTCTTCCTGCGTATGGAGTAATTCTATTGCTTGCTTTGACTACTTTAGGGCCATCATTGAACCTACCTGACATAGATTTTGATGAACCAAGAATGGAGGGTGCCGCTCCATCATTTTCGTTATATGAACATGGCTCTGAATCTGAATTAGTTGAATTAAGTGAGCTAATTTCAGATTATGATGCGATAGTAGTAGGTTTATTCACTCCAAGTTCTCCAAATGCAGAGATTCAGAGAGTCGACTTTGAACTTGCTCAGAACGCAATTGGAAGCGACGTTGCTTTTCTTCAAATTGCAACTGGAGAGGGCGTCAATAGTCTAGATCTTGAAGAACTAGTAAGTGAAATTAATGGCAGTTGGCCGGTACTAATGGATGATGCAGATTCAACTATTGGGAAATCATTCCCTAGTAAGGCTTCTGATGCTGTTTTCATTATTGATTCAGCCGGATTTATTTCCTCATGGAAGGCAGGTGTAATGTCTTCACAATCTATTGAAGATGCTGTCGAATCCTCTTATTTTGGATCAGGTCAAAACCCATTAGATGTCTTTGGACTTATTTTTAGTACTACATTTTTACCCTTAATGATTTTAGCAATGCCTAGAGGAGATAAGTATAAGATTCCTGATACTCCTCTTGTACCTGGCGCAGGGGTTGTATTAACTCTGTATGCATCTAGTATTGGATTTGCGGTTTGGGCTCTTCCAGTAGCGTTATTTTCTTCTTTTGGCTTAGGTTCTTATTGGATATATATAGAATTAATACTTAGCATATTGTTATCTTATCATGGATTATCAATGCTATTTAGAGGAGGAATCAGAGAAATCGAGATTATTGGTAAGTACATATACTCAAAACTTCCCGACGGATATCGCGACTGGAGGAAAGAAAATCGGTTTTTAGATGATCTCCATCTAGGATTATGGGTTGCATGGTTACTGTGGCTAAGGGCACCAAGTGCCATCCCCCAAGCAATTGGGGCGGTTGCAAGATCTGGTCTTTTAGGTGTATTAATATGCATATTTTTCTTTATTGGTTACTCAATAATGGCAGGAATTGTAGTAGTCACCTTTGGAATTATAGCATCACTTCCAGGAGAAATATCTCGTATAATGGGGTCTCTTAGCGTGGGGTTAAGACCTCGTGCTTGGGGATTAGCATGTACTGTGCTTGGGCTTTGGATATTCTTCAGTATAATAGTCGGCCCTATTATGATAATATTATAAATTTTTTATTTTATTTTAGAATCTCTAGACCGAGACCATCATAAGAGCGATGTCTTTCGATAGGAATACCCTTGGGGGTATAGTATAACTTGGTAGTACAGCGGGCTCCAGTTGCACGGGAATGACGACGAATAAGTGATCTGATGGTATTGATGACCAACTGGAGCGCTGACCCGTCGCAACCCGAGAGCGTGCAATTACCGAGTGCACGCTGAGCGGAAGATACCCGCTGATCTGGGTTCAAATCCCAGTGCCCCCACCATATTTTTTAAACACGTAATAGTTTTCTTATTTTTCATACTAATAGGGGTAGGGTTGAAGGAGAACATACATTTGCCAGTGTATAATGAATCGCCGAGTAGTTGCAATTTTTGCTGTGTTCTTATTGACAGCTCCATTAACTGGAAGTCTCGCACAGGGAGATCCTGACTTAGATAAATCTGAGAACTTACAATTTTCTCTTTTTGGACAATCAAGTAATGTTCCCTATCAGCAGCCTATTTCTTGGAATGAATCAACTCTTTGGTGGGAAGTCACTTCTATGGATTCTGATAGGAATGGAATACATGACTCACTGCAGTCTGAAACTGGAATTGTTAACCTAGGTATTTCTTATTCTAGAGATGTTACTGATTTAGATATTCAGAAACTTTCTAAATTAGGGATTAATGTAAATCTAGAACTCCCTATCGTTAATGCTCTCTTGATAGGTGGTATCGACAGTAATCAAATAGAGCTTATTTCTCAACTTGATGGAGTAGTTATGGTTGAACGTTATGGTTCAGTAGTATTCTATGGAGATATCCAAACACCGGCAGTCAAGGCTCGAAACTCTTCTGATTATCCTGTGGGAGCATGGAACCTTGGAGTAAGCGGTCAAGGTATGAATATCGCTCTTGTAGATACTGGAGTAGATAATGAACATCCAGGTTTGAGTGATAAATTCGTTGCAGGTTATGATGCGGTTTGTTATGTTCACACCGACCCAACTTGCCTTCTCTCCAATCCTCTTAGAGAGGATGATGGCTCCTTTGATCCAGATGATGGGAATCAGCATGGCACCGCATGTATGGGCATGGCAAGTGCCACTGGGATTGAAGCAGACGGTTCTCAATCTAATTTCTACGGTTCGGCCCCCAATGCAACTCTCGTTGACATTAGGATTGGTACTGATGTGGGTGCGGGTCCATTTGAAAATTATTTACTAGAACAAGAATTTTATGAGTCTGCTATGAACGGTTTACAATGGGTAATTGATCATCATGATGATGCTTGGCCAGGAGTTTCCGAAGAATATTATGGGATTGATATTATCTCTTTATCATGGGGAATCACTAGTCATGAAAGTGGTGGTTCTGATGGCTCAGATATGCATAGTAGAATTTTAGATGAAGCAATGGAGGCAGGGATAATCGTTTCAGTCGCAGCAGGTAATGATGGGCCAGATAATGACGGTCTTTCAGGGATGGGTTCATCTGATTTATCGGTGACAGTAGGTGCAACAGATGACCAAAATACAGTCAATAGAGAAGATGATACAGTAGCGGGATATTCATCCAGAGGGCCAAGGAAAGATAATGGCGATGGCAATCCTCTTAATGAGTTAAAGCCTGAAATCAGTGCACCTGGATCTAATATTATTCAGGCAGAAGGTTGTGTTACAAGTGGCAGCTGTTCAAATCTAATTGATGATGCATCAAGTAATACATATACCAGTCGAGGTTCAGGAACTTCATATGCTACTCCTTCTGTTTCTGGAGTAATGGCTCTAGTTTGGGAAGCAAATGAAAATTTAACTACCATGCAACTGAAAGAAGTTTTGAAGCAAACATCGGAGAGGCGCGGTGAACCTAGTGCTCCTGATGTTGACCCATATTGGAACAGGGACTTTGGATATGGTATGATTGATGCTTATTCAGCGACAAAACTTGCGATGTATTTGAAAGAGAATGGTATTACAGAATTAATCGATCCTTCAATTCAGAATCACTTATTGTCAAGAAATGATAATAATACAATACAATTAACTGGCCATTCATGGAGTCAATCTGGTTCTGTAGAATCGGTTCAATTTAGAATAGATGGTGGATCTTGGTATGATGCTAATTTCAATTCATCAATTACTGAAGTATCAGCACTGACTCCTTTTGAATGGTACATAAATATTGATTCAAATAAATTGTCTGAAGGAAATCATACATTAGAAGTAACGGCTTTTTCATCTACTGGTCAATCGCTCCCTGTTACAGCCCAGATTGAGGGAGAGGGAGATGAATCATCATCTTATTCTATTCCTTCTTTTGTATATATTTTAGTTGCAGTTGTAGCTTTAGTTTGGTTATCTGTTCTTATACTTCTGAGATACCAAAGCGATAGTCAAATCTCATCTCTTATTAACCGATTCAGACGTCCTAATAATGATGATATTATTGATGCAGAAATAGTTGATTAATGGAAGTTCTCGATACATCCCTTTCATATCATCGTGTAGATGTCCGCAGGTCGTGGTGCGCTTCTCTGATAGAGCAAATAGCATTCGTCCGACAGGGGTTAGACGTATGTTTGACCTTGCAGGTGATGATGCGATTCAATTCGGATTGGGTGAACCTGACTTTCAACCTCCAAATGTAGCAATCAAGGCATTTTCTAGGGCAATGGAAGAAGGTAGGAATAAGTATACTACTACAGCAGGACTCCCAGATTTGAGAAAAAAGATTGCAGAAACATGGCATCATAGGGAATCGAATCTTGATGAATCCAATGTTTGTATAACCATGAGTGGAACAAATGCCCTGTTAGATATTTTTCTTGCACTAGTTAATCCAGGAGATAATGTATTAATTCCTGAACCTTACTTTCCCTTATACCCCACTCATCCAGTATTATGTGGTGGCGAGGCAAATATGTACCCCTGCCATTTCGAGAATGGTTTCGTGCCTCTTGTAGAAGATCTTGAAGCGAGGATTAATGAGAACACGATTGCAGTTTTGTATAACTTCCCTAGTAATCCTACTGGGGGTAATGTCAATGAGGAACAAAGGGATGCTCTCGTTCGATTTGCTAAAGAAAATAATATTTGGTTAATTACTGACGAGGTATATGATAAGATTGTTTATGATTCAGAACATGTTTCTTTCCTTGGAGCAGGGTATGATAAAGTGATAATGATAAATTCATTCTCGAAAACATTTGCTATGACAGGTTGGAGAATCGGGTACTTATTGTCACCCGATCTTGATGCGATGGCCCAATTGACAAAAATGCAATATTATGTTACTGCATGTAGCAATGATGCAATGCAGTATGCAGTACTTGAGGCAATGGAAAAAGCTAGTGATTACCCTAGTGAGATGTGTGCTGAATTTAAGGCCCGAAGAGATTTAATTTGTAATCGTCTTAATGCTATGCCTAGAGTATCCTGTAATGTTCCTACTGGTGCATTTTATGTATTTCCTAAGTTCGAAATCCCTGGTTATACGAGTGAAGAATTAGCAATGAAAATGCTAGAAGGTGGTGTATTATGTTCACCAGGAACTGCCTTTGGTGCAGCCGGAGAGGGGCATCTTCGATTTGCTTACACAATTTGTAGAGAAGATATCTCTAGAGGTATGGATAGAGTTGAAGAAGTGCTTTCGAAACTAGTTTAGGCGATAAGATGAGTTTGTTAGTTTCATATTTCTCTGGTATAGTAACTCTGTTAGTATCATGGTACTTTTTGAAAGATTTAGTGATTCCAGTAGCTATTATTTTTGTATTTTCTTCAACTTACCTTTACCTATTAGGTCCTAATGCTATTGCTTTTGCATTATGTCTTTGCAATGGATGGATTTTACTGAATATATTTGTTGAAAGAATACTACCTATTACTTTACCATCTGAATAAATCAGGAATATCAATCATTCTTTCTTCTTCATAATCCTCATGTTGTGAATCCGCTTTAATTTCATTTTCTGGTATTAAGATATCTCCACTTATTTTTTCTTTTTCATCTACTATTTCTTTAGGTTCTGGGAGACTTTGTTGCGAAAGATTTTCCAATTCATCTTCTTTACTTTTCATCCAAGAAGGAATTCCATTAGAGCCTCCAAGTACGCTTATTGTAGTAAAAGCAGCCATTGGTAAAACTGAAAGGGCTACAACAGAATCAATCGAAGATCCTTTAGGTACATTTGCATTTGGGGAAACCCAGCTTAAGAATAAACCCTCTAATTGTACATTATGCCATTGTGTAAGTTGAACTCCTAATGCATCAACTGAAAAGTCGAGAGTAAATCTTGCCATGCTCCATAATATGATTATAGGGAGAATCCAAGATATTTTTGTAATTCTCCATAATATATTTCTAAATCTTGCTGCGAATCCTATTAATTGTTGGGCGACGAATGGTTGTATTCTGAACGCAATCCATAATCCTAGAATATACCCAATGATTCCTAATTCGAACGCACTTTCTTTTCTAATAAAGCTCTCAGGGATACCTTCCATAATCATTATCGGGATTGAAATTAAAAGAACTTGTGATGGGACAGCAATTAACTGAAGGCCTCCATGAATTGCCAGCAATTCGTTTTTATCGCTTCTAATTCTATCCGAAACTAAACGGCTCATTTTTCCATAAGGGCTCGAGTAAGATGCCATTTTCGCTCTATCTATTAGTTCTGGGTCATACTTTCTTCTACTTAGCCCTAATGAGGGGAGCCATCCTCCTCGCTCGACTATTGCAGTAGGCCGATAACCTCCTATTACCAAGGCTAGAAGTAAGCAAACAACTCCATAAGTAAGGCCAGAAACAATTATCCAATGGACTAACTCTAATTGGGGTGTTAATGCATAGGTTTCTTCATTGAAGTGAATCAAGTGTGTCAATGAGAATCCAATTACAGGGATTATAGTTATCTGAATGAATAGTATCAATCCTAAACCGAGTCTATGTGAAAGACTGGCTTTACCCTCCATATTACCTACGCAAGACCATAAGGGCATAAGTTCTTCATTACAACACAATCATTATGTGTTGTTTTTTCGATATATTTTTCGATTCCAATTGGATTATTGATGGAATTCTTTCTAGACACGTTTACCCCCAACATTCTTACACGAATTAGGTACCGAATGAATTTGTTAATCATGCGTATGCTATCTCCAATCTTTGTGTTATCAATTATGCTTCTAATGAGTTTATCTCCTCTGGCTATGAATTCAAATTTAGATGAAAGTAGTGTCGAAAGTGCCATCGGCCCTAAATCATTAATAGATTTTGAAATAACCTCTATCGAGATAGGTAACCAAACTAGAGATGCGAGTGAATGGACTCAGCCTGATGGTTCAATAGTCGAATATGTGATGAGAGATGAGACAATCCAGATCAATGTTACTTATACTCAAGCAGGTTCATCCGGTCAGCCGGCTTCAGCAGAGGGGTATCTGCAAATTTGGCATCCTATTGGATTCATTATTGCTGAATACAATGTCAGTATGTTATTGTCTGGTTTTCAGTCGTTAAAAGCTAGTTTTGTTTGGACTCCTAGTTCTGCTCATAGTGCATTAGATGAGAATGGTTACCTAGTTGGAGGGATAATACTTAGAGGAATTGTGGATGGTGGACTTGCTGATGATACCGAATCTAATAATGAACTAGATAGGTATGTTCCTGTTGCAATGTGGAATGACCCAATGGAGAATGGATTCTGCGGTGACGTAGATGGCGACAGCATCATTGATTGTACAAATCAACTTCAAGCAAATGTCCCTACATGGGTGGGTGCAGGTTATGACTCAGCGGGGCAATTGTCTAATGATCCCGATAGTTATGGGCATTGGAGAATGGATGATTCATTGAGTGCAGAAGGTGAAAACCATTGGAGAGTTTCCCGCCCAGGTGCTAACTATGCTAGTAACAGGCATGATAAATTATGGTGGGGTTGGTTCACGCCTTTCGATAATTGTAACGAACCTGGTCACGGTTTAGGTAATGGCGGTCTTGATTCCGCAGTCAGTTCTAATTACGGAAATAACTTTTGTAAAATCCGGCTTAAAGGTTTTGATTTCTTGACACTACAGTTAGTCACTAATGCTTGGGGAGAGATGGGAGCTGGAGATCAAGTTAGATTAGAAGCAGAATCTGGAGGCCAAGGTGAATTTTTCAATTTTTCATCTCAGCAACTTTCAACAACTGGAGATTGGAGCCAATTAGTATGGAATATGTCTGAAATCCATGAGTCTGCTGAATATACTTTGGCATTTCGATTCGATTCCAACAGTTCTTATTCTAGTCCGGGTATTCAAATCGATTCATTCCTATTATTTGCTGTAGAAAAAGTTCCTGAATATACTTTAGATTTTGATTGTAATGATCCTCTTCCAAATTCATATCTTGTAGTTCCTTCTGACCCTAATCCGCCTTCGCTATATTGTAGAATTAAGAATAATGGGTATATTGATATTACTTTAAGATTGTATACTGAAGTGACAAATAGGTCATGGATGTATGATTTCCCCTTGCGTATAGACTCAAATAACCAAGTTGATCATGATAATTATGTAATAAGTAAGGTAATCCCTGCTCTTGAATATATGGATACTTGGTTTAATCTCACAATACCTGATGCATCGGGTGTTCAGGACTTATTCTGGGATGTTTGGGTAAATGATGGAGTCACTAATTTATCTAAAGAATTTGTTCGTCTTCCAGTTTCAGTTATGCCTGCATATTCTTGTAAATTAAAGCAGGCAACATTACAAAATCCTGCTGCTACATTAGAGCCTGGTGCAAGTGGAGTGATTCCTATGACTCTGAAAAATACTGGTAATCAAGTTGCAACATGGAATTTTGGTGCATCTTTCCCTAATATCGACTGGGTAGATAATGCGGAAATTAAATGGATGTACGATGGTAATGAGGTGTCTAGTCTTGAGTTGGAACTAACTGATGACATAGTTATAGATGCAATAATTACTGCTCCTCCACAAGTCCCTCCAGGTACATATCCTGTGACTTTATTGGCTTCTGGTATGTCTCCTGCTCAATATTTAGCCGAATGGCAAGTAAACATAGTGGTGCCTATTTTCTCGGATTTGACAATAGAACCTGAAATTTCTAATTTAGTAGCACCTGCTGATGATTCATTGAGATTAATAGAAATAAGATTAATCAATGATGGAAATTCTCCTGAATCTTTTGACCTAAGTATTCAATCAGACTGGAAATTAGGAATAGAAATGAATACTGAGCAAACATTTGAGATTGATCCTTTCGGAGGAGATAGCACCGTAACCATGTTACTTCCTATGCCCTATGGTATAGTTAATGAGACATATTCTGTCATAATTACAGCAACTAGTAAGACCAATTCGCAATATCAAAAATCAGCTCAGATATTACTTACAGTTCCTCAAACTAATTTAGTTGAAGTTGAAGATCTAGACATGTTGGAAGAAGTTTTCCGGGGCGGTGACGATCCACGCACAGTAAATTGGAGAATTTGGAACCGAGGAAATGTTCCTGACTCGTTTGAAATTTCTTTTGACCATTTCACCGATGTTTCTGCTTCAGCAGTCGGATTAAATTCTGGCAAGACCCCTTATATCCTTCCTGGTGACTCTTACAACTTGACTGTGCGTTACTCATTCGCAGCCACAACTTTCGGCGATAGAACCATTTCTATGTCTGCCACAAGTGTTCTCTCACAGAATCTAGGTTCAGTTGTTTCCGGAACTGGTGATGCGGTATTCCAGGTAGGCGCTCAAGGATGGATTACACTGAATCCACCCGCGGTTTTAGATATTAATGAGAAAGGAAAAGATATAGAAGTAATATTTACTGTAAAGAATGAACATCCTACTGATGCCCAGTTACTTAGGGCAGATATTGAGAGGGATTCTAATATTTTCTTCAACATCATAGATGCAAGGGTAGAAACTAGTGACCAGAACTTCGTGTTAGAAGCTCAGGCGACTAGGCAAATAACTGTCTATCTGACTGTAACTGAAGATAATCTGAGGAACCTTGATGAAAATATTATGAATTTCCAGTTGTACCTAGAAGTAGATGGAGACATAGACAAAGTATCGAAAAGTGCGAGTATAAATATGTTCAAATTAGACCCAATAGAAGAAGGTCCTGATACTGGTGCAATAGCAGGTTTAGCAGGTAACATATTGTTTATTTTAGTTGGCTTAATATTGCTGATAGCAGTTCTAGTTGCAACAATCAGAATTATGCGCAGTGCTTCTTCTCCATTAGAAGAAATTTCCTCTTTTGACGATTATGAATACACTCAAAATAGTAGTTTCAACTCTGATCCTTTACCAGGTGCTCCTGAATTACCTTCTGCAGATAAAGTAGCGAATTCTATGTATGGTGGTTCTAAAGAATTGTTCGAACAACCACCTCCACCTCTTCCACTTGAGGTAGTAGAAAAAGAAGAGGAATTTGAGGAAGAAGTTGGAGTTGTAGAACAAATAGAACTTCCATCGGGGGCACCCCCTATTCCTGAAGAGGGGCTTCCAGAAGGATGGTCTATTGAACAATGGCAACACTATGGTCAGGCATGGATTGATCAACAGAATCAAGAATAATTCATTCAATCTAGAATTTAACTAACGGTGCGAGGGCTTATGAGGGCTCCTCAGGTCGGCCAAATCCCAATACAGGAGGCATATTTCCAATGTACAATGGACAACAACCAATTTTTATCCTAAAAGAAGGCACTGAAAGGACAAGTGGGCGCTCAGCTCAGAGTAACAATATCGCAGCAGCTAAGGCAGTAGCGGATTCTGTTCGTTCTACGCTTGGCCCGAAAGGAATGGATAAAATGCTAGTTGATGGGATGGGTGATGTTGTTATTACAAATGACGGTGCTACAATATTAAAGCAAATGGATATTACTAATCCTGCTGCTAAGATGATTATTGAAGTTGCTAAAACACAAGAACAACATTGCTTCGATGGCACAACGAGTGCCGTGGTAATTGCAGGTGAACTTTTGAAAAGAAGTGAAGACTTAATTGATCAAAATGTTCATCCTACAGTTATTTGTGAAGGTTTCCGTCTTGCTGCCCAAAGAGCCGCTGAACTCATTGAAACTCATTCAATCGAAACTAGTGAAGAAATGCTTTCAGAAGTTGCTAAAACAGCATTAACAGGTAAAAGTGCGGGAGCAGTCAAAGAATTCCTTGCAGATATCTGCGTAAGAGCGGTACTTTCTGTGGCTCAAGAAGTCGATGGAGAAATAGTTGTAGATCTTGATGATGTTAAAGTCGAAAAGAAGCAAGGCGGTTCAATAGGAAGTAGTACATTGGTTGATGGAATTATTTTAGATAAAGAAAGAGTCCACTCGGGCATGCCAAAGTTTGTTAATGATGCTAAAATAGCACTTATTAACTCAGCTATAGAAGTGAAGAAAACAGAAGTAGATGCTAAGATTCAGATCACGGATCCAAATATGTTATCTCAATTCTTAGATGAAGAAGAATCATATCTTAAGTCATTAGTCGAAAAAATTCAAGCATCAGGTGCAACCGTAGTTATCTGCCAAAAAGGAATTGATGATTTAGCTCAGCACTACATGTCGAAAGCAGGATTATTTGCAATTAGAAGGGCGAAGAAAAGTGATATGGAAGCCCTATCTAAAGCAACAGGAGCGAAAGTAATCACAAATGTAGATGACCTGTCATCAGATGATTTAGGTTTTGCATCTAAAGTTGATGAAAGGAAAATAGGTGAATCAGATATGGTTTTTATCACTGGTTGTAAAGACGCAAAGAGCGTGTCAGTTCTCTTAAGAGGCGGTACAGAACATGTTATTGATGAGATAAACCGTGCATTTGATGATGCAATTGGTGTTGTAGCTGTGGCTTATGAAGATGGTTCGGTGTTAACTGGTGGTGGTTCAGTTCTCGCATCTATAAGTAGAGAGTTAAGGTCTCATGCAGAAGGTATAGGTGGACGTGAACAGATGGCTATTGAAGCATTTTCAGGTGCTTTAGAGGTGATTCCGAGGACTTTAGCTGAGAATGCTGGTTTAGACCCTGTTAATACGATAATTGATCTTCGTAAAGCGCACTCAGAAGGGAAATCTAATTATGGCGTAAATGTATATGAAGGTGGAGTTGCAGATATGGCCGCTGGAAAGGTTTTCGAACCTAGTAGAGTAGTCGATCAGGCTATACAATCTGCTACTGAAACAGCAGTGATGATTTTACGTATAGATGATGTAATATCAAGTCGAGCATCAAGCCCAATGGATGGTGCTGATTTCGACGGAATGGGAATGTAAATTATATTCTCTACAGCCGTTATTTCAATACTACTACACGCTACATTCAATAATCGCCGATAGTTCGAACGGATTACCCTTAGGGGTAATGGTGTGTCTATGTCTGGTAGTCGGTCTCTTCTAGTCTTGTTTGGTTCTCAATCTGGTAATGCTGAAGATGTTGCCTCAAAAGTCGGAAAAGCCGCATCTAAGTATGGTTTAGAGGCAATAGTCAAGGGGATGGATGAGGTCACAGTTAGTGATTTAGCAAATCAAAAAAGAATTATGATTTGTTGCAGTACTTGGGGTGAAGGCGAACAACCTGATAACGCCGAGGATTTATGGATTTCAGCAAATGCAGAAGACTCTCCCTCTATGTCCGGAGTCAATTTCTCAGTTCTAGCCTTGGGAGACACTTCATACGAATTATTTTGTGAATCTGGTAAAGAATGGGATTCTTGGTTGGAAGCAAAGGGCGGTTTTCGAGTTAATAAACGAGTAGATTGTGATGTGGATTATGAAGATCTCGCTCAGGTATGGATGGATGAGACTCTTGCACGCATGGGAGCCGTTGATGATTCAGGGACTTTCCAAGAAGATCAAGTCGAACTGGTGAAATCAAATGCATCTGGTGCAGTTACTGATCAAAGTAAGAATAGTAGTGATGCTGAATCATCATCGGTTGAAATATCAACAGATGGCGACCGTTCATTGTTAATTCTCTTCGGTTCTCAATCGGGAAATGCAGAAGCATTAGCAGCCAAACTTGCTAAACAATCCTCTGGCTACGGTCTTGAAGCCGAAGTAGCAGATATGGATGGCTTTGATTTATCTTCTTTATCAGGTAGGAAAAGAGTATTGATAGTTTGTTCAACATGGGGTGAGGGAGAGCAACCAGATAATGCAGAGGAACTTTGGATAAAGGCTTCTTCAGCGTCAGCAGGTCTTCTTGATGGAGTTAATTTTTCTGTTTTAGCCTTGGGAGATACATCATATGAATTGTTTTGTGAATCTGGTAAAGAATGGGACAAGAGGTTCGAAGAGCTTGGCGGTACTAGATTAGTAGACCGTGTCGACTGTGACGTGGATTACGATCAAATATCCCAAGAATGGGCAGAAAATGCTCTTGCAGCCATGGCGGCAGTTGATGGAGAGGGGATATTCCATGAAGAAATGGTCCAAGCAATCAAAGATTCAATGGTATCAGGTTCTACTGGAGCATCTGGTGAAGATGGATTTACTGTTCCCGAACTCAGGGCTGAATCAATAAGTGCTGAAATTAGTATATTTAGGTATGATCCAAATACCTCCACGACCGGTAAAGATACTTGGGTTTGCGCATTGCCCGGTCACATATCTATTTTGGATGTACTGAGGACACTCAAATCAACACAAGATGGTAGCCTTACTTTCAGAGATGGTCCAGTCGATGATCCAACTACTGCTGTATCAATCAATGGACGACATGTACTACCCGGGAATCTTAGACTGGACTTATCGGCTCCAATTAGAAATGGAGGCATTCGTATCAATATTGAACCATTAAATGGTTTTGAAGTTATTAGAGATCTCGTAGTAGAACATTGGGACTTAGAATCAAAAAGAGAATCTAGTAAGCCTTGGATGATTTCAGCAACTAGACAAGGCTTGAATACCCCACAAGGTGCTTTAGGCACTATGTCTCCTCTTATTGCTTCTAAGTTACATTCAATGATGGATATTCATAGTTATCCTATAATCCATGCATCTTCTGATGCAACTGCTCATTCTGATGATTATTATGGGCCCGCTATTATACTGCAATCATGGGCTAGGAGAAATGATCCACGCACTGCTCCATCTAAGAAAAAAGAAATAGAGCAACTTATTGACTCTCCGTATGGAATTAAAGCAGAGACTGATTTTTCTTCGATTCGAAGGCAGGGTAAAGGATCAATAATGCATGATTCATTATTGGATTGTAAAACTTCCACTCTGGCTAGGGATGGATTCACAGGTCGTCATGGGAAACATGTTTGGTGGTATGCATTCACTGTCAAGAGCAGTGGCCGTGTTAATGATACAGTATTATACAGGCAAGTTTTAGGCCCTATTGGATTGTTTAGTAATCTCTTTTCTGGTGTTACTGCTAGGATGGTATTAGGATTCACAAGAACTGGAGGTAATATGATTAACGATATGTTAGCCTTTGTTGCACCGCCCGCTGGGCTCGGGAAAATGCCTAAGCAATTCAACTCCTCTGTGAAAAATCATCATGAAGTGGTAGCAATATACAATGAGATGGATGGTCGTTTCTAATGGCTATGAAATATGCTTATCACCCTGGTAATGTGGCTCACTCAGGTTCTCCAGAAGTAGCAGAATCTATGGTTCCCTTAGTGAAATCATTAGGTATTGAATTAACTTATCTTGATGGGGCTACGAGTTGCGGTGCTGGAATAATTCGTCAAGTCAATCAAAGACTTCAATTAACTTTGAATGCGCGTATTTTCGCTCAAGCAGAAGATTTAGGTCTCGAAATACTCACGCCCTGTGCTTCAACCGCCGGTAATCTTTCAGAGGATTTATTTTTGTTAAAGTCTAATCCGATTTTGTTAGCAGAGATTAATGAAGTATTAATGAAAACTTGCGGTCTAGAATTTTCCGGAGAAACTTCAATTAATCATCTATTACACGTTATAGTAGAAGAAATTGGACTTGAAAAAATTAAACCCCTGGTGGTCAATCCTATTGATTTTAGAGTGGCATCATACTATGGGCCAAATATGCAACAAGAAGGATTCTGTGGTGGTGATGATATTTATGATCCTAATTATATGGAGCAATTAGTCCAAACATTAGGTGGGCATCCAGTTAGATGGGATTCTCGTACACAGAGTGTAGGTACACCGAGCTTACTTTCTGAAGAACCTACTGTCCTAAGGCAGGCAGCATCGGTGCTAAATGATGCTAAGTCTGAAGGTGCGCAAATGATAGTTAGTGCCTGCAACTTATCCCATTCTGTATTGGATATTTATCAAGGCAAAGCGTCTCAGAAAACAGGTCTAAAGACAAATATTCCTGTAATTCATTTATCTGAGGTTCTATCTTTTGCTCTGGGTCATTACAATACTCGGTATGCGCAATTAAGGACTAGAGTATTAGTAATAGGCGATTGATAACTTATCATTCATCTTTTTTTCTGAATTCTTCTAGACCTTTTTGCCCCCTTGGTCTGAAATTACTAGGTTCTAATGAGTTTACCTTTTTCTTTTCATTAACTACCTCATTTCCATCTATTTTTGTAATCTCAGGTCTATTTTCTTCTCTAATTCTCAGAATAAAATTTGCAGCAGTAGATTCTTTTTCTCCTATTTTAACTTTAAAATTTATCAAATTCGATAGATCTTCATGTGCCTTTCTTGGCAGTTTTCTTCTGATACGATGAACAGCTCTTTGCATATTTTCTTCTTTTCTCTCCGCAGATTTTTTTGCTGTTTCATCTTTTGTACTCTCCGCTACAAGAACCATTACTTCACCTTCGCGATGTCTGCCAGTTCTACCTCTTCTTTGTATAGTCCTTATTTCACTTCCAACTGGTTCATAAAAAATCACTAAATCTGCACTTGGGATATCTAAACCTTCTTCTGCAACAGATGTCGCTACTAATACATTATATTCCCCTTCTCTAAATTTGTCAAGAACTTCGATTTGTTGTTTAGGCTTCAGACCTTTTTTACCCGCTCTATCTGACTGCCCTATGACTTGGATCGATTTCACATCATTTAGGTCATCTAATGCTGTATCTAATGATTCAACTGTATTTCTGAAAGAAGCAAAGACAATGATTTTACTATTTGGATCTCTCCTTAATCTATGTCTTATCAATCTCCTTACAGTTCCTACTTTGGTATGTATTTCGTCCATCTCATCTAAACTCTGCTTTAATTCTAATATCCTAGGGTCTTTATGGAACATTTTCAAAGATTTACTCATATTGTTGCTATCATTTGAATTATCTAAAAACTCTCTCGCTGCAGTTATTCCCTGTGTTAAGAGATGATTAATTAGATGGTTTAGAGTCATTGCAGTAGCAATCTGAGAGACTGAAGAATAAGCTCTTGTATCTCCAAGGGATATGGCGCTTTGAGATCTCATCTGAGCTTCTTTCAAGCCTCCAAAAGAGGGGGGTCCAGGTCTAACATATCTCCCCATTCTTCTTTGTTGATTGACTATTCCATTTATCCATAGTTCTAGTGGCTTGACTAACTCTCTTATTTTTTCAGGCACATTCACAATTATTTCTTGTATTTCTAGGCCTGCAAGGTATTCCTCGAGCATTGGTTCCTTTGCATTTCTTATGTGTATCCTCTCAATTTTTAATCTTTCACAAATTTCTGCAACAAGTTCTTTTTTAGATCCTGGACTAGCAGTCATAGCTAAGATTAGTGGTTCCTTAGCATCTGAATTATATAATTCCGCAGTCCGAGCCATAGCATGGTTCCCGGTACTGTGATGTGCTTCATCAATAATCAGGCATGAACAATTTTTAAGATCTAAAATTCCATTCTTCACATCATTTCTAACTACGTGTGGAGTTGCAACAATAATACGTGAAGAATCCCACAAGTCTTTTCTTTTCCGAGGAGGTGTTCCCCCAGTCATAGAAATAACATTAACTTCATTTATATTTTTAATTACTCTTTTCAGATCTCTTACGTGTTGATCTACTAATGGATTTGTAGGAGCAATAAAAAGTACCCAGCCATTATTTTTATTCAGCATCTCTGCAATTACCATCCATGCTACAGCAGTCTTCCCAGCAGCGGTTGGGAGTACTAAGAGCATGGAACTAGTTAGGGCTTCGTCAACTGCCTCTAATTGATATGCACGTGCATCTACGGTGCCGTCTACGATGCCGGTATGTTGAACTACGCGCCGCATAGGTGAACGACCTCAAGGACAGGGTTCAAAATAGTTACACAACTAGCCTTTTTCATTATTCATGCATAGGCCAGAATATTTACTCCCCGATTCTTTCATAAAGGGATGGTAGGTCGCAAGGCCGCTTACAACGTGAGATACCAGACACTACAGGGCAATGTACAAACAACCCACAAACCAAAACAACATTCGGGGTTTTGGTTCGGTGTCACGGTGTCTCCTTAACGTTACAAGCCCGGCAAAAAGCCGCACTGCGGCCTGATGTTGGTTAAAAAAAAGGAGGAAGCAAAAATGGCTGATCGTAGTAAACCCCGCCGTGGTAGCATGGGCTTTAGCCCTAGAAAAAGGGCTATTCGACCATATGGTCGTATCACATCATGGCCCGAAACCGATTCATCAGAGATTAGAGTACAAGGATTCGCAGGCTGGAAAGCAGGAATGACTCATGTACTGATCAGAGATACTAATCCTCATTCCACATCTGCTGGCCAAGAAGTAAGGAAAGCAGTCACTGTAGTTGAAGCGCCTCCAATGAGCGTTCTTGCAGTAAGAGGATACAAGATGACCCCCTACGGCATGCAAACTTCTGGGGAGTTTTGGATTAATGCTTCTGATGAAGGGCCTCAAGGTCTCATGCCTCGTTTTGCAAATCAATCACGCGGTGAACGCGATGCGGACGAAGGCCGTAAGCCAGAGAAGAGAGCAGGACGAATCCCAGGTAGAAGTAACGGCTCATCCGAGGCGGCCTTTGAAGCATTAGTCAATGCAGATTTATGTGATGTCAGGCTAATAGTGGCTACACAGCCAGCTATGGTCAAAAGTATTAGCAGCAAAACTCCTGAAATAATGGAAGTCGGCCTAGTGGGTGGAGACAACAATGAAAAATTAATGTGGGCTAAAGAACGCCTAGGTGGTCTCATTACAGTCGCAGATGTTTATGATATAGGTACTGAAATTGATGTTATTGGAGTCACTAAGGGTAAAGGATGGCAAGGTTCTATCAAAAGATGGGGCATTAAGTTACTGAGTCATAAAAACAGTAAGCGCCGCAGACAGGGTGGTAACATGGGAGATTTCGGTACAGGATATGTAAGGAAGACTATCAGGCAAGCAGGTCAGACAGGTTATCATCAGAGGACAGAATTGAATAAGAGAGTTTTGAGAATTTCAGAACCAAACGAATCAGACATTACTCCCGAAGGTGGGTTTTTACATTATGGTGAAGTATCAAATGATTACATGATTATTGAAGGTAGTTTACCTGGTCCAGCAAAGAGGATGCTCAGATTCCGCGATGCGATACGTCCACGTTCTGCTAAGCCAGAAGTAGATCTTACTTACGTCAGTACATCATCAAAGCAGGGGGTCTGAATAAATGAAAGTAAAGACTTACAATTTAGTTTCCAATGTTGAACAAGAAGAGTTAGATGCAGGATTACTTGCAGAATCATATGTAGTGGAAACTACAGACGGTAAAAATATGACTCTGCCCTCTGTATTTGAGAGCGAGATACGTGAAGATCTAGTGCGTTCAGCAGTTCATGCATCTCGAGCTAATAGAAGGCAAGCATATGGTCATAATGAGCACGATGGTAAGAGGGCTCCTCAACCTGGGATGAAACATTCCGTTGAATGGTGGGGTAAGGGAAGAGGTGTTTCACGAATTATGAGAAAGACCGGTCAAAGAACTGGTGCTCAAAACCCTCATACTCGAGGAGGACGTAGAGCCCACGGGCCTAAAGTCGCCAAAGATTGGTCTCAGAAATTAAATGGTAAGCAAAGAACTCTTGCTCGTAACTCTGCAATAGCGGCTACAATAAATCCTGAGATGGTTTCTTCCCGAGGGCATAATTTCGATGAGAAAATTCGTTTCCCAATAATAATTGATGGTTACAAAGAATCTCGTGGTGAATCCACAGAGAAATATGATATAGAGTCTCTTCCTCTGCAAAATTCAACAAGAAAATTCGTCGCTATGATGAGAGGTTTAGGGCTCGGAGGAGATTTAGATCGTGCAAAGTCCGGTAGAACTATACGCGCAGGTAAAGGTACAATGAGGGGTAGAAAATATCGTACCCCAAAGAGTATCCTTCTTGTAGTAGCTAGCCGTGAAGGCCTCCATAAAGCAGCTAGAAACGTACCAGGAGTCGATGTAGTGGCTGCTAAAGATTTGTGCGCCGAAGATTTGGCACCTGGTGGCGACATGGGTCGTTTGACGGTTTGGACTAAGGCAGCAATTGAGGCAATGGAGTGATGAAAATGGTTAATCCTTATGATATAATTTTAATGCCTTGGATCACTGAAAAAACTCTAGAGGCACGTAGAGTCTCGGATATCGAGAATAACTATAGAGAAAATAACAATCGAATTGAGTTTATTGTGAGAAGAGAATCCACAAAAACACAAATCCGCCAGGCAGTAGAAATGCTATTAGACGTCAAAGTCGCTAAAGTAAATACAAAGATTACTATTACTGGTAAGCATGCAAGTATTCGTCTTGCAGAAGGATACGATGCAGAGGAGGCAGCGCTGAAGTTAGGCGCTTTCTGAGGTGATATCATGGGTAAGAGAACAAGATCACAGCGTAGAGGTTCAAGTCCTAAGAATAAGGTTTCAAGTCACAGGTTCCCTGCAGCAAATAAGTTACCGCGAGTCAGTGGAAAAATCGCAGAAGTTGTGGATTTAATCCATAGTCCAGTGCATACCACTCCCCTTGCCAAAATTAAGTTTGAAGATGGTGAAATAGGTCACATGGCAGCTCCTGAAGGTATGTCAGTCGGCCAAAATGTCGCTTTTGGAGACAATGTATCACTTAAGCCAGGAAATGTTACTACTCTTGGCCAGATACCTGAAGGAACTCCTGTTTGTAATGTTGAATTAAGGCCAGGCGACGGGGGTAAACTCGCAAGATCAGGTGGTAATTCAGCATTATTAGAAACTCGTATGGGTGACAAAGTTAGAGTTAGGTTACCTAGCGGTCGTTTGAAAGAATTACATTCAAAATGCCGTGCTACTATTGGCGTATTAGCAGGACACGGAAGAACAGAAAAACCTCTGATGAAGGCTGGTGCCGCGCATTATCGTGCAAAGGCTCGTGGTAAGTTATACCCAACAGTTAGTGGAGTAGCTATGAATCCCGTGGATCACCCTCATGGTGGTGGAAATCACCAGGCTGTACACGGTCCGAGTTCAGTTAGCCGTAATGCACCGCCAGGTCAGAAGGTAGGAAATATTGCTCCAAGAAGAACAGGTCGAGGAAGAGTAAGAGTTAGGAATGAGGAGGCATAATTATGGCAAGAAAATCCAAGAAAATGTTCCGCTCGCCTAAACTCGCTCGTCGTCAGGCTAGAAAGCGCCGTTCTCAAATCTCAGAACGCCGTAAGAAAGAATTCCTATGGAGAGGTTACACTCTTGAGGAACTTCAAGCTATGCCCCTTTATCCTCCAGAAGACGACCTTAGTGCAATATGTATTGCTACATTAATGCCTTCACGCGCGAAGAGATCTTTGTCTCGTGGTCTAAATCTCGATTGTGAGAAGTTACTTGATAAAATACGTACTAATAGTTCGGGCAAGGTAATTAGAACTCATTCTAGAAGGATGTATATTCTTCCAGAAATGGTAGGTACCACTATTGGAATCCATAATGGTCGCGATTTTGTTAATGTAGAAATAATTCCAGAAATGATTGGTCATGCTTTAGGTGAATTTGCAATGACAAGAAGATCTGTAACTCACACCGGACCTGGTGTTGGTGCAACTAGATCTTCTACACACGTAGCATTGAAGTGAGGTGAGAATATGAGTAGAATAACAGGTAAATCACAATCCGGATACACACAACTCTTAGAGGGTTCGAACCTTGTTTCTGCACGTGCAGTTAATGTTGACGTGCATCAAAAACATTGTTTGCACATTGCTAAGGCTTTACGTGGGATGAATGCTTCAGATGCGATTTCGTATTTGGAAGATGTAATCGCCGAAAAGAAAGCTATACCATACACTCGTCGTACACGAAGAGGCCGTGGAGGAAATACAATGGCCGGTCATAGAAAAGGTAAGATGGGTCCAGGTAAATTCCCTCGTAAAGCATCAAAAGTTTTCATTAAACTAATTAATAGTGCTATGGACAATGCTAGACAGAGATATGATACGATTGAACCCGAAGAGATGACAATTACTCATCTTGCATCTCACCGTGGCCAAATCCATCGTGGTTGGAGACCTCGAGCTCAAGGCCGAGCTACTCCTGATAATCACTATCAAGTCAATATCGAGATTTTCCTCGAGCACTTCGGTGAAGAGGAAGAAGAGGACGAATTCTGAGGTGTCAAATATGAAACAAAACACAATTAGAACTTTCATTAATCGAAATGTAGAGCGTCAGATGGTCAGAGAATATTTACTCAAAGAAACAGAAAGAGCAGGTTTCGGTGGACTTGATTTTAATAGAACTCCTGAAGGGACTAAAGTTACTCTACACGCTGAGCAAGTAGGCCGAGTCATAGGACGTAGAGGTAAAGTGATCCATGAGTTACAGCGCCGACTACAAGAGGATTTCAATTTAGAGAACCCTCATCTTGAAGTCACAGAAATAGAAGAACAACGCCTTAATGCTCAGGTTATGGCAAGTAGATTAGCTAGCTCCCTAGAAAGAGGGTGGTTTTTCCGTAGAGCAGGGCACAGCACCGCTCAGAATATCATGGATGCAGGTGCAAGAGGTTGTTTAATCATAATTTCAGGTAAAATTACTGGTGCTAGACACCGTGTAGAAAAATTCCAAAAGGGTCACATTAAATTCTGTGGAGAAACTGCACTAGAGTTCATGGATACAGGTTTTTCAGTTTGTGTCAAGAAACTCGGTACAATCGGTTGCACCGTAAGAATCATGCGTAAAGGCGTACAATTACCTCATGAGATTAAGATTCATGAACGCCATGAAGTAGGCCTAGATCCTATTGATGAAATTTCAATGATTGAAGCGCCAGCAGAAGTTGAAGATACAGATTCAAATGACGTCGCTGCTGAGGAAGTAGTTGACTCAGTACTGCAAAAGATGGCGGATATCGAAACAAATGAAGAAGTTCAGGAGGAGGAGTGAATGTCTCATCTTTCATCTAGAGATATCGATGGAATGAACATTGAGCAACGTGAGCGTCGTCTCGAAGAGCTTCGTGAAGAAATGCTTCAACTACGTGCGCAACAAGCACTAGGGGGGTCGTCTTCTGATTCAGGTTCTTACAAGGCTACAAGGCGCAGTATAGCGCGTCTTCTAACAAAGATGAATGAGGATTCTCAGGAGTAGAGGAATAAATGGCTGGCATATGCAATCTGTGTGGTTTACCTGATGAATTATGTATATGTCAAGAAATAGCGAAGGAACAACAAAAAGCAATAATATCAGTAGTAAGAAGGAGGTATGGAAAAATGGTAACTATAGTTGAAGGCATCGATGATGTAGCAATAGATATCAATAAACTGGCTAAAATTCTGAAAGGTTATTGTGCAGCCGGCGGTACTGTCAAAGACCGTACAATTGAACTTCAAGGTGAACACAAGAAAAGAGCTGCTAAAGTTCTTGAGCAAAATGGGTATCAAGTGGAGGTGCGTTAATTTGACTAATTCTATTCATATGCCTTTCTTATCTAGAGAGATATCGATTGTTGATTCAGCAGATCCTACTCTAATAGGCGTCAAAGGAAAAGTTCTCGAAGAAACTCGTCGTACAATTATTGTACAAACACAAAGTGGAGAAAAAACATTTGCGAAAGATGTCATCCAATTCACACTCGATTTAGAGAAAAACGTCATTGATGGTGCCACGGTCACCCAGCGACCAGAAGATCGAATTAACCGTAAATACAGGAGGAACTAAAATGCGTGATATCGGAGTAGATGTAAAAACACCGGAAGGTGAATGGGATGGCGATGAAAACTGCCCATTTAATGGGAGCCTTAGAGTACGTGGGCAAATTATCGAAGGAAAAGTATACTCTAGTAACATGTCAGGTTCCATTGTTGTCGAGAGAGAAATGACTCGATACATGAAGAAATATGAAAGATATGAGAAGCGTACAAGAAGATACCCTGCTCATCTTCCTTCTTGCATTGGTGAAGTAAACCCTGGTGATTCAGTTCGAATTATGGAATGTAGACCACTTTCAAAGACAGTTAAATTCTGTGTTATAGAGAAAGGTGATCAACAATGAGGGGGATTTCAAGCCGCGTAACTAAAGCTTTGCCCACACAGGCAAAAATGGATTGCGCTGATAATACCGGTGCTAAAGTAGTACAACTAATCAACGTTCTAAAGAAAGGAGGAGTTGCCGGACGTTATCCTGCGGCTGGTGTGGGTGATATGATCCGCGTAACTGTTCGTAGAGGTACTCCTGAAACTAGAAGGCAAATATTCACAGCAGTAATTATCCGTCAATCAAGGCCATTCCGTAGAGTCGATGGGACATGGGCAAGATTCGAAGATAATGCTTGTGTTTTGACAAATGAAAAAGGTGATGTTCAGGGTTCCGATATTAAGGGACCAGTTAGTAGAGAGGCAGCAGAACGCTGGCCTAGAATCGCAGCTACTGCGAAACAAATTGTATGAGGTGAAATTAATGGCAACAAAAAATCCTGGAAAAAACCGCCTTTCCCAAAATAAGGCTCCAATTCACGTAAAGCGTAAGCGTATGCGTGCACGTTTGATTACTGACGACCCTAATCTTCAGAATGTTCGAACAGTAACTGTTCGTGTTGGTGACGAAGTAGAAATACTGCGTGGAGATTACGGTAATCCCAACAGTACCAAATCTGATTCTAAAGGTAAGCGCCTGGGTCAATCAAGAGGGAGGGCTGGATTAAAGTCGAAAGTAACTCGTGTTGATACATCCAGAGGTAGAATTTTCGTAGATGGTTTAACTATCTCTACTGCCGATGGTAAAGAAGAAGCATTACCTATTCACCCATCTAATTTAGTTGTTACAGCTCTGTACGAGGGTGACCCAGTAAGAATCAAGCAATTGATTGAAAGAGGAGGTGTAGAAGAATGAGTAGTAGTCACATTAAACGCCTAATGATGCCAAGAAGTTGGCCTTTGCCAAGAAAAACCACAGTTTGGGTACAAAAACCAGATCCTTGTGGACATAGTATCGAGAAATGTATGCCAATGGGTATGATTCTTCGTGATATCCTTGGTGTTGCTCACAACCGTCGTGAAGCAAAGAAAATATTACAATCAAGAAAAATCATGGTAGATGGAAGAATAGAGACTGCAATAGGCCGTGGTGTAGGATTAATGGATGTTCTAACTGTTGGTGAGAATAACTTCCGCTGTGTACTAGATACAAATGGCAAATTACGATATAGACCAATTAGTTCGAAACAGGCTTCATCTAAATTGTGCAGAGTTATGGGTAAAACTACTATATCGGGAGGTAAAACCCAACTTCACCTTCACGATGGACGAAATCTTGTTTTTGATTCTAATCCTGAATATAAATCTGGAGACACTGTAGTATTATCTCTTCCCGAGCAAGAAATCACATCACATCATAAATTTGAAGAGGGTGCTTTATCGTACTTGACTGGTGGTTCTCACATAGGCGAGACTGCAACCGTTAGGTCACATGAAATTAAGCGTTCATCTAAGGCAAATGAAGTATCTTTCGATGATTTTGGTACTATCTCAGATTATGTATTTATTCTTGGAAGTTCTAAAGATATACCATTAGAGGTGGTTGAATGAGTGCTAATGCAATGTTAGATCCTAGAATCACCAAAGTTACGATTAATATCGGTGTAGGTGAAGGAGGCCGAAGACTTCAACTCGCAGAACAAGTTCTTGAATTACTTACTGACTTAAAGCCAGTAAGAACTCTTTCTACTAGTACTAATCGAGATCTTGGGACACGTATTGGCGGCCCAATAGGTTGTAAAGTTACTATACGTAACCAAGAAAAAATAGCATCATTCCTGAAAGATGCATTCTGGATACGTCAGAATACTTTACCTGCATATAATTTCGATCAATCAGGAAACCTTTCATTTGGTATATCTGACTATACAGATTTCCCTGATCAAAAATATGATCCTGATATTGGGATATTTGGTATGGATGTAAATATTGTTCTCGAGCGCCCTGGTCACCGTGTATCTCGTCGTCGTCGTCGAAGTACTAAGGTTGCTAGGAATCATCGTGTAGTACGTGATGATTGTAAACAGTGGTTTGCAGAGCAATTCGGAATTACAATAGTGGAGGAATAAGCGTGGCAAGAGATCATGGAGAAGAAATCGGTAGAACAAACGGCTGCAGACGTTGTGGACGTAGTCGAGGAATGATTCGTCGTCATGGGCTTAGGCTTTGCCGCCAATGCTTCCGCGATGTGGCTCCGAGTATAGGATTTAAAAAGAATAGTTGAGGTGAGAAGAAGATGCAATTTGACCCATTAAATGACGCATTTACCCGTATTTTCAATGCGGAGAACGCAGGTCACTACGAAGTGACCGTACGCCCGGCGAGTAAGCTGCTAGGAAGCATGTTATCAATTATGCAGAAATCTGGATATGTTGGTGAATATGAATCACTAGATGACGGCCGTGGAGGAGGATATAGAATCGAATTAGTAGGTGCTATTAATCGATGTGGAACAATCAAACCAAGATTTTCTGTACAAAGATCTGAATATGAGAAGTGGGAATCTAGATATCTCCCTGCTCAAGATTTCGGACTTTTGATTATGTCTACAAATCAAGGTGTAATGAATCACCATGAAGCAAAGAAGGAGAGAATAGGCGGGCGTTTGCTTGCATATATTTTCTAAGGAGGGATAGATATGGTAAAATTAGATAAAATAGTACACCGAATCTCATTGCCCGATGGAGTTAATGCATCTCTTGAAGGAAATAATGTGACAATATCGAAAGACGGTAACTCAGTATCGAGAGAATTCCGTCATCCTCGGTTAGATATCTCTACTGCAGAGGATAGCGTAGAAGTATTCTGTGATTTACCTCGACGTTCAGAGAGAGCGTTAGCTGGTACCTGGAATGCTCATCTAACGAATATGGTCAAAGGAGTCGATACTGGTTTTGAATATCGTCTCCAAGCAGTTTATTCTCACTTTCCTATGACTATTAAGGTTCAAGGTAACAAACTAACAGTGAACAATCTTTTCGGAGAAAAGGTTCCTCGTGTAGCAAAACTACCCTGGTCTCCTTCTGATGTAGAAGTTCGTGTTGAAAATAAAACTGATATTATAGTCAAAGGTTCTGATCGTGAAAAAGTCGGGCAAACAGCAGCAAACATCGAGAGATGCTGTGTCGTTAAAAAAAGGGATAGACGTGTGTTCCAAGATGGAATATACATAGTCTCTAAGGGAGTATAAAGGAGGTAATAGTATGGAAGAATATGAAAACATGACTGTTGCAGAACTAAAAGAACTACTAAGAGAAGCTAGTTTACCTGTTTCTGGTAAGAAAAGTGAACTTATTGCAAGATTGGTTGAATCAAATGATTCGTCAGAAGAAGTAGTGGAAGAAGTCGAAGAAGTCGAAGATGTAGAGATACATGAAGATGATGATGATATCTTTGATGATGATGACGACGAAGAATTCTTTGATGAAGAATGGGATCAAATTCACACTGCTCGTCAAAAGCCTGTATTGGATGACGAAACAAAAGCAAACCTCTCAATACGTGCTGCTCAGATGAAGAAACAACCAAAATTCCGCCGTCAAGAATGGTATAGATATTATCGTCTTGCTAGAACTGGTTGGAGAAAACCTAAGGGTATGCAATCTAAGCAGAGACTCAACATGAAATACCGTACTCCAATGGTTAGAGTTGGATATGGAAAAATCGCAGCAGTTCGCGGTTTACACCCGTCTGGTTTTGAGGATATCTTGGTCTATCAGCCAAGCGATCTCGATGGACTTAATCCAGAACGCCAGGCAATACGCATAGGTGCTGGAGTAGGTAACAGGAAGAGAGCGAATATACACGATCGAGCAGATGATTTAGGTCTTCGAGTTTTAAATCGCCGTAAAATTGATAGAAAAGGTGATTTAAGATGATTATTTCTAATCAGAAAAGAATGGCTGCTCAGATTCTTTCTAAGAAAGAAGGTCGTACAGTAGGTATTCATAGAGTATGGATAAATCCCGACTATCTTGATGAAGTAAGTACTGCTGTTCAGAAGGATGACATCCGTCAATTAATTGAAGATGGCTTAATTAAAGCTAGACCGATTAAGGGAATAAGTAAAGGTAGAGCAAGAAAAGCCGCAGAACAAAAAGCAAAGGGTCGTCGTAAAGGACCAGGTTCAAGAAAGGGTACAAGAAATTCAAGAGACCCAAAGAAAAACCGATGGATGCGCCTTATCCGTGCTCAACGTAGAGTTCTCAAAGATCTTAGAGGCGATGAAACTTTAACGCCTAGTGAATATCGGTATTACTATCGAAAAGCAAAGGGTGGTTCTTACCGTTCTGTTTCTCATATGCGAACCAACATGGGTTTGGACGGTATTAAATTCGGAGGCGATGAATAATGGCACATGGTAAAAACCAAAGATTAAGATTCAAGAGACGAAGAGTTGGAGAAACCGACTACCGTCGAAGAATGAAACTTCTAAGAGGAGATAAACCAAGAGCAGTAGTTAGAGTATCAAACACTCAAACAATTTGCCAATTAGTAGAGTTTAATCCTGAAGGAGATTTCGTCTTGGCATCCGTTAGTGGTAAAAATTTAGTTGATAAATATTCTTGGCCCAATGATGCTTCTAGGAAATCAGTACCTGCTAGTTATCTTATTGGATACGCACTTGCAAAGAATGCAATGTCTGCAGGTTATGAGAGCGCAGTCCTAGACATAGGGCTGTCTGCATCAACAACTGGTAGTCGAGTATTCGCTGCTCTTAGAGGCATGGTCGATGCAGGATTAGAAATCCCTCACGGTGATCAAGTTCTTCCAGATGATGATAGAATTCACGGGGCACACATTGATGCCTCAATGAGTGACAAAGTCAAAAAATCGTTGAAAGCGATTGAGGAGGCTTGAATATGAGTGATGAAGAGAATACCGAAGTAGTCCAATTAGCTCCTGGCTTAGCAGCAGCCTTAGCCCCAGTCGAACCAAGTACTGATACTCGTGGCCGTAGAGGGCCTGATCCTCTAGCAGGACTTCGTTCTTGGGTCCCTAGGACACGTCTTGGCCGTATGGTTATGAATGGAGAGATAACAACTTATGAGCAAGCAATTGATACCGGCTTGCCGATTAGAGAAGTAGAAATTGTTGATGCATTACTTCCTGATTTAACTGATGATGTATTAGGTGTAAATATGATTCAAAGAATGACCGACTCAGGCCGTCGTGTTCGATTTAATGTCCTGTGCGTTGTTGGTAATAGTGATGGTTATGTTGGCCTTGCTGTTTGCAAAGGAAAAGAAGTTTCTGGAACCATTCGTAAGGCAATTGATAAGGCTAAACTAAATTTAATTCCAGTAATGAGAGGAAATGGTTCATGGGAATCTTCAGAGGGCCCAGGGAATTCAGTTCCATTCAAGGTCACCGGTCGTTCTGGTTCAACTAGAATCACATTAATGCCTGCTCCTGCAGGTAAGGGATTAGTTATTGGCGACTATGGCCGTCGTGTACTAAATCTTGCAGGTGTAACTGATGTTTGGGCTCGTTCAGCAGGTCAAACTCGTACCACAATTAATTTCGCTCGTGCAACTTTCAATGCTCTTGTAGAATTGAATAAGACTAAAATTACAGACGGTGATCGTCAAAGACTCAATATCACGAAAGGGAGGAAGATGCAATGACATTTTTGGTAATTAGAGCAAGAAGTGACCGTGGAGTCACAAAAAAAATTAGAGATACAATGCTTATGCTTAATTTAACACGTGTTAATCATGCAACATTAATTCCAGATACTGTGACTTACTCAGGTATGCTACAGAAGTCCAAAGATTATGTGACATGGGGCGAGGTTGATGCTGAGACTATTGAAACTCTTCTCAAAGAAAGGGGCCGAATGGTTGGAGACAAACCTGTAGACGATGCTACTATCAAAGCAGCAAGCAATTACAAAACTGTAGCGGCATTTGCTAAAGCAATGGCAGCTGGTGATGCAACTATGAAAGATGTTGATGGATTAAAACCAATTTTTAGACTACACCCTCCACGTGGAAGTAAAGGATGGGGAGGAATCAAGAGAGCTTACACAGTTGGTGGTGCTCTAGGATTCCGTGGCGAGGCTATATCTGATCTCGCAGGAAGAATGCTCTGAGGTGAATAAATATGGTATCCCGTACAAATAAATTCCGTGGTCGCTCTCGCTATCATGGTAGAGGAAAAAAAGCAGGTCGTGGCGCAGGTAAGCGCGGTGGCCGTGGTAATGCTGGAATAAACAAACATCGTGTCATGACTCGAATAAAATACATGCCTGGCCATTGGGGTATGCATGGATTTAATCGAGACCCTAGTTTAAGGGTAGTTAATGTCTCTATCAATCTTCAAGAAGTTGAAGAAATGGCAGAAGGTAAATCAATTAATTTATCAGAACTTGGTTATGATAAGTTACTAGGTAAAGGTAAAATTAACAAATCCTTGAATATCATAGTTAATGAAGCAAGTTCTCTTGCTATCAAGAAAGTAGAAGCCGCAGGCGGCTCAGTAACTCTTGGCGACAGCGAAGAAGAATGGGAAGAAGAATAAGTTTAGAATTGGGGTGTAACTAATGGTCGATAGAAAACCTAATCTTGCTGCAACATTGCTCGTTGCAGGGGTATACTGGGGTATGCTTTACTATTGGTTACGTGATGAATTTAGCGGCACTGGTGAAGAACAAATGCATGCTCTACGCATGTTCCTAGTATCTCTCCCATACGTTGCATACGTTATGTGGTGTGCTATGTCTGACCTGCCTGAGAATATCAAATCAATGCCCTATGTAGGACGTTCTCTTAAACCAGGGATATGGCTATTATCTGTAATCGGTCTTGCATATTGGGGGTGGGTTGATACATCAGCAGTAGGCTTCTTACTAGTTGGCGTCGCACTTCTCGGTGTTGCAGTTTCAATGGCTTTAGTGTGTCTTCTTTATTCTGGTTCGGAAAGCAGTCGTCTCTATGGTTTGAGTAGATTCGTTGATGTTTATCCTAGCATCACTAAACCAGAGGGGCATGTTCGTTTTAATCAAAAATTATGGACCACAACCCTTGTGTTAATTATTTATTTTATGATGACTAATGTTATGATTTATGGTTTGTCAGATTCAACTCTGGATATATTTTCATCTTTCAGAGCAATTATGGCTGGAGCATCTGGTTCGATTATGCACTTAGGGATAGGACCTATTGTTACAGGTTCTATTATCATGCAGCTTTTCGCGGGTGCTAAAATAATTCAATTAGATTTACAGGATTCTAACGACAAACAATTATATCAGGGAGTTCAAAAGTTATTAGTTCTGATTATGATACCTATTGAATCAATACCTCAAGTATACGGTTTCTTAGATCCTTCAGAGACTTTGATAATAGATTTCGGTATAGGTTGGGCCAATACGATAATTGTTGCACAATTATTCATGGGCTCATACCTTGTATTCCTTCTCGATGAGCTTGTGAGTAAATGGGGTATTGGTAGCGGTATCTCTCTTTTCATCGCTGCAGGTGTTGCTCAATCAACATTCGTAGGTACTTTATCTCCACTGCCAGTAACTGCTGGTTCTCCTCTATCGTTCCAGAATCCACCCTCCGGGACTCTTCCTATGATATTCTATACATTAAGGACTGCAACTAATTCTCAATTAGTTTCTGAAAATGGTTTCGAACTAATCTTGCTCAATCACGCCAATCCGATAGCTGCACTGTTGTCATCAATTATTGTATTCTTGGTAGTTGCTTATGCTGAATCTAGTAAATTGGAATTACCTTTGACTCATGGCAAGGTACGAGGTCATCGTGGCCAATATCCTATCCGTCTAGTTTATGCGAGTAACATACCGGTTATTCTAATGGCTGCTTTGCTTGCGAATATCAATATGTTCACTCTTTTATTCTGGAGTCATCCAGTACTTTCAACCGTGCCTATCTTAGGACGTAATGGTGCCATGAGTAGGGCTCATTGGTTTGGATCATACGAAGTAGGTGCTACGACTCCTTCAGATGGATTTGCGTGGTATTCTTCGATGGTTAATGGTGTAGGGGATTGGTTCCTTCCTTTACTTAATCAGACAGGTGATGCTTATGGGCATAGCTTGGGTCAATTACTAGTTCACGTTGTTGTATATGTTTTCGTTATGACAGCAGGTTCTACTGTATTCGCGAAGTTTTGGATTGAAACAACTAATATGGGCGCTAAGGATGTAGCTAAGCAAATTGAGAGAACCGGAATGCAAATACCTGGCTTCAGAAAGAATCCAGTTGTACTGGAAAGAATCCTCGAGAGATATATTCCTCCTGTGACCCTATTCTCTGGTGCCTTCGTAGGTTTACTAGCAGCTGGTGCTGATTTACTCGGTACTGTAGGTAATGCTACAGGGACCGGTCTCTTACTAGCAGTAGGTATCATACTAAGGACTTACGAACAGATCCAAAAGGAGCAGGCTATGGAGATGCATCCTGTGCTCCGAGAGTTCTTTGGTGCTGATTGATTTTATCAATTCTCAATTGCTATCTTTCGATATTAACAATTTTAATTTTAATTTTTTCTTTAATATTTCCATAGCAAAAATAATACTCTGAAATCTATTTTTGGGAAGAAGTAATATCAATCTCTTGAAAGTATTTTATATTGCAATATTCGTTGTACTGCGTCCCAATAGTCCAACTTGTTCATAGGGCAGATTGAAATACCCCTTGCCGGTCGGCGACTTGCTACGTTTGACTGGCGTTGGAGATTGAGCACCTAGTGCAATGAGATCTACTATCAGGTTAGGCGTGTGCCGAGGAAGTGCGGCCATGAACCAAGTTCATGGTTATGGAGGTTAACCACAATAACGACTTGACCCCGATAATAGGGGGTGCAAGTAAGCAGAAAAATATATCACATTCAAATATAGGAAATGTGTTTCTGCGCCAATTCAATAATAAAGTGACAGCCATTGTATGACTACAAACTTCGAAAGGATACTGTGATTTCACAAGAAATCCGGTTGATCCTGCCGGAGGCTACCGCTATTGGAGTTCGATTAAGCCATGCGAGTCGCGAGAAATTAGATTCTCGGCGTACCGCTCAGTAACACGTGGGTAACCTGCCCTATGCTGGATAAT